>Ga0315291_10002272_pt1 | contig 25265 bp, 22 predicted proteins | sample YL17G12_20_MG_FD_203070 | JGI IMG/M metagenome (GOLD analysis project Ga0315291, IMG submission 203070) | Sediment microbial communities from Yellowstone Lake, YNP, Wyoming, USA - YL17G12_20 | ecosystem: Environmental > Aquatic > Freshwater > Lake > Sediment | place: USA: Wyoming | collected...
CGCGATGCCGATATTGATCAGTATGCTGTTGTCAGATTCGCTCCGGAATCCGAAGAGATAGTGATTGACATGATAGGTAAAATTGGAACAATCGATTTCAAAACGGCTATTCAGGATATAGAAGAAATTGAGGTTGAAAGTATAAAGATTCCTGTTTGTGGGCTTTCCACCCTCATTGAAACAAAAAAGGGAATAAGACCAAAAGACAAAGAGGACTTGCTCTTTCTGATAGGCAAAAAGGAATACCTTGGAAAATGATTAAACAGGTTATTGTTGGGGATGCTCGTATCGAAGTTAGAAGCGCGAAGCTCGAAGCTTGACAAAAAATCGTGCATCCAGCTTCGACAATCGAGCGTCGATACAAGCTTCGACAACGATAAACGATAATATCTTTAGAACTTTGGATTCAAAAATAGGGAATATGATTTGGCGGTGAGGGAGCTCATATCGAATTTCGCGACTTGGATATGGAGACTCGAGCATCCAGTCTCTATTACCGAGCGTCGATACAAGCTTCGACAACGATAAACGATTTTTTAAGAAGACTTTGAGTTTAACAATGGACCTCTCAATTATCATTCCAATGTTTAATGAAGCTGAAAATGTAGAATCTACCCTGAATCGGGTTGAGGAAGCATTGGTTTCTTTCAACGGAACTTACGAAATCATACCGGTCAATGATGGGAGTTCTGATAATACTTTCGAAGTCTTGAATAAATTGGCAGAAAATAACGAAAGGGTTAGAGTAGTTTCCTATCCCAAAAATATCGGCCGTGGAATGGCATTAAGGAAAGGTTTTAAGGAATCGAGCGGAGAGATCATCGTTTCCATCGATGCCGATCTAAGTTATGACCCCCGTTATATCCTCGATTTGGTGGGAGCGCTGAGGGACGAACAGGACATCGACTTTGTCCTCGCTTCTCCATATATGCCAGGTGGAAGTGTTGAAAATGTTCCATTTTCGCGTTTTTGGATCAGCAAATTGGGGAATAGGATACTGCGATTTGCTATGCCCAACCGGATTTATACTTCCACAGGGATCTTTCGTGCCTATCGGAGGAAAGTTCTCGATTCCCTCGAACTCGAAGCAGATGGAAAAGAAATCCATCTTGAAATTCTTTCTAAAGCATTAGCCCTCGGATATCGTGTGAAAGAGATTCCGGCGGTTCTAACTTCGAGGAAGAGAGGGAAATCAAAATTTAAATTTAAAAAGACGGCTACTTCGCACCTGGTCTTTTCTCTTTTTGAAAAACCGATGATTATATTTGGTTTTATTGGCCTCTTAACCCTCACGATTGGCTTCTTGATAGGCATATATATTGTCTATTTAAGATTTTCAGGAGACTTGACTCCTGGAAGACCCCTGATTACTTTTGCCATATTGTTAATTTTAGGGGGAATACAAATACTCTCTTTTGGATTCATCGCCCTTCAGATTGTTTCATTACGGAGGGAAATTCTTCGAATACAAAAGGAGAACCTGGAATTAAGAAAAGATCTGAAAGACTTGAACAACGGTAAGGGTCAAGGCTAAGATGCCAGTTTAGGAAAAAGGTTAGGTGTTTTGGCAAAATAGTGGGGAAAGGATGACGCAAGAAAGAGAAAAATCCATAACAAGTTTTCGAGATTTGCAAGTCTATCAGAATTCTTACAGTGCATGTATTGAAGTGATGACTAAAATTATTCCAAGCTTACCGGAATCAGAAAAATTTGATTTAAAGAAACAATTAAGCAGTTCTGTTAAAGCCATTCCAAGATTAATTGGCTCCGCCCCGGAGGGGGAAGATGTTCTACGTTTATGTCCTGAAGAGCCTTGTGAACAATAGGTATTATTTTGGCTACGCTAACGACATAAATTTAAGATTACGAAAACACAACAATGGAGACGTTCAGTCAACCCGCAAGTTTCGACCGTGGAAATTATTGGGATTTGAGGTGTATGGAAAGCTTAATGAAGCAAGATGGCGAGAGCATGAATTAAAAAATCACGGCTCAAAGAGAAAGACATTCATCAAAAGTTTTGAACGGGGCTCCACCCCGGAGGGCCGAAGGATATGCTAAAAGACATCAGAAATATGGATTCCAGAAATATCTCGACGACGCAATGGCGGAATGTAATGAAACTATTGTTGGGATGGAGATGTGCCGAGATATTTTCGGAAACCATATCGATAAAAAGTTATGCCAGGAATTAGTAAATATATATGATGTTTGTGGAAGACAGTTGTATAGACTACGCGAAGCATGGGGCAAATTTCCAAAAGAAAAGAAGAAATAAACTCATATAAAAAAGAGGCTTTGGTCCAAGGGTAAAGGCAAATATGCCGGTTTCGTTGATGGGTTATGTCGTTGGTCTCTAAGTATTTAAGCTTAACCCACTGACTCTAAACCAAACGGGCTTCCTCACCTTAACCCTAAAACTTTCCTTAATCTCCTGTATTCCTGGCTTCCTTATAAGGAATATATGAATGCAGGAAAGGAGCAAATCAACAGGTTTCTTAATGGAAAAACACCCTCATACCAAACGCCTTAAGGTGATTAATCAAAAAAGGTATAATGAGCTATACGATGACATCCTTTTCTGGCAAAAACGTTCTCCGGAAGAAAGATTGAATACGGTCGAATTCTTAAGGGAACAGATTTATCTTATCTCGGGACACAAAAGCATTCCTCGTTTTATCTATGAAATAAAAATTGAGAGATGAGAATAAAACTTCATCCTGACTTCAGTGATTTTATAAAAATTCTGAATAAGAATAGTGTGGAGTATGTCATTGTAGGCTCCTTTGCACTGGCCTTTCACGGTTTTCCAAGGGCGACAGGTGATATTGACATATGGATTCGTCCTACACTTTCCAATGCAATATTTTTAATTAATGCTATAAAAAAATTTGGTTTCAAGGACTTGGATATATCAGAGGAGGACATCCTCTCCGGCAAAATAATTCAACTCGGCTATCCACCTGTGCGGATTGACATCCTAACCGTTCTTGACGGTTTAAATAGTGATGAAATATGGGAAGCCCGGGAAATGGGACACTTAGGTCCTCATAAAGTTGCCTTCATAGGGAAAAGGGCATTCATAAAAAACAAGCAAGCTATTGGACGACATAAAGACCTTGCTGATATTGAATCGTTAGGTGAAAAAATTTAGAGTTTTGTGGAAGACAATTATACAAGCTACGCGAAGCATGGGGCAAGTTTGCAAAAGAAAAGAAGAAATAAACTCAACCTTAACCCTAAAACTTTCCTTATTCTCCTGTATTCTTGGCTTCCTTATGATAAGGAATGCAGGAAGGCATGAAAAAACCATTTTGAATTCTCCTGTATTCTTGGCTTCCTTATGAGAAATTCAATTCTCTTTATCACAAATGCCTATCCTGATTTTGAATCTTCCTATCGTGGCATCTTTATCAAAAAAATGGCCTCATTATTACAAGAGGAGGGGTATCAGATCTCCGTAGTGACCCCGAAGATTTATAGAGGTTCTCCTTATTTTGAAGAGCAGGACGGGATTAAGGTTTATCGTTTTCCCTTCTTTGCAAGAGATAAACTCTTGATTGAGCATAAACAGATTCCCTATTTGAGAATGGTTCTTTACTATATTACAGGTTTTTTACTTACGATTTATGCGGTGTTGAAAAATAGATGCAATCTGATCCACGCCCATTGGGCAATTCCGACAGGCCTGATTGGGACTTGGGTTGGATCCCTTCTAAAAAAACCTCTTATCGTAACCATCCATGGATCAGACCTTAGAATGGCTTTAGAAAGGCCCGGATTTCTCAGAAAAATATTTGTCTTCGTATGCCATCATGCCACTCACCTCAATTGTGTTTCAAATGGGCAGAAAAAAGAGATGGAACAACTGGGAATCTTGGGTGAGAAAATCTCGATCATCCCAATGGGGGTCGATGATGCTTTTTTAGAAAAGGGAAAGAATCGGAAAATAGAGTTTAACAAACGGCCATTCATTATTCTTAGCAATCGGAACCTTTTGCCACTCTACAATGTATCTTTATTGATTCGAGCCATTCCAATTGTCCTAAAAGAAGAGCCCAGGACAAAATTTCTCATTGCGGGAGATGGATCGGAGAAAAAATATTTGGAAAGCGAAGTGGAGCATTTAAATGTGAGCACTTCTGTACAGTTCCTCGGTCGAGTTGCACATCAAGAAATGCCCAATCTATTAGGCCAATCGGATATTTATGTTTCTACCTCTCCCTATGATGGAACATCTGTTTCGTTGCTCGAAGCATTAGCTTCTGGTGCATTCCCTGTCGTCACGGACATTCCTTCGAATAGAGAGTGGATCGCTGAAGGTGACAACGGATTTTTAGTTCCTAAAGAAAATGAAAATTTGCTGGCCAAGAAAATTGTGGAGGCCATTCGGGATCATAGGTTGTTAGGAGAAGCTCATGAGAAAAATCGAAAGCTTGTTGAACAAAGAGCCTATTGGAGGGAAAATATAAAAAAGATTGCGGAATTGTATCAAAAACCTCCTTGATTTTTTTAAAGAATTGTTCACAGAATGAACATTGAATGGATGAATGATGAAAATCCTTTATATCACTTTGGAGGACTTATCACTTCATAAAGGGTCAGTTACTCATATTAAAGAAATTGTCGCTGGCCTTCAAAAACGAGGCCATCAAGTCGGATTGATCGGACGCCCCTGGAAATCCATTGTTCTCTCATCTTTATTCCTCTTGATTTCCCTCTTTGGAAAACTCCCTCAATATGATGTTATTTATGCCCGGGATTATCATACTGTGATCCTTGCTCTATTGCCCCGACTCTTTTTTAGAAAGAAATTGGTTTATGAAATTAATGGTATAGCTAACGAAGAGCAAAAGTTAAAGAAAGATTCTTTCTTGAACCGTATTCTTGTTTTTCTCATTCAAAAAGCCGAAAGAATGGCAACAAAATATTCTGAAAGGATTGTCTCTGTTACTCCTCAAATCGGGGTTTACTTGATTCAAAATTATCATTGTTTTCCAGACAAGGTGAAAGTCATCCCTAATGGAGTGAATACAAAAAAATTTCATCCAATCCATGACGAAGTTCTGCTTGGAGAGTGGAGAGGGAGATTGGGGATAGCAAAGGAAGAGATCATCATTGCATTTGTGGGTAACCTGGCACCATGGCAAGGAGTAGAAACCCTCATAGAGGTCGCTCCGTTTCTACTCAAGGAGGTTAAAAATATCAAGTTCTTGATCATTGGCGATGGTATACTGAAAAAGGCATTCAAGGAAAAAGTTAATAACTTAGGGGTAACAGATCACTTTATTTTTACAGGAATGGTCAATTACAAAGAAATCACTAATTATATCAATATAGCGGATATTTGTGTGCTTCCAAAGCGAAGATTAAAGTCAGGTTACTCGCCAATAAAGCTATACGAATATATGGCATGTGGAAAACCAGTGGTAGCTTCGAAAGTTGAGGGCTTGGAGTTCATTGAAGAAGAAGGGATAGGTCGGCTAGTCGAATCCGGAGATGTGATGAGATTCCAAGAGGAGATACTTGATCTTATTAAAAACCCTGAAAAGGGGATGATGATGGGTAACAAAGGACTCCTGATAGCCCGTGAAAAATTTGATTGGGAATTAAAGTCAGCATTAATTGAAAAAGTATTGGAGGAGTTGGCATAAAGATTGCTCATTTTGATAATATATTAAGTTAAATAAAGAAATGTTATTAAGCAAAGAATCATAATAAATTTAGTAATATCAATAAGTTAGTTTCACATATTTTTTTATATGGAATGTTCATCTCATGAACAATATTTTACTTTGAGGTGGGCAATTTTTGTTCACTTGGAAAGAATCCAGGAGTTTTTCGGTTATGGGAAATCTTGATCTCTTTAAACCTCCCCAAGAAATGAGGGAATTAAGTCTACTCCAGGAGTTAGAAAAAAATCCCATTATTTCTCAGCGAGCATTATCAAATAAATTCGGAATAGCATTAGGGGTCACGAACGCCTGTTTGAAAATAATGGTTCGCAGAGGATGGATTCGAATTACAAGTTTGAACCATCACAAGATTGGATATTTCTTAACTCCAAAGGGGTTTGCAGGAAAAGCAAAACTCACCCTCCATCTCATTTCCTGGACAGTGCAACATTATTCAACATTAAAAGACATCATTGGAATTAGACTTTTGGAGATGCAAAATGCAGGAGCTGAGCGGATCGTATTCTATGGAGTGAGTGACGAAATGGAGGTTGCCTATATTACTCTTCAGGGAGTTAAGCTCAAATTGGTTGGGATTGTTGAAGATGATGAAAAATTTAAACCTCAAACTATTTTTGGGTATGAACTCGAACCGGTTAGCCGAATTCAAGAACTCAAACCTCACGGTGTATTGATAACCTCCTCAGAAAGATGTGATCAAAAAAAAGAGAGGTTAAAAACTTTTCTCGATGAAAAACAAATTTATATCACGGATATTATTCTCTCTCCGTCCCAATTACTTGGGAGGAAGTGAATGGAATATGTTGCTAAAATGAGATTCTACAAAGAAATAATGTTTGATGCATCGGATGAAGAGATGATTGCTATAAGAATAAGAAGGGAACCCTTTAGCGATCTAATTTTTAGAAAAAAACCTGCAAATAAAGGGTGAACTTCATGGGCAAGAATTTTGAAGTTCAAAAAAAGAAGGGGAGACTCGATGAGGCTGGTAACTTTCCAAAAGTCGTCCTGATCGATACGATCAGTTACTGTAATTTAAAATGTGCCATGTGTGTCCATAAAGAAATGAAAAGAAAGAAAGGAATTATGCCTTGGAATCTTTTTACAAAAATTATTGATGAAATCGCTGAAGTGGACAAGAGTGTGAGAGTTTGGATGGTATTTTTTGGAGAGCCTTTACTATTAAAAAGAAGAAAACCCACGATCTTTGACATGATTGCTTATGCAAAAAGCAAAGGTCTGACAGACATCGTATTGAATTCGAATGCAAATTTAATGGATGAGGAAGCGTCAAAAAGATTAATCCAATCAAGTCTGGATGCCATTTATATAGGCATCGATGCCTTTCAACCTGATACTTATGCAAAGATTCGAATAGGCGGAAATTATGAAAAAGCTGTACAGAATACCCTCCACCTCATAAAGCTCAAAATATTTATGAACTCGGAGAAACCTGAGGTATTCGTACAGTTTGTTGAAATGGACATCAACCAAAATGAAAAGGGAGACTTTATTCAATTCTGGAATGAACAGGGAGCGCTGGTAAAAATTCGACCCAAGGTGAGCTGGGCAGGGCTCATCGATGCCCCCAATTTAGTCTTAGATGATGAAGGACGCTGGCCCTGCTATTGGGCCATGCGAACCATGTCTATTACCGATACCGGAAAGGTTGTAACCTGTGCAGTGGATTTGGATGCCAAATTTATTGCAGGGGATATAAGCCACCAAACCCTCAAGGAAGTCTGGAATGGAAAATTAAGTGAACTAAGAGGGTGTCACGTTTCTAAGCGATACAATGCCCTGCCGGAGAACTGCAGAAACTGTAAAGACTGGCAGGCTGCAAGAGCAGATTACTATTTGTTGAACTCGTGATATGTGCGGAATTTGCGGTTTTTCAGGACCTCCGAATGAGATCATTTTGAAAAAGATGTCGGACACATTGATTCACCGCGGTCCGGATGAGGAAGGATTTTATTCGGATGGGAAGATGAATTTGGGTATCCGAAGATTAAGTATTATTGATCTCGAAACCGGCCACCAACCCATACACAACGAAGACCGAAGTCTTTGGACGGTCTTTAACGGAGAGATCTATAATTTCCAAGAATTAAGGAAAGAATTGGCGGGACAGGGGCACACATTTTATACGGACCATTCTGACACAGAGGTGATTCTTCATCTTTATGAAGAATATGGAATTGACTTTGTCGATAAAATGAACGGTATGTTTGCCATCGCTTTGTGGGATTCAGGAAAGAACAAACTTTTGCTGATCAGAGATCGGATGGGAGTCAAGCCACTTTTCTATACCTTTTCGAACGGTCATCTCATTTTCGGATCTGAGATTAAAGCCATCCTTGCTCATCCCGGGTATCAACGCGATATCAATTACGATGCCCTTTATCATTACTTTACCTTTAAGAATGTACCTTCCCCTCTGACCGCCTTCAAGGGGATTTATTCTCTCCTCCCAGGTGAAATATTAACCTTCTCGAAAAACGAAATCTCGAAAAAAAGATGGTGGAAGGTTCAATACAATGAAAAAGAAAATTTAGATGAAGGGCTTATCAAAGAGAAAATATTGGGATTGCTGGAAGATGCCACCCGAATCCGGATGATCAGCGATGTCCCCTTCGGCGCCTATCTGAGCGGTGGGGTTGACTCGAGTTCCATTGTCGCATTGATGACGAGGTTCAGTGACAAACCGGTTAAAACGTTTTCGTTAGGTTATGAGGATGAGTTGAAGAATAAAGAAGCCGATTTATTTTTTGCGCGAAAAGTAGCTCAGGCATACAACACCGATCATTATGAATACGTCATGTCCCATAAAGAGCTGACCGACGAGATCGAAAATGTGATCGGAGCCTTCGACCAGCCCTTTTCCGGAACCATTTCCACTTACTTTTTAACAAAGCTGATCACGAAACATGTCAAGGTGGCCATTTCCGGAGATGCCGCAGATGAGCTCTTTGGCAGTTATCTTTCTCATCGGGTTGCTCAGCCAATGCATCATTTCAAATTTCTTTACGGAAAGGTAAAAGATGGAACTTTAACGGAGGAGGAGAAGGATCTCCTGAAACCATGTGATATCGATTTCTTAACGGACCTCTATAAAAAATCAGGAGGCGATGACGTTAAGTGGCGATATCAACTGGGGGTATTCAGTGATGAGGAAAAGGGTTTGCTTTTAACCCCTGATTTTAGATCAAATATAGACCACCCCAGCACTCTCTCCCTTTTCGCCGAGAATTTTAATCAAACCACCTCAAAAGATCCACTCAATAGAATACTCGAAATGGAATGGAACACCCAACTCCCCGATCAAGTTCTGGCCTTTGTCGACTTTTTATCGATGGCCCATTCAGTTGAAATCCGTTCACCTTTTCTCGATTATCGACTCGTTGAATTTGTTTCAACGATCCCCGGTTATATGAAAATAAGAAACGGAATTGTCAAAGACATATTAAAAAGAACTGTTCGACCCTTGTTACCCGACGGCATTGTGGAGAGGCCAAAGGAAGGATTTGTTTTACCCATTTTCGATTGGATGGTTGAAAAGTTAAAGGACTACAGCCTCGACGTCCTTTCAGAAAGGCGATTAAATTCCCATCATTTTTTCAATGTGGATATCGTTAATGGAATATTAGACGATTATTATGTGGGGAAAAAAAATAATGCCCCTATGGTTTGGAACCTTATGATGTTTCAAATTTGGTGGGAGCAATATTTTGGATAAGATTGAAAGAATCATCAATTTGAAAAAGGAAGAGGATTTTATCGAAGAATACGTATCGCTGAGGAACCGGTATCGGGAACTCCTTCTGACAAAACCGGTTAATGTGCTGGGAACAAAAGAGTGGCTCAAGAGGAGCGATATAGAGGTGAGGGGAATTGTAAAAGGTCCCATCTTATTGGGTGTTACCATTCTATATCTTAATCAAAATGGGGAGATTGCTTTCTTCGCTAAAGTTCAGAATCAGGGGTTAGGGACAAAACTTTTGAAGATCATCGAAGAGGTGGCCAAAGAAAAAAATTTAGAAAGTGTTTGGTCATGGGTACGGGATGATAATTCGACGGCCAAAAAAACATTTCAAAAAAATGGATATAGCATCGAAAGAGAATCATTAAGATTCTATGAAAATGAAAGTAGAAAAGGGTCCATATTTAGAAAAGAAATTATTTAGCGATTTACACCATGAAAAAGAATCAGCTCATAAACCACAAACAGAAAGCATATGGGATTAGACCACAGGCAAAGGAATTTCCGATGATGTGTGTTCTTTCATTTGTGTATATTTGTAATGCAAAATGCCCGAATTGCCCTTACACCAATTCTCAAATCAGGACGGATTATAAAGATCGACCGTTTATGGAGGAGAATACTTTTCGGATCATTGCAGACCAATGTGGGAAATATGGTGCCTGGGTAAGAATATCAGGTGGGGGCGAGCCCATGCTTCATCCCAAGGCAGTGGAATTAATGGTGTATGCAAAGAAAGTTGGAGCAAAGGTGGGTTTGATCACAAATGGTTCATTATTCTTCGAAGAGAGCAGTACCAGATTGCTTGAAGCACAAATTGATATGATAGAGTTCAGCGTCGATGCAGGTGACCCCCGCACTTATGCGAAGGTGAGAAGGGGTTTAAAGTGGGGTGTGTTGTTAAAAAATGTCAAAAGGATGGTGGAACTGAGAAATCGTCTAAAAAGCTCAACGAAAATCATAGCGAGTGGCATCAACCAGGTAGATGTCGATATCGAAGCCGTGGCAAAATTCTGGGAACCCATTGTGGATAACTTTCAGAAAAGAAAATATCTCACTTGGGGTATCAATGATCCTTCCAAATCAGCAGATTCAACACCCTATTTGTCCCCCACAGAAATGATCCCGTGTCCTTTTATCTTTGAAAGATTAAACATTGATTCAAGGGGTAAGGTGATGGTTTGCGGGTTTGATATCGCAGCAAAAACAGATATGGGGAACATTCATGAAAGGAGTATTAAAGAAATTTGGCACGGGGAGGAATTCGAATACTATCGCCAAATGCATCTGTCCCGGAAAGGGCAAGAGATAGAACTCTGCTTGAATTGCCCAGATTGGCAATATCGCTCCTGGAGACACAATTATTGGAAGATCGTTACCAAAGCTGAAAAGAAAAGAACCAAAAAAAGTAAGGCATTGGATTTACAAGACATAGAGGGGTGCATCACCGACGCCTAAGGGAAGCATTTTTCGGCTCCAATGATGCGGAAGACGGTTGGTATGTCAATTAAAGATGAAAGGATGGAAGGGATTCAAACAGCTGTGGTTCCGGCAGCGGGATATGGTTCAAGAATGAGGCCTTTAACGACGTTTATCCCCAAAGAGATGTTTCCTTTAGGGTCTCTTCCAGTCATCGAACATACAATCGCAGAACTTGTCTCCTCGGGTATAAAAAGAATATGCGTGGTCATTATGAAAGGAAAAGAGGTGATTCGAGAATATCTTCGTTCCAGACGAAATCTTTATGAAGACATTAAATTGGAATTTGTTTATCAAAAAGCCCCCCTTGGGTTGGGAGATGCGCTTCGGACAGCGAAGGATTTTGTCCAAAGAACGCCCTTTGTTATGGCTATCCCCGATCAAATTCTTCTATCTGAACAATCGGCGACCCGCCAGATGCTGGATGCTTGCAAGAGTGGCTATGGAATATGGAATTCGATGGTAACCATCCCGAAAGAAGAGAGGAAGTTTTTCAAGGGCTCAAGACCCTTCGAATGCAAGAAATCGGAAGGGGAGTTTTATTTGATCGAAGATATTTCAACGAATGAAACCTCTTCGATGAGAGGTTTTGGCAGAACCGTTTTTTTGCCCGAGGCCCTTGAATATATGACAGAAGAATTCATAAATTGTGAGACGGGAGAAGTAGATTTCCTCAAGACCTACCAGGCATTGAAGAATCAATTTCCACTATACGGATTTCTTCTGGAGGGTAGGCCTTGTGATATTGGGACTTGGGAAGGATATTATTATTATCAAAAGATCATCCTTCGGCATCTCTGTTCGAAGGAGAAGATTGCATGATCGTTGGGATTCTTCAACCCGGTTATCTTCCCTGGCTTGGTTTTTTTGAGCAGATGCAACGTAGTGATATTTTTGTAATTTATGATGATGTTCAATATGACAAACACGGATGGCGAAATCGAAACAAAATTAAGGCACCCAATGGGGCTCAATGGTTGACAGTACCTGTCCTGATTAAGTTTAACGAACACACTTTAATCAACGAGGTAAAGATCAATAATGAAGTGAACTGGAGGAAAAAACATCTTTTTTCTATCAGGCAGAATTATTCAAAGGCACCTTATTATCATCATTATTCATCCATTTTTGAAGAAGCTTACGAAAGAGAATGGGAATACCTCATCGATCTCGATATACATTTTATCTTCAAGCTTGCGGAAGTGATCGGTATCGACACAGGGAAAGTTACTCGATCTTCAACTTTAAGTGTGGTGGGTGATAGAATCGAAAGACTCATCAATATCTGTAAGAAATTCAATGCCGATATATTCTATGAGGGGACATCCGGCAAAAACTATATCGAGGAGGAGGCATTCTCGAAAGAAGGGATTCGAGTGATCTTTCAGGACTATCGCCATCCCATCTATGATCAACTTTATGGAAACTTTATCCCTTACCTTTCTGTGATTGATCTCCTTTTTAACCAAGGAGATAAAAGTCTTTCAGTATTAATGCATCAAACGTGATGGAGGGAATTGAGGAGATGGAAAGGACAATATTGGTCACTGGAGGTGCAGGGTTTATGGGGAGCAATTTTGTCAAACTTGTCTATCATAAGTATCCCCATTATAAGATCGTTGTTCTCGATGCACTCACCTATGCCGGAAATGTGGAGAATTTGCCTGTGAATATTAATGACAACAAAGGAGAACGCCTCGTTTTCTGGTATGGCAATGTCAGAAACGGTGAACTGGTAGATACCCTTGTCTCCCAATCAGATGTGGTGATCCATTTCGCGGCGGAGACCCATGTGACACGTTCTATTTATGATAACTACATTTTTTTCGAGACGGATGTCCTGGGGACTCAGACTGTCGCGAATGCTGTCTTGAAATACAAGGACCGAGTGGAGAGATTTATTCACATCTCCACCTCTGAAGTCTACGGAACAGCAATGAAAGATAAAATGGACGAAAATCACCCGCTACTGCCCATGAGTCCTTATGCCTCTGCCAAAGCAGGGGCAGACAGGCTTGTTTATTCTTACTGGGCTACCTATGATGCCCCCGTGACGATTATCAGACCTTTTAACAACTATGGCCCATATCAGCACCTGGAGAAAGCTATACCGAGATTTATCACCAGTTGCATTCTGAATGAACCCATTCGCGTCCATGGAGACGGAAGTCCATCCAGAGATTTTATATTCGTGGAAGATCTCTGTTTAGCGATTGATGTCATTCTTCATGCGGACCTAAAAAGAGTGAAGGGGGAAGTTTTCAACGTGGCGTCTGGTGTTCACCGGTCAATTCTTTCGATCGCCCAAGATATCATAAAGCTCATGGGCAAGGATGATTCAATCATTGGATTCGTTGGTGACCGTCCTGGACAGGTTTTCAGGCATACGGGTGATATTCGAAAGATCCAACAATCTCTTAATTGGAAACCCGAAGTCCCATGGGAGGAAGGACTTTCAAGAACAATCAAATGGTATAGAGAAAATAGGAATTGGTGGGAAAAACAACTCTGGATGAGAACTATTCCAATCATAACAAAGAGCGGTAAAAAAGAATTGCATTAGAAAAAGGAAAATCCGCGGAAAGGGTCATCTTTTCTTGGAATTGAAACGAAATTTCATTTGGATGTTGGGTAGCAAATCGGTCATCATGTCTGCCGGATTTATTACGGCAGCTATGATCAACCGTTCCTTAGGACCTTCGGGCCGCGGGATCTATGCAGAAATGCAAACTTGGGTTGGACTATTTGCTGCCCTGTTTGGAATGAGCTTGGATACGGCGATCTATTATTTTGCGAATAGATCTCTTTACGGAACAGATAATAGGTCAAGATTGATGACTACTTTTTCATTGAGTCTTATCTACGGACTTTTCGCTACGGCGGCATTAACCATCTTTGTCTTGGGATGGCCAGAACAGGTTTCTTCAGAAACCTTTAAGTTTTTATTACTCCTTGATGTCTTATTGATCGCGACGATTCTTACAGGGAACCTGATCATTTTTCTACAGGCCATGGGAGATATTAGATATTCTGCTGTGATTGGAGTGGTTCAAGGGATGGCCAACGTTCTCGTTGTTGGATATGCCTATTGGGTTGATTCACTCGATATTAAAATTGTTCTAATAAGTGTTCTGATCATACAAGGTATCACTTTTCTCATGCTCTTGGCTAAATTCAGAAGAAATAATTTATTGACCGGGAGGTTTTCCAAAAACCTTGCAAAAGGGATGATTACAGCCGGGTTCAAACAGCACATTGCTACCATTGCTACCTTCGTTTATACAAAGATAAACCTGCTGATTGTTTTTAGATACTGCGGCGAATCCAATGCGGGTCTATTCGCAGTATCGTTGAGTGCAGCTTTTTATTTAATGTTTATTCCGATGACCTTTCAAACTGTTTTATATCCAAGAGTCATTCATGGTACGGATGATTATGAGATAACGGTTAGGTCTTTAAGGTTAGGTTTTTATGGGTGGGGTGTAATAGTTTTCTTTATAATTTTATTTGCAAAGCCCATTTTACTATTATATGCAGGGAACAGTTTCTTACCCTCTGTCAATCATTTTAGAATACTGATGGTTGCCGCATGGTTTTTACCTTTATCCTCCCTGGTTGCACCTTATTGCGTAAAAATAGGTGCCTTCTATGCGATGGTTATCACAGCGGTTATTCTTGGCCCGATCGGTGTTGTACTGAATTTATACCTCATTCCCAACTTTTCCGGAACAGGAGCCGCTCTGGCAACAGCATCGACCTGCATGATCGGTTTCTTGATAAGCCTTTTCTTGTTGGGGTATTTGAGCAAACGAAATCCATTAGAATTTATAAAGTTAAAAATCTCTTTATATGGGAATATATAGAAGATGGCAGATGTTATAGAAAAGGATGTCAACCGGGGTTATGTCCGATTCATTAGGTCAATTTCCTCGATTTCAGAGGTTCGGAAGAAGAGAAATCTCCGTTCCCTTTTTCTTTTTTCTATCCATTTCATTGAAAACATTGTGAAATTAGGCTTTATCCCCCTCCTTTATCTTTATGGAATCTTTTTGATCTTTTGGATTCGCTTTAAATTCACCTTCACGAAAAAATGTCAACCTTCCCAATTGCATCAGAACGCTCTCAATTACATCCCTGAATTCATCTCCCAGTACCCCATGCATTTATATCCCATCATTGCAAAGTCCTTAGAGATGGCCTTTATCAAAGAGAATATCGAAAATATCACCTGGGATATCAAAGGCGGTATTGTAGAATTGGCTATCGGGGATGGGACTTTTTCAAGTAGAATTTTTTCAGAAAAAAATAAAGTCGTAGGTTTCGATCTCAATCCTTACAGTTTAATTCAATCGAAGAGGTATCCTCATATCGCACAACGCATAGTTGCCGATTGTTTGAATCCGCCGATTGAATCAGGAGGAGCCACTTTTATCGTGAGCAATAATTTTCTTCATCATATAACGAATAAAAAAGAGACATTAGAAAATTGGTCGGCGATGGCACGCTACGCCCTGTTCAACGAGAATACAAATTATTGGGCGGAGGGATGGTCGAAACCCTACCTTTTGAAATCCATAGGGTTAAGACGGGCAGCCCTGAAAGCAGCAGACCGTATTGCGAACCTCAGCCTCCAGACCTTATGGAGGAAAGCAGAACTGGGGTCCTTGGTCAGAAGATTTTATGAGATTCAAAGAGAAGAAACCTTTTTCCATGAGAAGATATTTTTTCTATGTTCCATCTGTTCGGCCTTGCTGTTCTGTTATGGGCCTCCGACCCCGAAGTTACAAAAGAGGGTAATGAACGGAATCTTCGCTTCCATTACAAAGAGAATCACCTATCACATGGCGAAGGCGTTAATTGAATACGATTCCATCCTACCAAGGGATCGAGATGTTTTTATATCCTGGTCCTTGGAATCGAAGCAAGTCAAACAAAATTCTATTAGAGGTCAGATTGGATTGGTTTGTCCAGATTGCCGCGAGCAGATTCAAGGGAATCAGTGCACCCGGTGTCAAAGATCGTTTGAAGAGAAGGGAGGGATGTTGTTTCTTCTCCCAAAGGAACTTGCTAAAGAGATTTCCTTTAACCAAGAGAATGCGGACGTTTTGGGCGGAGAACATTTATAAAGGGGAATCATTTCTTTTATGAAAATCGAATTTTTCAAACATAATATCACAGAAGGCGATATCACCGCCGCTGGTCAGGTGATGAAATCCATCTTCATCACGACCGGCCCTAAGGTGGCGGAGTTTGAAAAAATATTTGCTGAATATTTAGGAATCCAGGAGGCAGTGGGTTTGACAAGCTGCACCGGTGCTATCCATCTCGCCTTGCTGCGACACGGAATCGGTGCTGGAGACGAAGTGATCACAACGCCGATGACATTCGTGGCCACAGCAGCGGCTATCTTACAAGCAGGAGCAACCCCTGTCTTTGTCGATGTATGCCCAAAGACGGGAATGATTTTACCCGAAACAGTGAGGGCCGCTCTCACGGAAAAGACCAAAGCCATTTTGCCTGTCCATCTCTATGGACGAATGGTGGACATGCGCGGGTTTTCAAGAACGGCCGAGGAGTATAATCTCATCCTCATTGAAGACGCTGCCCATTGCATTGAAGGGATCAGAGAGGGTCTGAGACCTGGTGAGCTGAGTCATGCCGCATGTTTCTCCTTTTATGCCACAAAAAGCATGACCTGTGGAGAGGGGGGCGCTCTGGTTTGCAGATCTGCTGAAGATGCCTCCTGGTATCGTTCTGCAAGACACCATGGGATATCGAAGAATGCTTCCTATCGCTATACGAAAAAGTATGAGCACTGGGATATGGAGACCATGGGGTGGAAATATAATATGGACGACATTCAGGCCGCTCTGCTTATCCATCAAATTGACAGGTTGAATCATTACAGGCAGAAGCGTCAGGATCTTGAAGTGCTTTATCGTGAGCTTTTGAATGATGTAGAGGGGCTCGATTTCACAGAAGGACCTCAAGGAAACGAAATGAGCGGTCATCATCTTTTTACAGTTCTCTTACCTAAAAACATTTTGCGAGATGAAGTGATAAAAAAAATGGAGGAGAGTGGCATCGGATGCGCCGTCAATTATAGAGCACTTCATACCTTAACATATTTCAGAGAGAAGTTTGGATATAGGCCTGAAGACTTTCCGATTGCCAATGAAATAGGTAATCGAACTATCTCGCTCCCTTTATATCCGAAACTAACTGAAGAAGAAGTAAAAATTGTATCCGAAACTCTAAAAAAGGTCATTTCAATATTATCATGACATGGAATATAAAGAAATCATTAGAAAAGTTGTTTTGCTGCTACCTGAACCAAAGTATACACGGTTGAGGAATCAGAAGCTATTTGAATGGATGAATCAGAATGCTCCTGGTAAAAGGGTTTTAAATCTTGGGTCGGGTATTGGGCAATTTGACCATTATCTTTCAAAAGGGGTGAAAGCTATTAACGTGGATATCTCTCCCTCTATAAGGAACTTGCATGTCATTGCAGATGCGCATTTTTTACCCTTAAAAGGTGATTGCTTTGATATCGTTTATAGTATCGCGGTTCTTGAGCATGTTCAAAAACCATGGGTGGTTGCGGATGAGATCTGTCGAGTCCTTCGCCAGGGGGGCCATGTTGTAGTGGAGTTACCGTTCTTAAATGTAATCCACGATCAACACGATTATTTTCGATTTACAGATAAAGGGATACGGTCTTTATTTGATGAGAGTAGGTTTGATTCGATTCTTGAACAGGTCAGCGCTGGGGGAGGATCTTTTCTGTCTGTATTCTTTTTAGAGTACTTTAAACAATTTATTCCTACAAAATATTTAAGAGCATTATGGCGTCTTTCAATGCGATATGCTTTTTGTCTATTAAAGTATCTCGATCTGCTCATTGATTCCTCAAAAGGACTTAGAATCACTGCAAACTCTTTTTCATTTATCGGGAGAAAACGGTGAGTTATTTGATTTTTTGTTCTTTTGAAGTGGGAGGGTTTCCATTTCGGATGGCCGAGGTCCTGAATCGATTTGGAGTTGAGACCTACTATGTTTATTTAGGCAAAAGGGAAACGGGACACGATTCCACTCAATTCCATTATGACAATCGAGAGGAACCCTGGTACTTATCCTCACGGTTTGGACAGATTTACAATCATTCGGCGGAGGTTATTCAAGGCTTAAGACAGATGAAAGCCGAATATCAAATTACACATTGCCTGGCTACTGGAACCGATGCCTACCATCTTAAACTGGCTGACATAAGTTATCACTATTGGAGTTTTGGTTCAGACCTTGATTACAAATGTTTTATTAGGACGGGCCTTAAAAACAATGGGATGAGGTTAAGGTTCATCAGACATCCTTTTCGGGTCTATGCCGAACGGGAAAGAGCACGGGTCTCAATTAGAGGTTCAGATTCCGTGATGGTATCCCCTTATCAAATTAAAGCTTTTCGAAAGATCTTCCCTGAGAAAAATGTTTTTTTCTTGCCTCATTGTTTAAAGATAATGGATGATGCCGTTTTGTTTCGACAAAAGGAAGTCAATAAAAGATTAATTTGTAATGAAATTCAAGCTGATCGTTATTTTTTCTCGTCAGCGAGACATTGTTGGGCTGGATATTGGAAAAGGATGCCGGATTATAAGGGAAATGAGGTTATTCTTCATTCCTATGCAAAGTATCTATCTCTTGTAAATCATGATCATTCCAAACTTGTCCTGGTTAAAAAAGGGCCTGATGTCGAAGAATCAAGGAATTTGTCCAAGAGATTAGGAATCGAAAATCGGATTATCTGGGTAGATGAGATGAAGCGGGATGAACTTGATAAGTATTATCAAGGGGCCGATCTTTGTTTTGGGCACTTTGGAACCCCGGTACTGACTTATGCCGTTTTAGAGGCATTAATGAACGGAACAATAGGTATCTCATTTTCAATCGAGCATGTAGACAACTTTCCTTTTTACGAAAAATATCCTCCTATTTTTAACAGTAAATCACCCGAGAAAATTGCAGATTTTATGGTCGAGATTCTAAATGATCAAGCAGGCTTCAATAAGCGATCGTATGAATCATGGTCCTGGATAAATAAGAATTGCTCTGAGAAGAAATTTGTAAAATCGTTTCGAAGTCTATTTGAGAACCGTAAATGGTAAATGTGACAGGAAAAAGTGATGTGCGGGATTTTAGCTATTTTGAATTTTGATCCAGAGAATCAAGTTCATGAGCCATTGCTTCGCCAAATGACCGATACAATGGCTCACCGAGGGCCGGATGATTGGGGCTACTGGGTTAATGGATCTGTCGGATTGGGTCATCGCCGATTGGCGATCATTGATCTCTCATCAGCCGGCCATCAACCCATGACCAATGAGAATGGCGCTCTTTGGATTACCTATACTGGGGAGATATATAATTTCCAAGAATTGCGGCAAACCTTAGAGAGTAAAGGTCATTCTTTTCAGTCCCATACAGACACAGAGGTCGTCTTACACGCTTATGAAGAGTGGGGGGAAGGGTGTCTTTCTCACTTCAATGGAATGTGGGCTTTCGCTCTTTGGGATGATCGGCGGCGCTGTCTATTTGTGGCCAGGGATCGTCTTGGTGTTAAGCCCCTCGTCTATTACCATGATCCTAAACGGTTCATTTGTGCCTCGGAGATTAAAGGAATTATTGCCGACCGAACAGTGTCCAGGGAGATCGATCCAGAAGCCCTGCATCATTATCTTTCCTTAATGAATATCCCAGCGCCCTTTACCATCTATAAAGGAATTCGCAAACTGCAGCCGGGTCATTATTTATTGATTAAAGATAGATCCATTGAAGATCGAGTCTACTGGGATTTACCGATCGGGGAAGAAGTCTCGGAGGATAGAAGAAACATTTTAGAAAATTTGGGGACCTTTCTCCAGGATTCTGTAAAACGACGAATGATCTCTGATGTTCCCTTGGGTGTGTTTCTGAGCGGTGGCGTGGATTCCAGCCTGATTTCCGCTCTCGCGGCCAAGGGCATGAGTAAAGAATCACTCCATACCTTTACTGTAAGCTTTCAAGGCATGGGAAACTATGATGAGAGTGTTTGGGCTCGCAAGGTCGCGAACCAAATCCATTCTAATCATCTCGAGATTGAACTTCCCTTCAATTTTGTTAAAACGCTGCCCCGTTTGATTCAATTGTTTGATGAGCCTTTCGCCATTTCCTCGGTGTTGGCATTATACCTAATGGCCCAAGAAGTATCCAAACATGTCAAAGTTGTACTCACAGGAGATGGAGGTGATGAGTTATTTGGTGGCTATCCCTGGAGACACAGTCTTTTGGACCAGTATCTGGATTGGTTCAACTTCTGGCCGATCAGAGGGTTCCATAAGGATGCTTGCCGGGAACCCATTCCTCCGATTCGTTGGAAAACAACCTTGACCCAGATAAGAATCAGGCAGGTCCTGGATGCATTGAGATATAACGATCAGACCTTAAGGCAATGGATGTATCTCCAATCCCTCTATTGTTACAACGAAGTTGAAAAAAAGGAACTCTATCATCCAGACTGGGCCTATCACCTTGGTCCAGTCAGGACAGAGGACCTCCTTCTCTCCCATCTTCCAGAAAAATCTCCTAACCGGCTGGCCCGGTGGACTTCATTCGATCTTAAAACAACCTTGACGGATGAAATGCTTGCAAAAGTAGATAAGGCAACAATGGCTTCCGGATTAGAAGCTCGTGTCCCGTTTCTTGACTACAGGTTGGTGGAATATGCCATTAATTTACCATCCTTCATGAAGGTCCAGGGGCGGGAAGGAAAGCGGATCCTCCGATGGTTAGGAGAACGTTATTTACCAAAAGAAATCTTGAAGCGCCCAAAGCACGGGTTTAATGTCCCACTTAACGTATGGTTTCGCAATGAACTCTGGGCTTTCGTGAATGACATCCTGAGTGAGTCCGCCTTAAAGAAGGCCGGCTATTTCAAACCGAAAACGGTGCAAGAGATATTACAGCGCCATCAGCAAGACACGGCGAGTGATCTTTCGAATCCTATTTTTACACTGCTCTGTTTTGAGTTGTGGCGCCGAGGTTGAAAACAATTGGAAAGACCAAAACGAATCCTCATCATTGCTGACGATTGCAGCCCTCTCTCTCAGGAACGGGGGCTTGTGGGGATGAAAGGAGGATATCAGATCTATTGGTATTCTTTTCCAAAAGCGGATTTAAAAGATCTGGCCGGTGCAGTGACGCCTCCCATGGGTCGAATTCGATGGCTGTCCTTTTTCTTTTCTCCTCTCTTTTTGAAACGAGCCATTCGAAAGATCCGGCCCGATCTGATCCATGTTTTCTATGCCTATCAGCAATTAGATAACCTCGTTCTTTCCCGATTTAGACCGTTAGTGCTAACCGTAATGGGAGGGGATGTCCTTTCTGATCAGAGTTTTCGTGGAAGAAAAAAATGGTTGGTCAAAAAGATATTGGAGGGAGCGGATATCATCACCTCCAAATCAAGTTTTCTCGATGAGGTGCTTGATGGAATTGGAGATTATGCCCGCAAAATTAGGCGTGTAACATGGGGTGTTGATATCCACAGGTTTTCCCCTGGGAAAGAAGTCCATTTCCTTCGAGAACAGTGGGATTTAGAACCCGATGACCTCGTTTTTTTCTCACCGAGAAGCTGTCGGCCCTTCTATAATCAAGATTTGATCATTAAGGCTTTTGCCTCCTATCAGTCTCTCCATGGGGAGAAGAAAAAGGCAAAACTCCTGATCGCTGAACTCTTCTCTAAGGAAGCTTACGTCAAACAGTTAAAGGGCCTTGTCACAGAAATGGGATTGCAGGGGAAGGTGCGTTTTGTTGGAGCCATTCCTCACCAAGAGATGCCTGGCTATTTTAATCTGGCAGATATTATGGTGGCGGCCCCTCCCTCGGACGGAATGCCCCAGTCGTTCTACGAGGCCATGGCCTGCGGGACCTATCCAATTCTGGGAGATCTCCGTCAATATCGGGAGATGGTCGAGGATGGAGTGAACGGGAGACTGGTGAAGATGGGCGATGTGAAAGCCCTGAGCGAAGCCATGAGTTGGGCTGCAGATCATCCGGAACATAGAAAGGGAGCAGCCATTATCAATCGAAAACGGATTTTGCAGGTAGCTGATAAAGAGGTCCAGGAGAAACGGGTCAACGCCATCTATGAAGAACTCCTGAGAAGATAGGAAGGGCAGAGTCCTTTTAAAAAACGGGAGATTTTTTAGAAGCCATGTGTGGCATTGCAGGTGTGATCGATTTAGAAAATCGTCGAGCGGGGCACGACATTGAGGCCATGGTCGCTGGCATGAGCCACCGCGGACCAGATGATGAAGGTTACGTTTTAGCGGATCGGTCCCGTGGTCATTGGGTGGTCTGCTCGGGTGAGAAGACGATGGGAGAACTGTCTTTCCCACCCATAAAAAACGAGAAGGATGGTTCTTTTGATCTCGCCCTTGGACACCGGCGACTTTCCATCATTGATCTCTCAGCAGCCGGACATGGCCCCATGTCCTATCGGGATGGCGAATTTTGGATCACCTACAATGGTGAGATCTATAACTACCTTGAATTGAAAGAGGAATTGAAGGGGAGGGGGCATGCCTTTCAAACAGCCACGGATACGGAAGTCATCCTCGCTGCTTATGAGGAGTGGGGAATGAATTGCCTCCGCCATTTCAACGGGATGTGGGCTTTTGCCCTGGTCGACCTTAGGGCCAATCGAATTTTCTGCTCCAGGGACAGGGCGGGAGTGAAACCATTCTACTATGCCTATGATGGAAAACGGTTCTGTTTTGCATCGGAAATTAAAGCTCTGATGGAAATCGATGGGTTTGAAATCGAGCCGAATGAACAGATGATCGCCGACTACCTCTTCATCGGTCTCCTTGACCATACCCGGGAAACCTTTTTCAAAAACATTTATCAATTGAGACCCGGAGAATATCTCCTGTTTGAAGGAAATCAATTGGCCGTTCAGTCTTATTGGGACATTGAAGGTAATGAAGTGCATCTTCCAAGGGTATCCGATTATGCCGAACAGTTCCGGTCGCTCCTTCAGGATTCCATTCGTTTGAGATTGAGAAGCGACGTTCCAATCGGCTCCTGTTTAAGCGGAGGATTGGATTCCTCCTCCATCGTCTGCCTGGCCAATCAACTGATGTTTAATGGCCTAAGCATCGATACCCGGGGGGTTGGGGAGAGGCAGAAGACCTTTTCCTCATGCTTTGAGGAACCTGCTTATGATGAACGAAAATTCATTGAGGAGGTGATCTGTAGGACAGGTGCAGAGAAGAATTATGTTTTCCCCGACGAGAAAGGCTTCTTAAATGATTTGTATCAATTGATCCGATATCAAGAGGAGCCTTTTGGTTCTACCAGTATGTACGCCCAGTGGAAAGTAATGAGGCTTGCAAAAGAAAAACAGGTCACCGTCCTTCTGGATGGACAGGGAGGAGACGAGTTGCTGGCAGGATACCTGCCTTCTTTTTACTATCTTTTCCGTCAGGCACGAAAGGACTTCGACATCAGATTGCTGATGAGGGAAGGGAAGGGTTTTCTCAGACATCATAAAAATCTGACGAGGCGCCTTTTCCATAAAACCATAGCAGCGATGGTTCCGAAAAGACTTTGGACATTCTTTTCGGGATTGGATCGAGATGGAGGGGGATGGGCGGAAGAGGGATTCAGGAAGAACTATTATCGAAGCTTTTCTTGGCCGAGGAAATTCGAACACGAGTTGAACAATTACCTCTATCATGCCTTTCGGTTTACGGTCCTTCCCGGACTCCTGCATTACGAAGACAGGAATTCCATGGCCTTCTCGCTCGAGGCAAGGCTCCCCTTTCTGGACTATCGACTCGTGGAATTCAGTTTCAGCCTTCCAGTTCATCTGAAAATGGATGGGGGAGTGACCAAGGTCATTTTGAGAGAGGCGATGGAAGGAACCTTACCGGAAAGCATCAGAAACCGGATGGACAAGATCGGATTTGCGACTCCTGAGGAGATCTGGTTCAGGAAAGGATTAAGGGACTGGATTGGGAAAATCCTCTCCTCAAAATCCTTTGCAGAACGAGAATATTTTGATGTGCCGAAGGTGAAGCGAATCTTCCTTGAATACTGTGAAGGGAAACGAAACGACCATTTTCTCATCTGGAGATGGGTGAACCTCGAACTATGGTTGAGAACTTTTTTCGATGGGAGGCGCTGGAAGGAGAAAGTCGAGGGTGATAATGACATCAGATAAAGGCGGTCTTTCCCGGACCTTTCCAATTTATACCTTCTACTTTCTGATTTTGCTTGTGGCCGGGCTCTACTTTAATTCACTTGGGAACCTCTTTACCAACTGGGACGATTCGATGATATATAGTAATCCCCAGGTAAAGAGCCTCGATTGGAAGAACCTCCGGACTATCTTCACCCTTCATAAGGCCTCCACCTATCAACCCATAAGGGTTTTAAGCTATGCCATAGATTATCATTTTTGGAAACTGAATCCATTAGGTTACCATATCACAAACATCCTCTTCTACATCCTAACCTGTTTCATGGTCTATTTTACTCTTTTTCACCTTTCCATCCAGTTGAGAGAAAGAGGATCTCCTGAGTCTCATGGGAGAGTTGCCCTTTTTGGAGCGCTCTTATTTGCAGCCCATCCGGTGCACGTTGAGGCAGTGACTTGGATGGTCGGTCGAAAAGAAGTGCTCCAAGGCTTTTTCTTTTTTCTTGCATTTTATTCTTATCTTAAGGGAAGGGGAGAGGAAGGCTCCAAAAAGATCATTTACCTCAGTATCGTGCTGGGTTCTTTCCTCCTTGCGGTCCTATCCAAACCCTCTGCGGTAGTATTCCCAGCCGTCATTATCCTGTATGAGATAACATTGGCAAAAGAGAAATATTTTAGTTTCATCAAAAAGCACTTGGTTTTTCTGAGCGCAACTTTGTTAGTTTCAGGAATCTTCACCTTCATCATGATGAAAGTGATGTTTGAAGCAGGAGGCATCAAGCAATATCGAGGGTCCGACATCGGTAGTAATATACTTCTTTGCTTGTATGTTTTTTTACAAAATATAAAACTCCTCATTTTCACGATCAATTACTCGGCGGCTTATTCCTTTGTTGTGTCCATGCCAGTATTCTCCCTAAAAAATGTGATCTTGATCCTTATGACGATCTCCTTTTTTGCCTTCAGTGTCTTATCCCTACGCAAGACCAAGGTCATCTTTTTCTCCTTTTTCTTCTTCTTTATTACCCTTCTTCCCTACCTCAATATTATTCCTATCAGTACTCTTAAAGCCGATCGGTATGTCTTCATAGCCTCT
>Ga0315291_10002273_pt1 | contig 25263 bp, 20 predicted proteins | sample YL17G12_20_MG_FD_203070 | JGI IMG/M metagenome (GOLD analysis project Ga0315291, IMG submission 203070) | Sediment microbial communities from Yellowstone Lake, YNP, Wyoming, USA - YL17G12_20 | ecosystem: Environmental > Aquatic > Freshwater > Lake > Sediment | place: USA: Wyoming | collected...
TGCGCCTCTTGTCTGATCATGGGTCGGTGGATCAGGGCGTAGCGGCCGCCGAAGCGACGGGGCAACAGACACGCATCCTTGTCCTCAGGCGGCACCATGGCTCCGTATCTGGTGAACTCGCGGAAGTCTCTCGTGGTGGCGAGCGAGACCAGTGGACCCCCCTCCGAGAATGATACGTATGTCACGGCGTATTGTTCCTCTTCCTCCAGCCACACGATCCGAGGGTCCTCGAGGGCCCACTGTTCTTCTCGGTACTCGCCGTTTGGCAGGAGCGTCGGATGGGCATCTATCTGCCAGTCGGTCTTCCCATCCGTGCTTCTTGCCGCCGAGAGATGAGAGAACCCCCGCATGTCCTCGACCCGTACCAGCAGTAGTGTCTTGCCATCCACTTGCACGGCGCCCGGGTTGAACACCGCATTCGCCGAATAGGGCCATTGGGCGGCTGTCAGGATCGGATTCTTCTCGTATCGGGAGAACAGACCCCTGGGCATCCTGCCTTCGCTGAACGCTTGCTTCCAGTCCCAGGGGTGCATTGACATCTTCCTCCTCTCCGCTCGATCACACAGTCTGCGGAGTGGCGTCCTCGATGAGCTGGCCCATCAGCGCCTTGTCTGCCAACTGTTGCCGCGTCTCCACCGTCACCAGCCGCGCCAGCAGCAGACAGACGGTGGATTCGGCCCCCTGACTCTGGTTCACTCGCCCCTCCATGAGCGCGTCGAAACAGCCGCCGGTTTCGGGGTCGTAGAGGGACAGGCCCTGGAGGTTGCGCCCGAAGAACCATTCCAGGGCGCGCCAGGCGCGGCGCAGGTGCTTCACATCACCGGTGGCATCGTAGCCGGCGAGGGACGCCTCCACCATGAGCCCCGCCTCAATCGGCTGCTGGTCGTAACGAGGGGGGATCGCGTCCCCGTCCGGCTGCAGCCACGCGCGGTTGCCCACGACTGCGAGCGTGTCGCCGACCGATGTCTTGTGCACCAGGAAGTCCATGGTGCGTTCGGCGATGGCCAGGTACTGCTCGTCGCCGAGGAGTTGGTGAGCGCGGTACAGGGCTTTTGGCAACGCGGCGTTGGCGTAGGTGAACTCGGGCAGGATCCATTCCCAGTCGGGTCGCGCGTGCTCCTGGTAGCGTTGCACCAGGTAGTCGGCCAAGGGCCGGGCGAGCTGCTCCGCCCGGCGCACGTCGCCGCGGCTGGAGCGGGCCCACCAGTGCAGTCCGGTGAGGCAGTAGGCCTTGCTGCGAGGATGCTCCAGCGCTTCCACCCACGGGAGCGCCTGGTGGAGCATCCGTTCGGCCGGGCCCACCATGCCGCTCTCGATCGGATCTGCGAGCAGATGGGCCAGCGCCCAGAAGGCGCGGCCGAAGGCGTCCTCGGAGCCCACTGTGTCCATCGGGCGCCGGTCGTAGGAGACGAAGTTGTGGAAGCGACCCTCCGGAGTCTGCGCGTACATCAGGAAGGCCAGGTAGCGGTAGGCCAGGTCGCGGCTCAGTTGGTCCCCGTAAAGCCGATGGTGCTTCAGCGCTACCACCAGGGCGCGGGCGTTGTCATCCGTCGTGTAGCCGGTGCGGAAGTCCGGGATGCTGTAGTTGGCATGTTGGATCAGCCCGAGGCAGTCGGTCATCCGTTCCAGGTGATCCAACGAGACGGGCTGGCGTAGCTCGGGGTAGGTCATTGCGCGACGCTCCTGGCAACAGGCGGCGGCGCCAGCGCGGCCACTGGAATCAGTACGGCCGGGCCCGGCCGCGGCCTGGGCCGCTGGCTGAATACCTCGCGCAGCAGGTTCCGATAGCGTGCCCCGACCTCCGCCCACAGCAGACGCCGGCCGTAGGCACGAGTCCGCCACTCTAGTTCGGCCTGCAGTTCCGGAGCGTCCAATACGCGCAGCGCCGCTTCCGAAATGGACGGCGCGCTGGCGAAGTCGACCAGCAGGCCGCGCTCTTCCCCCAACAGGAATCTGGCATGCAGATAGGCCGTAGAGATGATCGCCCTTCCCGCGGCGACTGCGTAGGCGAGCGTCCCGCTGCAGATCTGGTGCGGGTTGATATAGGGAGTGATGTAGATGTCGCTGGCCGCCAGGTAGCTGATGATCTCGTCCTTGGTCAGGTAATGGTTCACGAATCGGACCGAGTCCTCCACCCCCAGTTCGCCGATCAGGCGGGTCAGCGACTCGCGGTACTCGTCTGCGCCGTTGCGGATCGCGCCGGGGTGGGTCTCGCCGACTATCAGGTAGACCAGCTCTGGATGACGGCGAAGCACCTGTGGCAGCGCCTGGATGGCGTACTCCAGCCCCTTGCCAGCCCCTACCAGGCCGAACGTACACATCACCTTCTTGCCGCCTACGCCCAAACGCTGCTTGACCGCCTCGCGTCGCTCGACGGAGGGGGAGGGCGCGCCATGGTTGATGAAGGAGACTTTCCTCGGAGCAATATCGTAATCACGGCGCAGGATTTGGCTGGCGATAGGGTTCATCACCATCACCCGCTGCGACTTCTCCGCCAGCGCCCGGATCATGTCGTGGGTCATCCGGTCGGGCTGCGGAAGCACAGTATGCAGGTTGGTGACTACCGGCTTGCGGAGGGCGTCGAGGAACCGGTACATGCCCCGGCCCTCCAGGCCGCCGTAGATGCCGAACTCGTGCTGGATGCTGACCACGTCTACCGGCGAGTCGTTGATGAACTCGGCGGCAGCCTGATAGTCCTTTTCGTTTCGGTCATCCACTACGTGGACGACTGGGCGGGAGTATCGATGGTATCTGGCGCCGCCCTCCATGGCGATCACGACTGGCTCGGGGAACGCTCCGCCTCCACCAGTAGCATGGATTAGGTCCTCACAGAAGGTAGCAATCCCGCATTCCCGGGGCGGATAGGTGCTGAGGTAGGCGACCTTCACCTCCCCGGCTCGCGCCAGGAGAGGGTGCGCCTTCAAGGAATCGACATACCGCGTCAGCATAGTCCCATCCGTCCTTTCCGTCTCAGCCCCTGCGAACAATCCGTGGCAACCTGCCGAATCCTGCGCATCAGGCGGTCGAGCCGCTGGCAGACCGACCCAGTCGGATACTGCCCCCCTCAACGCCGGAAGTTCCTCCTGCGGGGGCGCTTTGCGGCCCGTTCAGCAGCCCTGGCGGCGTTTCGCTTCTGGTGGCAGGTTGAGCACAGGCGAGGAGGCGGGAACCCCAGCCGCTCGTCTTCAGTCCACTCCGCCTCCGCGTAGACGAAAGGCTCCCCGCAGACTTCGCATTGGAGCTTTCGGTCCGCCATGCCTACCAGCGACGCCTGCCGCCACCGCCGAAGCCGCCGCCGCCGCCGCGACGATCCCCGCCCCCGCCACTGCCCTCGCGCTTCGGGCGCGCCTCACTGACGCTGATGGCTCGACCATCGACCTCACGGCCGTTCATGGCGGTGATCGCATCGGCCGCCTTCTCTTCTGGCACGTCCACGAAGCCGAATCCCTTGTCGCCGATCATCCGCACTGCGATGGGCTCGTACTCCGCGAACAGATCCCGAAGCGCGCTCTCGGTTACCGAGTAGCTCAGATTCCCAACATACAAGCTCTTGCTGGCCATAGTGACCTCCTTGTTCCGCAGCCTGGCTCTGCGGTGACGGCTTCATGCATGCTGCTGAGGCGCTGGCTTCCCAGCCGCGGGCCAGGCCGCGGTCCGACAGAAGCGACGCCCATCGCGACCACACACCTACCTGCGACGACCCCGGACCAGCGGCCGCCGCGCGCGGCGAAAGCGAGAGAGCCGTCTCGCCGACGCAGGCGATGCTTGGGGCAGCTCCGGCTCGGTCAGTCCGGCTACGGTCATGCGGGGGAGCTGTCGGCCGAGAGTGCGCTCTATGCTGGCGAGAGCAGGGCCATCCTCTCGGCTTGCCAGGGTCAGGGCATCGCCCGACGCCCCGGCCCGCGCGGTGCGGCCGATCCGGTTGAGATAATCCGCTGCCATCACCGGGATGTCGTAGTTCACGACGTGAGTCACTCCCTCCACGTGAAGGCCGCGAGCGGCCACGTCGGTCGCCACCAGCACTCGCACCGAGCGCCGACGGAAGCTGTCGAGCGCCTTCTCTCGGTCGCTTTGGCGGCGATCTCCGTGGATGCAGGCCGCATTCATCCTCTCCCGCTGCAGTCGTCTCGCCAGCACGTCGGCCCGGCGCCGAGTGCGGACGAAGACCAGTACGCTCTCCATTGCCTCCTGCTCCAGCAACTCGAGCAGCAAGTCCGTCTTCAGCGCAGACGACACGAGGTAGACAGACTGTGAGATGGCCGCAGGAGGGACGGACTGGCGGCCGATCTCGATGTGCTCAGGGTTGCGCAGGATCTCCTCATAGGCGAGTTCCAAAAGCGCGATTGGCATGGTGGCGGAGAAGAGCATAGACTGGCGCTCCGCGGGCAGCAGCGCCAAGATGCGACGCAGGTCGGGGACGAATCCCATGTCCATCATGCGATCCGCCTCGTCCACCACGAGCACTTCGACTGAGTCGAGACGGGCATCGCCGCGGCGGTAGTGATCCAGCAGGCGACCCGGTGTCGCCGCCACGATCTCGCAGCCGGCCCTCAGTGCCTCTCGCTGTTGCCCCATACCGATGCCGCCGTAGACCGCAATTGTCCGCAGTGCCGTGCCGTGCGTGAGCGCCACGGACTGCTCAGCCGTCTGCGCCGCGATCTCACGGGTCGGCGAGAGAATCAGCGCGCGAGTGCGGCCATTGCGCCCGCCCCGCAGGCGCTCGATGAGGGGAAGGAGGAAGGCGGCCGTCTTGCCACTTCCGGTTTCGGCGGTAGCGATGAGGTCACCGCCGGCAAGCGCAAGAGGGACGACTTCCCACTGAACGGGCGTCGGTATCTTGAAGCCCATTCGATGAGTGGCCTGAAGAAGCTCAGGCGAGAGACCGAAGTGCGTGAAAATTGTTGCTGCCTCGCAGGCTAGAGGAAGTCATATCGCCACAGCGGCGCCCTTCTAGCCGACGAGGTGACTTGCTCTTGATTGTGCCCCGCCGCATACACAGATGCACGAAGCCTAGCCACAGGATAGCAGGATCCGTCAACGGCGTCAACTCCTGCGGGGCGAGATTGCTGGTTCGGCGGCAGACAACCGCCTGTCCCATAAGCCTCGTGCAGCCTTCGAACGACGACCTCGCCCCGAGCAGGATCCAGGGTCGTGTGAACGAGCTCGGAGAGTTCGATGCTGAACCGCTTCCTTCAGGAGATGCAGGCATCGAAACGGTGTCCCAGGCCCACTTCCCCCCGCTGCGGTTCCCGCCTGGCGCCGACGAAGCACAGGCTCGGCAAGCGCCCGGATGAGCCTTGGCGCGGCGGGTGAGACGGCCTACCGCTCGGGTGGTCCTTCGCCGCTGCTCTCCACTCCGTTGGCGATGACTTCAGCGGCGATTGCGCTCGACTCCGGCCAGGTCCAGGCTGCATGGAGGGATGGGCCATGGGGCGGCTTGTTGCCGGCGTGATGCCAGTAGCCCCAGTAGCCGCTGTAGCATAGGATGATCGCTGCATCTTCCGCCAGTGGATGCTCCACCTCCCCAAGGTTCAGCGGGTAGTGCGGGTCGTATGGCGTCAGGTAGGAGCCTCCGTTGCCGTTATGCTCGTTCACCCCGGGCATTCTGGAGTGAACCCCTCTGACTGGACAGTTCAGGGGGTCGCGATGAGTACCCTCTGACGGGCTGTTTTCAGGTTGTGCTCGAACTCGGCCGGGGGCAGATAGCCCAAGGCCGAGTGTAGCCGCTCTCGGTTGTAGACCTGTTCGATGAAGGTCGGGATTGAAGCCGCGACCTCCTCGAAGTTTCGGTATTGGGTCAGGTTCACCTCCTCGTGTTTCAGGGTCTTGAAGAAGCTCTCCGCCTGGGCGTTGTCGAAGGGGTTGCCCCGCCGCGACATGCTGATGCGCAGGCCCGCGTCGGTGAGCAGTTTGACGTACTGATCGCACGCATACTGCACCCCCCGGTCGGAGTGGTGGATGCAGCCGGGCGGCGGACGACGATCCGCCAGCGCCGCCTGCAGCGCCGCCACGGTGAGGCTGGCCTCCAGGCTGCGGGAGAGGGCATAGCCCACCACCCGTCGGGAGAAGGCGTCCAGGATCACCGCCAGATAGACGAACTCCCACCGCAGCCGCACATAGGTCAGATCCGCCACCCACACCTGGTTCAGGCCGGTGGGCGTGACCTCCTGGCAGAGATTGGGGTACACCCGGAAGCCGTGGCGGGAGTCGGTGGTAGAGAGCCATTTTCGCCTGCATTTCACTAGCAAATCCGACTCTCGCATCAGCCGCAGCACCCGCTTGTGATTCACCGCGAAGGCCTCCCGCTGGAGCTGCCGGGTCATGCGCCGATAGCCGTAGCGTGGGAAGCGCAGGGCGATCTCCTCGATCCGGCCCCGCAGATCGGCCTCCGCCTGGCGCCTCTCTGGAGACGCGCCCCGGGGCTGGTAGTAGTAGCTGCTGCGCGCCAACCCCATCAGCTCACACCCCCGCCCGACCGAGCCGAACGCGGCCCGCTCAAGGGCAATGAAGCCTCGCTTCTCTGCTGGAGCGTGTAGGCCACGGCCCTTTTTAGCAGGGCATTCTCCATGGTGAGCTGGCCCACCATTCGCTCTAGCTCCTGGAGGCGCTGCGCCTGGTCCTGGCCCCCTCCTTCGGCCTCAGCCAGCCGGCCCTGGGCATACTGCTCTCGCCAGGTGCGCACCACCGTCTGGCACAGCTCATAGCGCCGGCAGAGCTGCGCCATGCTCGCCCCGCCGGCCAGCAACTCCTCTACCACCTGCCGCTTGAAGGCCGCACTGAATCTTCGTCTCACTGCCATGATGAGGCTCTCTCTTTCCTGCCTCATCAGAGAGTGCTACATCGCGCCCCATTCTGTCCAGGCCCAGGGGTGCAGTCCAGGATCGGATCAGACGCATTCTGATGAACGCGAGGGGATAGAAGTGGATTGCGGAGGTAGCGCAGCCAACTAGCTCTGTCTTGGAAGAGCATCTGCCTCCGCCTTCCGAAGGCTGGTGGGGCGGACCCACCCACCAGCAAGGCAGGCGCGAAGACCGGGGGGAGGTTACCGCCCGGTTCTGCTGGAAGCGGTTGGACGATTGCAGGGCTGTCACGAGGGTCCTTGCTGCGCCCTGCCGCAAGGGCCTTCGGGCAGAGGCGGGCGACCTGGGATCGAACCGATTGCACTCATGGCGAGGAGGGCGCCGGATCGGTCATATCAGCCGCTCGCTGTTGCGTTACGGCCCAACCCAAGGAGCGGCACTGATGGCCTCGGCGGCATCTGACCGCTGCGCAAGGAACGGTGGCGGCGGGAAGCGAAGACGGCCCCGTCTGCAGAAACGCATCGAGGTTGAGCGTCAGAGTCCGGACGCCAGGCAGGAGTTGCAGGCCGTCCCCCTGACATGAACCGGCAACATCCGCATCCGCAGGTATCCCGCCCGTCGGCCGAGTGCGCGGAACGCAGGGAATAGGACCTCAATGAGACAGGCAGTCATGGTTTCACCGGGCGTCATCGAGTTCCGGGAGGTGGCTGAGCCGCGCCCCGCAGCCGGCGACGTGCTGATCGGGGTCAAGCGAATCGGGATCTGCGGGTCTGACATCCACGTGAACCACGGGCTGCATCCCTTCACCTCCTACCCCGTCGTACAGGGACATGAGTTCTCGGGGGTGGTGGAGGCAGTCGGGGAAGGGGTCACAGGCCTCCGGCCGGGTGACAAGGTGACCGCCACGCCGCAGATCGTATGCGGTCGCTGCCGGCCGTGCCTGCGAGGCGACTATCACATCTGCGATTCGCTGAAGGTGCAGGGATTCCAGGCGCCGGGTTGCGCTCAGGACCTGTTCCTCACCTCAGCCGGCAAGACGCTAAGGTTGCCTGACGAGTTCACCTTCGAGCAAGGGGCGATGGTCGAGCCGACCGCGGTGGCGGTCCACGCGGTATCCCGGGCCGGGGAAGTCTCGAGCAGGAACGTCGTCGTTCTGGGCGCCGGGCCGATCGGCAATTTGGTCGCCCAGGTCGCCCGCGCTGGCGGCGCCAATGTGCTTGCGACCGATCTGAGCGGTTTTCGCTTGGGCATCGCCCAGAAGTGCGGCATCCCCAATACCTCGAATGCCGGGCAGGAAAGCCTCGCGACCGCGGCTGCCCGCGTCTTCGGCGAGGAAGGTTTCGAGATCGCGCTGGAATGCGTTGGGGTCGAAGCGACTCTTTCCGCGGCCATTGATGCCATCGGCAAGGGCGGGACGATCGTGGTAGTCGGGGTCTTCGGCGACAAGCCGCGCTTGGCCGTAGGGCTGGTCCAAGACCGCGAGCTGACGCTCACCGGCACTCTCATGTACCGCTACCAGGATTACCAGCGAGCGGTGGCGCTCATGTCATCCGGAGACGTGGTCACCACCCCGCTGGAAACCAGGCATTTCCCATTCGAGGAGTACGCCGACGCCTACAGGTTCGTAGACGAGCATCGCGAGGAGACCATGAAAGTGTTCGTGGACGTCTCGGGATAGTGGCCGCGCGGACCGGGGAGCGCCACGCCGCCACCGGCCGCCAGTCACCGCTCGAGGGGAGGGTGAGGCTCCGTCCCAGGCGCCTGCCGGGGTCAGGACTCACGCGGCGGGAACTCCCCTGTCCCTATGCGGGGGCTAGCCCCAATTGCCTGATGCGTTATGCCGGAACGCATGTGCTTCGCCCGATGAGACCGGTCCGCGGTCCACGCGATATACTCCACGGGAAGCCATGGTCGGCGCTCCTGCGGTTCTGTCGAGTTCCACAGGAGGGTCAGCCCCCATCCTCGAATCGTGCAGCGCGGCCCAGATCAGCAGACCCTCCCGGAAAGGAGGTCCGCATGTTCGTGGTGCAAGTGCACGTGGTGGTCAAGCCGGATTGCGTGGAGCAGTTCCAGATCGCCACCCTGGAGAACGCCCGCAGCAGCATAGACGAGCCGGGCGTCGCGCGCTTCGACTTCCTCCAGCAGTTGGGCGAGCCCACGCGGTTCCTGCTGGTGGAGGTCTACAGAACGCCGTCAGATGCCGATCGCCACAAGGAAACGGCCCACTACCGGCTCTGGCGCGATACGGTGGGTGAGATGATGGCCCAGCCTCGCACCAGCGTAAGGTACGCCAATGTCTTCCCGGATGACGCGGCATGGGGCTAGGCATTCCTTCTGCGTTCCCGCCGCGTCGCCGCGGCCAACAGCGAGGTGATGTCCGGCTGCTGGGCGGGAGAGTCGGGGGCTGCGAAGTGGCCGCAAAAGGAAAGAGCCCGTGACCCTGTACATTGCCGCCTACGACACGGAGTCCACAGCGTGCCTAACCGCCTGCCAGCGCATCGCCCAGGTGCACCGCGAGCATGAGATGCCGGCGACCTTCTTCATCACCGGCCGGGTGCTGGAGGCGCAGGGCCCTCAGTACCGCGCGCTGCTCGACCATCCGCTGTTCGAGATCGCCTCTCACACCTACTCGCACAAGTCCCTGCGCGACCATCCCTTCTGCGGCCCAGCGGTGTCGCCGGCGGAGATAGCCCAGGAGCTGACGGAGGGGAAGCGATTGGTGGAGGAGGTATTCGACCGCACGTGCCTTGGCGTCCGGCCGGGGTGCGGCTTCGAGCAGGGCCTGCGCGGCGCGCCCGATGTCCTGGAGTTGGTGGCCGCGGCGGGGTACCGCTACGTGAGCAGTTTGGCGTGGGGCCGCGACTACAGCATGCCGGCTCCCCTCAACCAGCCCTTTGCCTACGCGGATGACGGCTTCCCCGATCTGTGGGAACTCCCGTGCCACGGCTGGCACGAGAACCTGCTCAAGGATCACAATGGGTGGGGCCCGCGTCGGCTCGTGTTGTGGCCCGCGGAGCTGCCAGAGGCGATCCCGACGGCGTTCATCGGAACGCCCGAGGACGAGTTCGCCATCAACCGCGTCTTCCTCGACCGCGGGGCACGGGATTCACTAGCCTTCGTATCGCTCGTCTGGCACCCGTGGTCGCTGGCCCGTCTCGACCCGGAGATGCGGATGCTCGAGCTGACTTTCCGGCATGCCCGCACACTGGGGCTGGAGGCGGGGACCTACGCGGACCTGCTGGCGCGGGTGAGCAGTCCCACCGCTTAGACTGGCGCGTACATCCCCAAGATCGCCCACTGGCACCGAATACAACGGCGCGTCGCGCACCGAAGAAAGAGGGCTGAGCGCGGTCCGAATGACGCCGTCCGACAGCTTCCTCAGCCTGTGGCCCTCGGTCACGTACCGGAAGACGAGGTGCATTTGACGGTTGCTCACCAAGCAATGAACACGAGACTGTCCCCCCTTCCGTCCCTCCTTCACTACCAGCTCACCTGATGCGCACGCGGTTACGCGAAGGTACGTAGGTGAGCAGCCGCATCTTCCGGCAGCATGTTGTTGATCCAGATGCCTGTGCCCAGCTCGAAACCGGCGGCGGTGGAAAGCCGCGGCAGGATCTCGATGTGCCAGTGCCAGTAGTCCTCGCAGCTGTCCCTCAGAGGCGCCTCGTGAAGAACGAGGTTATAGGCGGGATCGCCGAGCGCCCGGTAAAGAGCGCGCAGCGTCGTGCGAAGCGCGTCAGCGAGTGGACGCATCTGATCTAGCCCGGCCGAAGTCATCACTGACGCGTGCTGCTTCGGTATGATCCACGTCTCGAAAGGCCATCGGGACGCGAACGGCTCGAAGACGAAGAACGCCTCCGTCTCCAGCACCACGCGCACCCCCGCATCGCGCTCCTTCTCGATTGTCTCGCAGTAGACACAGTGCATGCGGTCATCGTAATGGCGGCGCGCCTCCTCGATCTCGAGCCGGATGTTGGTGGGCGTGATCGGGGTGGCGATGATCTGCGTGTGCGGGTGGCTCAGCGATGACCCGGCCGCCAAGCCGTTGTTGCGGAAGAAGGCGATGTAGTTAAGCCGTCGGTCCCGCTGCAGCTGCTCGAACCGTTGACCCGCCAGCACCAGCGCGCCGGTCACCTGCTCCAGGTCCATGGTGGCGGGGCTGGCGTTGTGGATGGGGCTCTCGATGATGACCTCGTGCGCGCCGACCCCGGTGACGTTGGTGAACCAGTCCGGGTCGCGAATGGCCAGCTCGCCCTTTGGGCTCAGAGCCGGGAAGCGATTCGGGACGGCGCGCACCTGCCAGCCCGGTGAGTTGGGGGAGCCGTCGCCGTCGCGGTAGGCGGCCAGCTCGGGGGGCGTCATCCCCTCATTCCCCGGGCAGAAGGGGCAGTTGGCCGACCGCTCGGGCTGCTCCTCGACGCTCGGCTGCGTGCCCGCCAGGTCGTAGGGCCTCTTGGCTCTCTCCGTCGCCATGATCACCCATCGCTTAGTTGCTTGGTCCTGCCTGATCTCAGACATGCTTCGCACTCCTTCGGTTCGTTCAGACCGAGGCCGCCTGCGCCCCCGCAATCCGCCGCGTGCTCTTCCTGCCGGCGAGACAGACGGCAAGCCCGAGGCCCAGCGCGGCCACTTGGGTTACGGCCCCAAGCCCCCAATGGGCCGGAGTGAGGTTGTGCTGGATGCGGTGATGGAATCCTGTGAGCCATGCGGTGCCAGCCCAGTTCTGGAACCATGGGCCAAACGGCGGGACGTATTCCGCGAGGTCCATCATGGTGCCGAAGAGAGCGCTGCCGAGCATCACGCGGCGGCCGGGCTGGCGCGCGGCAACGAGCCCCACGATTAACGCGCCGACCAGAAAATCCGTGACGCCCGCAGCGGCCTCCAGGCGTGTTGGTCCGCCGTGGTTTGCCCCGAACAGGGAGTGCGAGTCGATGTGGGGCACGAGATCGAGCAGGAAATGGCTGGCGAACGCCGCCGGGTATGCCAGCCACGGGCGGCGGAGGGCGCGCCCCACGGCGGCACCGACCACCATATGAGGTGTCGCCATCATGGCTTCTGCTCCTTCGGGCGAGAAGCCACGGCCGCGTCTTCGGCTGCTGCCCCCAGTCGAGCGATGCGAGGCCTCCACTGGAGCTGGCGGAGAATCTCCAGGAAGTCGTCCGGCGCCATCTCCTCGGGTCGCTTGCCCGCCAACGCGATGAGCGCAGCCTCCATCACGTTGGTCCCGAACGAGCGGCCTTCGAACTCGGGCGTCGTGGTGACGAGGATACTCACGCCCCGCTCACGCAGCAAGGCCACGTCCTCGGCGGTTGTCGTGGTGGTGATGACCACCTTGCCATCCATTCTCTGCGGCATGTGACGCCGGATGTAATGGAAGTCGCCGGCAACGACGTCGGCCCACTCGAAGTACCGCCTACCCCTTGACTTTGCGTTCTCCTGCTTCTTCCCGGTCGGGTATATGACGCTGATCGGCGCAGCTGCGTGTGTCCCTATAAGACGGCGCGTCAATAGTCCCCCTGTGCGGTTTGCCGATTAACCGCCCCTATCATTCGAACCGTCCAGCAGTCAGGATTGTGGTAGACCTGTGAGTTCCTCGACCACACATAGGACAGTCCGTCCGTGAACCGGATCCGAGACGTCCAGGCGTCATCGTTCATGTCGTCGCGTACCCCCTCTGCACCAAGGCTGCCAGTCTCCTTGTTGTGACCTGCCCCCTCAACGTCACCACTCACGGGTGCTCAGCAAGGCCCCCCTCGCACCTACTGACGGGCGTCCCATGCTGACCTGGCGAGCACATCCTGGCCTGCTCACTGGGCGGTGGCCTTGACGCGCTCCTCCTGAGACATCGCCGCAAGTCGCTTGACCTCATCGACATTCAGCCTCAGTCCCTTGGCGACGCGCTCGCCGTATTCCGCGTCCGCCTTCCAGAAGAGAGCGGTCTGGCGCAGCTGAAGGCGCTTCTGCGCATTCCCGAGGTGCGAGACGATGTTGCCGATCAGGTGCCCCCGGCCCTCGTCGCTCATCACCTTGCGGTACAGGTCCCCCGCCTGCACGAAGTCGACATCGCCGAGCTCGTAGGCGTGGCGGGCGGCCATTCCGGACACATCGATGGGTGGGGCCGTTACCCCTGGGTCGGGTGAAGGGCCGCCGAAGCTGTTCGGCCAGTAGTTCGGGGCGCCCCCGCCGTTGTCGTCATAGCGCATGGACCCATCCCGTTGATAGCTCTTCATGGGGCACGCCTTGGGAGCATTCACCGGCAGCAGGTGGTAGTTGGGACCCAGCCGGTGCCGATGGGTGTCGTGATAGCTGAACAGCCGTCCCTGCAGCATCTTGTCCGGTGACGCCGCAATGCCCGGCACGAAGTTGCCCGGCGAGAACGCCGCCTGTTCCACCTCCGCGAAGTAGTTCTCCGGGTTGCGGTTCAGCACCAGCCGGCCGACATCGGTGGGCGGGAAGTCGCCGTGAGGCCAGACCTTCGTGATGTCGAACGGATCGAACCGGTAGCCCTTGGCCTGCTCGGGCGTCATGATCTGCACTTCGAGACGCCAGCATGGGTAGTCGCCGCGTGCTATCGCATCGTACAGATCGCGCGTGGCGCAGTCCGGGTCAATGCCGCGCATGCGTTCCGCTTCCTCACCCGTGAAGTTCTGGATGCCCTGTTCTGTCTTGAAGTGAAGCTGAACCCAGCAGTACTCCCTCTTCTCGTTGTACAGCATGTAGGTGTGGCTGCTGTATCCGTTCATGTGGCGGTACGATCTGGGCGTGCCCCGGTCCGAGAAGAGGATGGTCACCTGATGGATGGACTCCGGCGTCAGGGAGAGGAAGTCCCAGAACATATCCGGGTCCTTCAGGTTGGTCGCGGGGTTGCGCTTCTGGGTGTGAATGAAGTCCGGGAACTTCAGCGGGTCGCGGATGAAGAACACCGGCGTGTTGTTCCCGACCATGTCCCAGTTGCCCTCTTCGGTGTAGAACTTCACCGCGAACCCGCGCGGGTCGCGCTCCGAGTCCGCCGATCCCTTCTCCCCGCCAACAGTCGAGAACCGGGCAAAAACCTCCGTTCGCTTCCCCACCTCGGAGAGGAACTTGGCGCGGGTGTGCTTCGTGATGTCGTGCGTCACCTCGAAGTACCCATGCGCGCCCGCTCCCTTCGCGTGCACAACTCGCTCGGGAATCCGTTCGCGGTCGAAGTGAGCCAGCTTCTCGGTCAGATGGACGTCCTGGATCAGCACCGGACCCTTAGGCCCGGCCGTCACTGAACTGATGTCGTTATCAACCGGCGTCCCAAAGCCAGTCGTCAGGGTGTCCCTCTTCCGCTCCTTCGGCATCAGTCTCTCCTTCCTCTGCATGCTGTCCGAGAGGTCATCTCGCACCCAGGATGCTGGTGCGGCCTCTCTCGTGCCATTCCCTCCACTCGTGCCTACCCCTGCGCTGAAATACACCAAGGATGGAGAAGGCCGCCGAACGAGGACTGAATTGGGCGGGTATGTCGGTGATCGCGACCGTGGCTCGGCCGCTGTGTCCCACATGCGATGGAATCGCGCACAGTGACCCCACGCCAAATTGGCAGCCGGAGCCGGGCGGTGCTCTCAGGCCGGCTTCACGGGCGGTTGACACCCACAGCTGGTGCCGGCGGCGTGGCGGGGGGAGGCCGACTGACGGCGGCGAATCGGAGAGCCTGCTGCATGAGCCGCCCCATCCGAGCGCTAGCCGGCCTCGCACGGATGTCCCTACACGGGCCGCAGTTCGCAGAGCGCACGCCTGGCGCAGAGGAGATGACTGCCTGCCATGGTTCCCTCCATCTGGACCGCGATCATCATGGACCGGCCCCTGCCCGAGGTGCTTCGCTTCCTGCACACCTGCGGTTGGGGTTGCTTCGAGCTCTCGACCGAGCACCTTGAGGCGATTGCCAAGGACCCGAGCCCGACGGCCCGGATGGACGAGGTCACCGCCACGCTCCGAGAGCTATCGGCCACCATGCCGCAGGCTCACGCCTACCTCCACGCCGATATCGCCCACCCGGATGCAGCGCGCCGGAATGCAGACCTCCGCCTGCTGGAGCGCCATCTCGACTGCTGCGCAGAACTGGGCATCCGTCACGTCGTCATCCATCCCGGCGGGCGAGACCTGGCGACGCAAGACGACTTCCGCCGCACCCTGGACCGCAACGTCGATGGGTTCACCAGGCTTGCGGATCGTGCGGGTGAGCTGGGCCTGAAGATCGGTCTGGAGAACACGCTGGACAGCCGCGATGTGCACCGCGTGTTCGGGTCTATGCCTGACGAACTACTGGACCTCATCGCCAAGGTCGGCAGCCCTGCTCTCGGCATCACCTTCGACACCTCCCACGCCAACGTCCGGGGACTCGATCTCGGCGCAGCCATCCGCCAGCTCGGACCACTGATCTGCTGCACCCACATCTCCGACAACGACGGCTCAGGCGACCAGCATCGAATACCCGGCGGCGGCACGATCGACTGGCCGTCTGTCATGGCAGCGTTCCGGGAGATCGGCTACCAGGGGACCCTCAACCTCGAGATCCCTGGCGAGGAACACCCCCAACGCGAGCTGCTCGGCATCAAGCTGCGCTACGCTTCCGAGGTTGCTGGGTGGCTAGCCCATAGGGCTTGAGCCAGGGGGCGCGCGTTACCGGCAGTCCTCGCCGCCCGCGGCGGCAGGTGACTGGTCCGGCGAGACCGAAGAGCGGCCCGAACCACCACGCGCAGGAGGTGAATCGATCAGATGATCTGGGCGAACTTGCTGCATCTGAGTACGAACATGTGGATGGACTACGAGCGGCCGCGGGGCGCGGAAGATGGGTCCTACTATGACCCCACCCTTCGATTCGACAAAGACCTATGGGATGAAGTCACCGCGGGCATGGCCGAGGCCGGCATGAACATGGTCGTGGTTGATCTCGGTGATGGGGTAAAGTACGAGAGCCACCCCGAGATAGCTGTCAAGGGCGCATGGAGTCCTAAGCGGCTGCGCCGCGAGCTGGAGCGGCTACGCAAGCTCGGCCTGGAGCCGATCCCGAAGCTCAACTTCTCCGCCTGCCACGACGCCTGGCTGGGGCCCTACTCCCGCATGGTCTCCACTGACACCTACTACGCGGTGTGCAAGGACCTCCTCCACGAAATCGCCGATCTCTTCGACCAGCCGCGCTTCTTCCACCTGGGCATGGACGAGGAGACCCCCCAGCACCAGCGACGCCATCACTACATGGTCGTGCGCCAGGGCGATCTCTGGTGGCACGACTTCCTGTTCCTCGCCAAGCAGGTCAGGGCGGCGGGAGTGCGGCCGTGGATCTGGTCGGACTACGTGTGGCACCACGCCGACGAGTTCTTCGCCCGCATGCCGAAGTACGTGCTGCAGAGCAACTGGTACTACGACCGCTCCTTCAGTACGAAGATCAGGTACGTCGAGGCCTACCTCGACCTGGAGCAGCACGGCTACGACCAGATCCCCACCGGCAGCGACCTCGTAGGCTACGACTGGGCCTCCCCCGACAACTTCGAGCGGACCGTCCCCTGGTGCGTCAGGCATATCCCCCGAAAGCACCTGTTCGGCTTCCTGCAGACCACCTGGCGGCCGACGATTGCGCGCCATCGGGGGATCCATCTGGATGCGATTGAGCGCGCGGCCAGGGCGAAGGCGAAGCTGGGGCGGCGGGGGGCGTAACGCGAGGTCGTCACGGCCATTGGGTCGGCCGAGCGCCGGCCGAGGAGCACGCGGCGAGCAGGAGAGGGATCAGCCGTCAGTCTCCGTCACCGACGGGAAGTGTGCCGCGATCTCCTTCGCTATCTGCTGCGCCTGCGCTAGGTCGAGCCCCACACCGAGGTGGATGGCTCTGCCCTGGTAGTCGAAGGCCAAGCGGCCGCCGGCCAGGCCAACCGCGGTGAGGTCGGCGGCCAGCGTTCGCGCCCACCAGGACTGGCTCGCGCGTTCCGGCCAAGGGTCGGGCGTCGCACGCAGGTTGCGAACAAGGCGCATCTCGAACACCTTCGTTCGCGTGTAGACCGGCGTCACGTGTTTGAGGGTGAAGCTCGCCTCGTCAATGAGCGCGACCTCCCGCCCCAGCAGCAACCACAAGACCCAGTACGCCCAGATAGCCGCCGCAGATAGCCAGCCCATGATGCAGTGAACACGCCACACGACAGGGCCTCCGGGCAGCGGGAACGCCTCGGGGCCGCGGGACACCGTCATCCAGCCGCCATAGGAGACGGCCGCGCCCCACACGGCCACCACTCCGAGCGCGCGCGACCGCACGGGCATGACGAACTTGAGCCCTCCGTTCGCCTCCGTGATGGTCGCTTCCGGCACCAACGGCATCTCCGCGACCCCGCCTTGCTCGACGAGCAAAGGGAAGCGGGCGCCTATCTTGTGCACGATCCGCCGCGCCTCGGCTGGGTGGATCCCTACACCGAGGCGGATGGTCCGCCCCTGGTAATCGAAGGCGAGGTGGTCGCCGCGCAGGCCGAACGGGGCGAAGCTGGCGGCCCGCATCCGTGCCCACCAGGAAGAGGTGACAGGCTCCGTCCCACGCTCAGGCATCACGCACAGCGCGCGGACATCGCGCATATCGAACACCTTCGTGCGCACACACACCAGCATCACGCGCTTGATGGTAAGACTCGCCTCGTCAACGAGCGCGATTTCCCGCCCCAACAGCAACCAGAAGACCCAGTAGGCGAGGACAGCAACGAGGTAGAGCCAGATCGCAGCCATGATCTCTGCCCACACGGGGGCAACCCCAAGAGCTCTCGACCTTCCAGGGCTGCAGACCAACCACAGCCAGCCGCCAGCAAACGCGGCCATACCCCATAGAGCCAGCGTTCCAAGTAAGGGGGGCCGAACGCGCATTACCACCTTGAGCCCGCTGTCTGCCTCCGTGATGGTCGCCTTCGGCGCCCGCGGCATCTCCGCGGCCCCGCCCACCTCTACCAGCGAAGGGACGCGCGCGGCGATCTCGTTCACGATCCGCTGCGCCTCCTCTCCGTCGAGCGCGCCGGCGAACCGGATGGTGTCGCCGCCGTAGTTAAAGGCAAGGTGCCACGGGTGGTAGATGATGTCCGCAGCCCACGGATAGAGGGAAAGGTAGTAGCCTGCCCCTCTGCTCACTGCGCGGAGCGAGTGCACTCCACTGACATCGAACCTCTCGTTGGACGCGTAAAGCGGCTCCTCCCGGCGCAGCGTCAACGTGTCGTTGTCGATCAGCAGGACCTCTCGCCCGTAGCGCTCCCAGAGGAGGTTGAAGAGGAACCAGGCGACACCGCCGAGCCACATGATCAGCCATAGGCTAAGGACGAACAGAAGCCCCGCTAGCGGCATGTAGGTCTGAGGTGGCTCCGGTGCCAGCGCCGGCCAGCCCAGGAGAGAGCCTACTATCGCTACCGGGTTCCCCACTCCCCACGCGATAACACCGACCGCTCCCACCGCGAAGCCGACCAGGTGATGCCACCGCCGCGGCATCGGTATCGTGATCTTCACCACGCCGGCTTCTTCTGTGATGCGAGTCCGAGCTTCGCGGCGCTTGCCCATTCGCCCCCCTTCCCGGCTTCCCATTCTCCCCTCCCCGATACCACCGGCCCCATTCTACACGCGAGCGCGCTTCGCGCCAAGCGGCCGCTTCACAGGCACGGCGAAAGGTGGCACTGGGCCGTGATGCCCTACGCGGCCGAACACCACGGAGAACGGGTGCCCACTGACCGAAGAGCATGGTGACGGCTGTGAAGGCGGCGGTAAGCGCCAACAGCGCGCGGTCGGCCCGGAACGTCTCTCGCTGGAAGCGATGGACGTAGCCCGCCCAGGTGGTGTCCCAAGTTCATTGAACACCCCGAACCTGCGCAGTGACTCTGAAACCGCCAGTGGTGAAGTCCAGAGGGCAGGTCAGAAGGGACTGGCGGCCGCAGTGGCGCAGTGTGATCCGTGTGCTAATCGCCTCGGGCTTGCGGCGGAAGGAGGGAAGCTCGTGAAACGCTGCTTGATCGCGCTGACGGCATTGCTCTCGGCCGCGTCGCTGTCTCACGCTGACAAGGTGCTCTATGATTTTGAGGGCCCCGGCGGGCCTCCGCCGCTGGAGACTCGCGATGCCGAGGTGGCGCTCGCCCCGGCGCCGTCGGGGGAGGGTCAGGCCCTTCGGCTCACCGCCTCGGAGGGGAGGCGGCCTTCCGTCAGGGTCGCGGCCGACGGCCTCTGGGACTGGACCGGCTACACCGGCCTGGCGGCGGACCTCACAAATCCGGGAACCAGACAGGTGCAAGTGTCCATCTCCGTGGAGAACGCCCGAAGAGACGAGGCGCCGCAGTCGCGCCCGCCCAGCAACAGGGCGGCCCTGTGGGTCGGCGCAGGCGAAACGGTGACTGTCGCTCTGCGGTTCAACACCGGCGAGAAGGGGGCGCTCTGGGGTATGCAAGGCTACCCGATCATAGATGGCCACCCGACCGGGCCGGCCCGGGGCGGGATCATAGACCTGTCCAAGATCACCGCGCTCGGCGTAGGTATCGGACGGGCGGAGCCGGGAGATGAGGTGCTCGTCGACAACATCCGACTGTGGGGAGGGCCCGATGCGCCGGCGCAGGGGATACCGCCCTTCGTTGACCGGTATGGGCAGTATGCTTTCCAGCGCTGGCCGCACAAGATTGAGAGCGATGAGGACCTGGCGGCACAGCGGGAGGCCGAGCGCGCGGAGCTGGACCGGGCGACTCCGCTGCCGGACCGCGACGAGTACGGCGGCTGGACGGCCGGCCCGCAGCTCGAGGCCACCGGCTGGTTCCGCACGGAGCAGGTGGAGGGCAAGTGGTGGCTGGTCACACCGTCGGGGCACCTCTTCTTCTCCAGCGGCATCGACGTCGTGCTGCCGGGCATACAGACGTTCATCACCAAGCGGGAGGGATACTTCCAATGGCTGCCGGACCGCGAGGGCGACTACGCCGAGTGCTTCGGCTTCGACCCGCGTCCCCTGAACAACGCCGACCCGCTGCGAGACACGGGCGGCGAGACCTTCGACTTCCAGCGCGCCAATCTCATACGCAAGTACGGCAATGCCTGGCCGGCGGCGTGGAGGCAGGTGACGTACAATCGGATGGATGCCTGGGGGTTCAACACCATCGCGGGCTGGTCCGATGAGGAGGTGTACCTGAACTCGCCCCACCCGTTCGCGGTGTGCGTGTGGTTCTCGGGCGAGGAGTGGCCCATCGAGGGAGCCTATGGTTACTGGGGCAGCATGCCGGATGTCTACGACCCTTCCTTCGACCGGGAAGTGGACCGCGTCATGCGCGAGGCAGGCGCGAAGTACGCCGACAACCCGCGCTGCATCGGCTACTTCGTGCAGAACGAGATGTCGTGGGGCGGGGACCGCAGCTTCAACATCGCGGGCGGGACGCTGCGCTCCCCGGCCGAGCAGCCCTGCCGCCAGGAGTTCGTGCGCGCCCTGACGGAGAAGTACAGCTCGCTCGCATCCCTGAACGCCGCCTGGGGCACCGAGGCGGAAAGCTGGGAGGAGCTGCGCGCGCCCGAGGAGCCCAAGGAGGCCTGCGCGGAGGACCTCCGGGCCTTCACCTACGAGTATTCGCTCGAGTATTTCCGCAAGGTCCACGCAGCCATCAAGAGACATGCTCCTCACCAACTCGACCTGGGCTGCCGCTTCGCTCAGTACAACAAGGAAGCCCTGAAGGCGTGCGCGGAAGTGGCCGATGTTGTCAGCTTCAACATCTACCGGCCGACCGTCGATCCGGAGCAGTGGGGGTATACCGCCGAGGTGGGCAAGCCATGCATCATTGGCGAGTTCCACTTCGGCGCGCTCGACCGCGGCTCACTGCATCCCGGGCTGGTGCCGGTCAAGGATCAGGCGGAGCGGGCGGAGATGTTCATCAAGTACGTCAAAAGCGTGCTCGATCTTCCCGCATTCGTGGGCTGCCACTGGTTCCAATACGTGGACGAACCCCTCACCGGCCGCACGCTCGACGGAGAAAACTACAACACCGGCCTGGTAACGGTGACCGACACTCCCTTCCCTGAGCTGACCGAAGCCGCCAGGAAGGTGCACGAGGGCATGTACCAACGCCGCTACTCCGGGCCACCCGAGTAGCCGCAGCGACGGAAGGGTGATGTACGAGCGGGTGTCCTCGTCAAGGCCTGCTGGCCGACAGCCAATATGGCTCGCCACGCCCCCGCATGACCCAACTCACGTTGTTCCATGTATGCTTGTCAGGGGCGCGTGAAGCCGATTCCCAGAGCCCTGGAAGAACGGCGCCCGGAGGCGCCGCCCAAAAGTCCGATATGATAGAACAACTGTCACTCGCAGGCAAGCTCAGAGGCTGTGCAGGGGTCTCGCATCGCGGTTTGACATACGCACGGAGGCCGATCCGGAGACCGCTGGAGGCGGCAGCACCTCAAAAGGCTGACTGCGCGCGACGAATTCCCGTTCCTCCGAGGAGTAGAAGGAGACGGTGCCAGACACCACCAACCGGTAGTGGCCCGGCTGGAGGGTGAAGCGAACCTTCACGGGAGCGGACGACTCTGAGCTGATGGGTCCGAGAACCCGGATGGGCTCTCCATCGGTCGATTCGATCCTGAGCACACCTTCGGCGCGAGCGATGGGCGCGGGATAGCGGCCCTCTCTCGTCAGCGTAACCTGTACCTGCATCTCGACCTCGGCCAGGTAGGCCAACCTGGGCCCGTCCGCTGCCGGCCGGGGGAAGTCGAATTCGGCATGGGGAGCCAGATGAGGTAAAGGGCCAGCCGGATTGGCGGTGAGCGATGCATGCAACGTCGGAAGATGATCTCCGGCGCTCGCCGCATGCTCGTAGGAGAAGCAGACGAATCCATCCGCGCCAAGACGACGGGCGCTTTCCACTTGGTCCATGAGCACGCGCGGGTCGGAGATGATGAACTCGCCTATGCCAGGGTAGAGTGGCACCTTGCCTCCCACCGTCTGGACCTGCTGGGCGACGAGCGATTCGAACAACTCCGTGGATGGCGTGTAGTTCATAGGGCAGACGAAGTCGAGGAGCCCTTCGTCAATCCACTGCTTCCAGTCCTGTCCCGCCCAGTCGCGAGAGTCGGGCCAGCTGAATACAGCGGCGGAAACCATGATGCCTGGGCGAATGCGCCGTGCCTCTGTTGACACCACCCGCACCAGCTTGGTGATCTGATCGCGGCGCCACTGGGCGAACTGCTCCCTCGACGGGCCCTGCAATACTCCGCGAGGCCAGTCGGACACGATTACGCCGGCGTCGCGCTCGAAACGCTCCCGACAGCCGTCGCAGAAACACGCCTCCTCGTGCGGATACCGTATGTAGTCAAGATGGATGCCGGCCACGTCGTACTTGCGGACGACTTCGAGCATCGAGTCCCGCTCGAGGGCGAAGTTCCGGGGGTCCGACGGGCACAACCACTCGATCTCAGACCCGTCGAGGTGTTGCTGAAGCCGCCCCTGCTGGCGAAGCTTGTTGACGAAGTCTGGGGGCGCGCCCTCCAAGTTTAGGTTGACCTTCCACACGTGCAGTTCGACGCCGTATTCATCGGCCCAGCGAAGGCATTCGGCGATCTGGTCACCGTGGTCGCGGACCTTCGACGATGTCGGAAGGTACTGGCTGGGGTAGTGAGCCAGGCCGGCCCGCAGCATGTTGGCCATGATACCGTTGAAACCGCTGTCGCGCAGATGGCGGATCGTCCGATCCCATCCCCAGCCAGGTACGCCGTAGGCATCGTGAATCCAGACCCCGCGGAACTCCTCGCGCCGCTCGCGAGCGCAGAGGTGGTAGGCCGGCTCCGCGGTCTGGCGGACATGGAGAGCTGCAGCAACCGCTTCCGGGTCTCGGCCGCGTGCGGCCAGATCCTGTGCCTGGGCGAGTTGCTGACGTGCATCTGACAGCAGGTTCCCCGCTCGTTCACGGTTCTCGCTGCCAGGCCCCACCCGCTGCAACCTTCCTTCCAGACGGTCGAGTTCCGCGCTCGCCCCGGCACACGCTCGACGCCCTGCGCCCCTGTTCACTTCGGGCGCGAAGTGGCTCAGGATCGCCTTCAGCATTCGGCCCTTGTTGCCCACATCGCCCGCGGTCAAGACGTGCCCCATGTAGGCGCCGTCTGCGGAGATCAAGAGGGCCGGTTCGTGCAGCGACTCGCCATCGGCGCCCACCCACTCGCCGAGGACCCTGGCGTCGGACCGATCGGGCGTCACCCTGCGGATGTTCCAGGAATGCTGCTCGATGCTTTCCGGCAAGCCCTCCAGACGGCCGGCGTCCAGGCGAACGCGCCTGAAGTCGCCGCCCACGCGCGGGCCGATATCGAAGCCGAGCAAAGCGGCGACCCGCGCCTCGATGGAGTAGAACACGAGAAGCTTTCCCCCCGATCCAACATAGCTCTCGATGGCGTCGGTCTCCGCTTGGGGGACGATGAAGTTGTACGGGAAGATGGCGACGTCGTAGCCAGCCAGCCGCCCCGACTCGACGTCCGAATCGTCCAGGCTGTCGTGGGCGATGCCGACCGCATCCAGCGCCCCCTTAACAGAGTCGGCGAAGACGCGAACGAGAGCAGCTTCGTCAGCGGTGGCCTGGCGGTAGGAATGGCTGCCGAACACCACTGCAACGCGCGCCCGCTCCATGCCATCCGACCAGGCCGCGCTGCACGTGGCTATGGTGAGTAGAACGAGTGTCGGAATCCGGATCGGGTCCAGCATCTGCGTGTAGCCGGTTGCCTGCTGGACGCGCTACGCACCGGGCGTCCGGTCCTCAGCTCGCCAGGCGCGATACGTACTGTAGCATCACGTATGTATCGAGGGCAGTGGCCGTCTCGGCCTCGGTCTCACGAAGGAACTGCTCGGCGCTGCTCAGATGCTCCTTCGCCCCGGCGGAATCGCCCGAGAGGGCGTCCCTGCGCGCGCTCCACAGCGAGAACAGCAGCTGCCGGTAGTGGACGAGCAGCCGGCAGGCGCGAAGCTGGGCCGGCGTACCCGCCTTGCTCACCAGCGCGGTCAGTTCCGGTTCGCGGCTCTGCAGGAGTTCAAGGACAGCGCTCGCCCTGCTCTCATCTGCGGCATCCCACCAAGAGAGCCTATGCACCGGCGCCCCGCTCAGCTCGGCGAGCTGGTCCAGGAACGAGACGGCCGTGTCGGAGCCTTGGCCATAGGCGCGAGCAAAGTACCTGGCCTTCTCTTCCGGGCCGGCGCTCGCCCCCCACAGACCGCGGGCCATCACGTAGTAGGCCCACCCATTGGGGTAGAAGGCCCGCTGCGTGCAGCAGTTGATGATACCGCCGACACCGCTTTCCGTGTAATCGGCGAGATCCTGAGGGATCAGGTCGGCCAGTTTGACGGTCATGTTGTCCTGAAGCCAGATTGCCATGAAGTGGTAGTCGTAGGCGAAGGCATCGTCCGGCCGCGCCGATCCCCACAGCCGTAGCAATGCCAAGTTGTCGCGGTTTCCCTGCGGCATCATCACCTGGTTGAGCGCGGGCTCCTCCAGCACATGATCGTTCCCGCACACGGGATCTGCGAGGCGGTGCCCATAGCATCGCGAAATGGGTGCGAACATGTAGACGAGGTTATCGTGAGACAGATCCAGGTCAACTCGGCGCGGCGGCCACAGGGTGTCGAGGTAGGCCAGGAAGGCCAGCTTCATCCGTGGCGCCGCCTGCTTGAGGCGAGGGGATACCTCGTTGAGAAGCACTGCATACCACTCGGATGGGCTCATCTGAGAGCACGCGTCGCACTCACAATGGTTGTTGACGGCGTCCGACAGCCAGAAATGGAGCACGTCCACCTCCGGATGGCCGGAGGCGTAGCCGAGAATGGCGTCCACCATCCTCTTGCGCGCCTGGGGATTGCCGTAGCACAGTTCGGTGTTTATGGGGGTGTCGTACCAGAGACCGCGGCGGCCGCCGACCTGCGCGGTGAGATTCACGAGCTCTTCGTTCAGCTCGCCGTGGTACGGGAACCAACCGTTTGTCGGCAGCCCCAGGGCCGCTGCAGTCCACCCGTGTCCCACGCGATGCAGCAGTAGGCCACGCCGCTTGACCGCCGCGACGACTCTTTCCTCCAGGCTCTCGCAATCCGCCTCCGACAGCTCGTCGCAGTCTCCCCACGTCGGATTGAGGCTGTGTTCATACCAGCACCGCCAGAAATGGGTGGAGATCTGAAACTGGAGGAAGTAGGCGTTCATGCCGACCCGGGGCATCCACTCGACCATGTCGAGCACGTGCTCCAGGGCGGGAGCGCCCTCTATGCAGACGCCCCGATGCCGGCTGGCGCCGGCACTCGTGACCTGGAAGCCTTCCAGAGGCACGGCCGCGATGCGGGGGAGGTCCTCGCCATCTTCGCCGGGCCACAGCCATTCTGCCCCCAGCATGCGCAGGTACTCGTAGGCTCCCATGAGGACGCTGCGAGGGTTGACTCCGGCGATGGCGAGGCTGGGTCCGACCGACTGGATTCGCCACGCGTCATCCCACACCGGGTCCTTCACGGGCG
>Ga0315291_10002274_pt1 | contig 25255 bp, 28 predicted proteins | sample YL17G12_20_MG_FD_203070 | JGI IMG/M metagenome (GOLD analysis project Ga0315291, IMG submission 203070) | Sediment microbial communities from Yellowstone Lake, YNP, Wyoming, USA - YL17G12_20 | ecosystem: Environmental > Aquatic > Freshwater > Lake > Sediment | place: USA: Wyoming | collected...
TCCGTTTTTTGGCGCAAAACAACTGATAAAATCATACGGAAGTTGGTTTGGAAAAGTAGCTGGATGTTGATGCTTTAGTCGGCTGCCGTCGCCAGCAGTGAGGTATTCCCAAATAGTACCGCGGCATTTCATGGGATTTATCTTAATGGGGCGCGTGTTGATTCTGACGCCGCTAGTAAGACGAGTTCCTCCGCCAGTGAGCGTTTTACCACCCCACTTAGATGGTATTTTGAGCGGTTCTTTGTTGAAATGTTGCGGCCTTTCTCCTTTCAGGAATATTGGCATATATTCGTGGTCGACGCGGAAGCGTTTATTCCACCAAGCGCCCTCCGCACCGTACTTTCTATAAATGGCAGTCTCGAAAAGCTTGAATCCCACATTATCACACCAATCTATTATTGTTTTGAAAGAAGTTAGTGATTTTGCGAAATTTTTTGTTTGATCTTGGATGACCATTACGGCCACCCCGCCATCCTTTAGTACTCTGTATGTTTCTTTTCCCGCCTCGTGAAGGTTAAATTTTGGTTTTCCTTTGTAGTCGCGTACGGCATCGTATGGGGGCGAAGTGACTACAATGTCCACCGAATTGGGAGGAAATTTTCTCATTATATCTACCGCATCACCGCAAAGGATTTTATTTAGCGGCAATTCTTTATATTTTTTAACTTCTTTGTGCTCGGGAAGTTGGACTATTGGCGTTCCTTCTTCGCGGATAACATCAAGCACTACTCCCTGTATGGCGATATCCCGGCCGTTGCGTAGAATAATCGGCTCCATGTTCTTGTTTGCTGGCTGTAGGCGGATATGCCCCTTCTCTTTGTAAAACTTCTTTAGCGTCGCTTCGTGGTTATCAATCAAAGCAACCACCTTCTGTCCATTCTCGGCAGTTTCTTGTTGGCGCACAAGAACAATGTCGCCATCGTTGATATTTTCATCAATCATACTGTTGCCTACTACGCGAAGGGCATACACCTCTGATGACCGGGGAATTTTACTTTTTGGAACCGCTATTGTTTCTTTGTCTTGAACCGCTTCAATCGGTTGCCCGGCGGCAATAGTGCCGAGTAGAGGAATTTGAACAAGCTTTTCCGTCTCAGAAATAACAATGCCGCGCCGTTTATTTTCTTCTTTTCGCAGATGGCCGCCTTCTTGGAGTTTTTGAAGGTGTTCATGAATTGTCCCGACTGCCCGTCTGAAGTGTTTGGCGAGCTCTGGAATAGAAGGAGAGTAGCCGCGTTTCTTTGAGTACGTCTTTATAAAATTTAAGAGCTCTATCTGTTTCTTGGTGGCCATACTATTATTGTATCAATACCGACCCGAAAGAAAACCGAAAGTTATCCACAGCCCCAGCATTAATTTTTAACGAAAAATCGATTATAATAATCTCAATGAACCCTCAGGTTAAATGTGTAATTTGTGGAATAGCGATGATTTGGGGTGGGATTACTGTTGCTCTTAGTGAATTGAAACCTGGCTTATACGAGAATATCCCAGCATACATCCATCCAAATTATTACGCATTCCAGGCCAATCTAAGCCCAACCGCCGCAGCGGTTGGAACAACCACTGCCTTTCTGTTTAGTTTTGTGCCGGTTAATATGAGCTAATTAATCCCGAGGGCAAGAATAAACCACGATGTTTAGCTTCAAGAAAGATGGCCACGAGTTATTAGAGGAACAGTTTGTTAAGAAGTGTGTCTTAAAATATCTAGAAAACGATGGATTCGGAGATCCTAAAGAGCGGATTACAGATTTAAGGGAGAGAGGTGTAGATATTAAAGTAAAGAAACTAAGGCCACGACCTTGCGGCTGGTATTATCTTGTTGAGTGCAAGGGTGATCCGGGCTTAAGAGTAAAGTCGCCAGGTGGATGGAGGAGCAGTGCCATAAACTCTGCATTGGGGCAGATAATTTCGCGAATGCATACTAGTAGAAAGTCACCCTACGGTGGCTACAACTACGGCGTCGCGTTTCCTTATTCATTCAAAGACAAATTACTAAAGAAGATCCCGTACTATGCATGCAACAGATTAAGGATGAGTATTTTTATAGTTAATCAGAAAGGAGAAGTTGAAAAGTACGACCATAGGAAATTAAAAATTATTCAAAAGAATAATCTTTAACCGGCCAACAAAAAATGAACACTTACAAAGATAAATCAGACGACGACCTAGTTTCCGATTCTTGGGAGACCATTAACGGCAGAATGATTTCGATTGAAATGATGCGCCGGCTTAAGAATTCGATCAACTTTTCAAGCTGGGTGATTGTGGTATTAACCATAATTTTAGTTATCTTTACGGGCATTTTAATCTGGCAAGGGATTTAAATAATTTATGCCCTGGCCAACCCCTCGACTTGGCTCGAGGCCGGCAAGAAAATTAGGAGAAAATTATGGACTTTTTTGAAATTATATTGAATATTGTCATGCGTTTTATTGTAGCGCCCATAGCGTGGGTTATTTCTCTTGTTTGGAAATTTTTCACAGATGTAATGAGGCATCTTTATTGGAAAATTGTAGTGCCGATAGTCGCTATGGCAATCTTAGCCTACCTTTTGTCCCATTTTCTAAAATGAACTCTTGGCCAACAAAAAAATTAGGAGCATAAATTTATGAATTTCGGAAAAGATTTAAGAGAATTTTCAGACGACGAACTTTATAAAAAGATAAATAATGATGATTGCCAACTTGTACATTTGTATTCCCAAGAATTGACGCGCCGGTCCAATGATAGATGGTCTCAGAAAATTGCTGCGTTAACCGTCGTTTTAATTTTTATAGGCCTAACCCAATTGTTGATTTCCCTCGTTGATGTTTCTAAATCATGGAAGATAGGGATTGCTTTAATGGACACGATTCTTTTATTAGTTGTTTTTATTATGCGTTTGGGGATGCCAAAAAAGTCTAAAAAATAATTCGTCAATAAATTCGAGATAAGTTGAGAAATAAAATTTATACTTTGCCAACAAGAAATTAGGCGAATAAATTTATGCCAACGTTTATTACTCAGCCAATGGTTCAATTCTTAGCACTGGGTTTTACCGCATTTTCTGCCTTTTTCTTTATACGAGAAGTTGCGGTAGCTTCTTCCGAAACGTTTGCAGAGTTGGCAAGAACAAAATGGGACTACAACCTTAATCTAGTAAAAACTTTTGCGCGGCAAAAAGCCGATGCCATATTTGGTTTTTCGTTTCTGATGATTTCTATTTCTATGCAAACAATTAATCTTATATTTCCTGTACGGTTTATTGATCTTGATGGTCTGCCGCTCGGTAAAATTATTATCTTAGTTATAACTCTCGTGGTTATTTTCTTGGTATCCCTTAGAGTAAATAAAAGTTATACGAAAAAAGTGGAGACAAGAATTTTAATGGCACTTGGAGTTGGAAAATAAATCTATGCCATGGCCAACCCTTCGGCGCGGCTTAGGGCAGGCAAATCCAGAAAAGAAATCAAAGATTTCTAACGAGGCAAGAAAACGAAGATAAGAATGAAGGGTCGAAAAGGAATTTATAAAACCATGAAAAACCTTCTTTATGTTTCATTAATCATTGCGGTTGTCGTGGTGATTAACGAATTCTCCTACGTCGGCACGACCAGCTTGGCCTGGGTTGTTATCGGTCTTGGGCTCGCCGTCGGCTTAAACACAATCTACCTAATCAAAAAAGGATAGCCCATACCCCCGCGGCGGCATCATCCAAATTTTTACCTTCTCTAATTCGCGCGAATTAGAGAAGGGTTTTAGCGTAAAATAGTAACCCCCTCCGACACTCGCACCGGTCCGATTAGTGTAAAATTAATGGGTATGGCCGAAGATTTTTCAAAAGATTTAGTTAGGGAATATAAGCATTGGGCTGTCTACGTTCACCGCAACCAGGGTTATCTTGGGCGCTGTGTCGTCTGGTGCAAAAGGGGAGACGCGCTTGATTTGGCCGACGCCACGCCGGAAGAACAGCAGGAATTATTCTCGGTTTTGCACGACTTAAGGGAGGCGGCAAAGAAAGTTTTCCAGCCGGATTGGTTCAATTATTCTTTTTTGGGCAACGAAACGAGGCATTTGCATTGCCACTTCATTCCCCGCTACGCAAAACCGAAAACGTTTATGGGTATTGTGTTTGAAGACGCGTCATACGGGGATAATTACCAAACAAACCCCGATTTTAAAACCCCCGAGGATCTGCTCCGCGCAGTTCGGGACGGGCTCGCCGGTGCGCTGTGATTCTAATTTCTCCCTCCGCCAGCGACTGCGACTGTTCGCAAAAAGTGAACAGTCGCATTGTGTGTCCACGCCGTCCCGTTTCCATTACCTTCTCTAATTTCCGCCGTAGGCGGACAGGCGCGCGAATTAGAGAATGGTTTCAATGTAAGATAATAACCCCATAGATAGTAACCCCCATTCGCCCCTCGCGCCGCCGGTTTTCATTTTTTTCGCAATCTGCCTTTCGTAATTGTTCACAAAATTAGATTATTGATTGCGGTTGCCGATTGTTGTTGGTAGTTGTTGATCGTAGCTAAAAAAAACTACAACGATTTTCTCTCTCCGCTTTCTCTCTCCGCCAGCGACTGCGACTGTTCGCAAAAAGTGAACAGTCGTATTGTGTGTCCACGCCGTCCCGTTTCCATTACCTTCTCTAATTTCCGCCAAGGGCGGGTAGACATTCGGCGAGCGCCGCTCTCTGTGCTTTCTGTGATTGTTCACAAAAAGCGAACAATCGGCGTAGTAGGTCGCGCCGATTACCTTCTCTAATTCCCTCCGGAGGCCATGCCAAAGGCAGGCGGGCGGGCAGGCGCGCGGATTGGAGAATATATCGGTTGACAAATAATTATTGTTGAGTTACACTGTTAACATGTTCAAAACGCGTTACATCTCGGATATTGAGCTTATCAATGCGGGCGTGTGGCCCTGCAAAATTTGGTTTGTGTCCATCCGCGATTGTTTGAACAGTAAATAAGCCCCTGAAACATACTTATACCCAATCAAACAACCTCGGCTGGACGAAAGCCGAGGTTGTTCAGTTTTTGCCCAGCAAATCGCACCTTGAAAAGGAGAACGAACATGGAAAAGAAAAACGGGGTGGTATTTGTGAGGGGAGAGTTGGTATATCTTCGCCCACCAACAGACGGCGACATTCCTCTTTTTTTGAAGTGGTTCAACGACGAAGAAGTGAGGCGATATATAAAAGGGACTTTTCCGATGATGGAGGCGGAGGAAATAGAATGGCTTAGGGAGCTGCACAAAAAGAAGAACGAGCACATCGTTTTTGTTATCGTAGAGGCCAAAACAAACACAGCCATAGGAACGATTGGCCTCCATCGGATTAATTGGAAAGACCGCAGAGCCACGACCGGAACCGTGATCGGCGAAAAAGATTTTTGGGGCAGGGGTTACGGAAGCGAGGCAAAGATGCTTCTTTTAAACTATGCCTTCAACACTTTGAACCTCAGAAAAATCTGTTCCATCGTTTACGGCTTCAATAAGCGAAGCCAGGCCTATAACCGAAAATGCGGCTATCGAGCGGAGGGAGTTTTTAAAAGCCATGTTTTTAAGAACGGCAAATATTGCGACGAAGTTCATATGGCCATGTTCAAGAAAGATTGGCTGCCTATTTGGAAGCGGTTTAAAAAAGCCGGGTGTGTCTAAAAAAACCAGGCGCGTCGGAATTTCAATTCCGACGCCGTTTTTATTGTCTTGCGGTTTTGGTGTTATGATAAGTTGGTGAATCCCGTTAGAAATCGCGGACGCGTTATAAAATGGATGTTTTTATTAACACATCGAAACTTATAAATAATAACAAGATAGGACGCAGAATTTTTCCGTCCGCGTCCTATTTCTAACGGGATGAAAACCCTCCTTTTGATCGACGCCAACTCCATCATCCACCGCTCTTTTCACGCGCTTCCGCCGCTTACCTCTCCGGGCGGGGCGCCGAGCGGCGCGATTTACGGCCTGTCAAGCATCCTCCTCAAACTTTGGCGCGAAGAAAGGCCGGATTACGCCGCCGCTCTTTTTGACCGGCCGGAGCCGACGTTTCGCAAGGAAAAATTCGTTGAGTATAAGGCCCAGCGGCCTGCGGCGCCAGACGAACTCATCTCGCAGATAATCGAAGCCCATAATCTTTTTGAGGCGTTTGGCGTCAGAACTTTTGAGAAGCCGGGGTTTGAGGCGGACGATTTGATAGCGACCTTGGCGACAAAATTTTCCGCAGGCGGTTCGACTTCCCTCGACTCTGCTCGGGACGGATCGCTCACCGTAGGCGGCGAAAAAGATTTGAGGGTCGTGATACTCACCGGCGACATGGACACGCTTCAGCTCGTGAAGGACGGCAAAATCGCCGTGCGGACTTTCAGAAAAGGCGTGAGCGACACGATGACTTACGACGAAAAAGCGGTGTACGAAAGATACGGCCTAAAACCGAGCCAGCTTATTGATTACAAGGCGCTCGTCGGCGACCCTTCAGACAACATAAAAGGCGTTCCCGGCGTGGGGCCAAAAACCGCAACCGATTTAATTCAGCGCTTCGAGACGCTGGAAAATATTTACAAAAATTTAGCCAAAGACCCGAAACTGGAAAAGCGCCTCGGGCCGTTTCAAAAAGAAGCCGAACTCTCCAGGGAATTGGTCACGCTGGATCGGCATGTGCCGTTGGAAATCGGCGGCATCGGCGAACTTGGAATCGAAGAGTTGAAGCCGCGGCTTAAGCAGTATTTTGATAAAATGGGATTTGCTACGCTTATCAAAAGAATGGAAGCGGTTCGACCCGGCTCACCACAAGGAGACCGCGCGAAGGCGCAGCAGATACTCTGATTTGACGGCGATTATCGCGGGGTATATATTATGCACAGCAGTTTATTTTATCTGGAGGTGAGAGATGGATTCGCAGGTGTGCGAGCACATGAAAGGTTGGGATCGCGTCGCGGTTTTCATAAGAGACACCTGGGTAATGGGATCGCGCTGCAAGGAGTGTCGGCAACTTGGCCATCACTTTGCCGTTACTCCCGAACCGCTTCCCGACTCAATAACCATTCAGCTGGAAGGTTTGCCCGGTCCGCATCGGGAATTTCTGGAAGGATTTCTCGCTATGGCGGATTCGGCTCCCGTTTATGATATCTGAAGCAATTTGGGGTGGCCGCGGCCACCCTTCTTTTTTTGCCGTTTCGCGTCCGCGGTGATATGATGAATCCCGTTAGAGGTAGAAGGCGCTGCGAGCCCTCGCGACCTCTAACGGGATGAATCCCGTTAGAGGTCGCCTTGCTACGGAAACGAACAGTGGTTCACTAATATGCTTCATTTATCAATAATAAATTGTAACGGATGGCGGCCCGCTACAGCGGCAGTGAGTCGTTTCCTGTCTCTAACGGGATGAATAAAATCGCGCTTGCGTATGTTTGATTTTAAAAAATTCAAAGAGGTAATTTGTTGGCCCGAACTTGTGATTGTTTGGCTTCTTTTGGCGCTGCTTGTCGCGGGCATCGTTTTGAATTTTGTATTTTTGCCGCAGCCGATTTCGTTGATTTATTCCGGAATTCTCGCGGTGGTTGGGGGGCTGGTCTTTGCGAGCGTTTATCGGGCCGCAAAAAGCGACAGGCAAAACCGGACTGGGCGCAACGAACTGAAAGCCATACTTTTCAGCTTAAACGACGCCCTGATCGTCTACGATAAAGATTTCCGGGCTATGTTTTTCAATCCTGCTGCGGAGAAGTTGTTTAAGCTCGGCGCCGGCACGGTTGTGGACCACCGATTTGCGCCGCAAGACGTGGAAAAACCGGCTTGGCGGCTTTTGGGGCAGGTTATGTTTCCTTCGCTTGCGCCCATGGTCGTGAGCCGTTCCGAGGCGGGCGAATATCCCCAGGTCACGGATTTATCATTCACCGATCCCGTTTTGGAACTGCGGGTTTACACTTCTCCGATTAACGACGACAAGAAAGAACTCGTCGGTTTTATGAAAATGATCCGAGATCGCACGCGCGAGCTGTCGCTGATCAAATCAAAGAGCGAATTTTTGACGGTTGCTTCGCACCAGCTCCGGACTCCGGCAACTGACTTGTCTTGGGCGCTCCAGACGTTAAGAACAGAGCAGGGTTTAAGCGAAACCGGCAAGACGATCACTGAAACAGCCCTTGTGTCTTCAAAGCAGCTCGTGAGTATTGTCGAAGACCTCTTAAACATCGCCAAAATAGAAGAGGGCCACTTCGGCTACAAATTTGAGCAGGCCGACATTGTAGAGTTCATTAATAAAATGCTCGTTGATGTCGTTCCGTTGGCGCGCAAGGCGGGCGTGAAAGTTTATTTTGACAAACCGAAAGACCCGTTGCCAAAATCCACGATTGATCCGCAAAAGTTGTCGCTGGCTATCGGCAACATCCTAGAAAATGCGATCCGCTATAACTCGGAAAACGGCGAAGTAATCGTGAAGGTTGAAAAAGTTCCGGACCAGCCGTTTTTGGAGGTGAGCGTGAAGGACACCGGCATTGGGATTTCCCAGGACGACCTCGCAAAGCTTTTCACGAAATTCTTCCGCGCCGAAAGCGCCATGAAACTGCAAACCGAAGGGTCGGGTTTGGGCCTCTACGTCGCCAAAAACATCGTTCAGGCGCACGGCGGCCAGATATGGGCGGAATCGGAGGCCGGCCGCGGCAGCGTTTTCCACTTCACGTTGCCCACGGATCCCAGTTTGGTGCCGCAGCATGAGTTCGCGCTTGAGGAATAGGTAAAGTTACACCATCGTAGGCGCTTCACGATTGCGCTTGACGGCCTTTCGGTTTTTTTGTATGCTGCGATTAGTTTTTTTGACGCCTGGAAGGAGGCAGTGAATGAACGATGACGTTCTGACACTTGGGGCCTTTTTGCGTCTAGGTGTTGGCTCCCTGGCGAGGGATAAATTTAAAGCGCGTTTTGGCCGCCAAGCGAAAGTCGCGGAAGCGCTTGCGTGGTTCAGGGAGATTAACCCCTGTTGGGAGGCATTGATTCTTAGCCAGGAATTATCAATAACCAAGGCCTTCGTCAGGCACGGAGCCGACGTGAATGCCCATAACGGGCTGGCTCTTGCGAATGCATCCTATGACGGGAAAATAGGAATCGTGCGATTTTTACTTAATAGCGGCGCCGATATTCACGCGAGGGATGACGAGGCGCTTAATCGGGCTTCGTACGGTGGCCGCATTGAAGTGGTTAGGTTGCTGATTGAGCGTGGAGCAGACGTCCGTGCGGGCCGTGATAGGGCGTATCACAACGCCAAGCTTTACGGACGCGAAAAAATAGTTGAACTCCTGGAAGCGGCGATTGCGGCGGCAGACAAAAAGTAGGAATCATCGAGCCGGGGACGATAAATACCCCCGGCTTTTTCATTTGCGCGCCGGTTCGCTAATTTGTAAAAACAGCGATAAGATAAATTAAATGATAATTTTCCTCTACGGGCCGGATGATTACCGGCGGGCGGAGAAAAAGAAATATTGGATCGCGGAGTTCGGGAAGAAGCACTCCAGTTTGACAATTCGCGGCTTTGATTTGGCCGACGAAAACCAACTCGACGAGTTTAAGGGCTTCGCGCGCGGCCAGTCAATTTTTGAGGACAGAAAGCTGGCCATCTTGGAGAATATTTACGAGGCGGACGAGGATGCGCTCGGCGAAGTTTTGAAGCGGCTTCTTGCCGATCGCGCGACTACTGTCCTAATCTCCGAAAGAGCAAAGCCGAACAAGGCCCTGGATTTTCTCCTCAACCTCAAGAAGCCGGAGATAACGGAGAAATTTGATTACTTAAAAGAGCGGGATTTGCGATCCTTTATTGCGAGGGCGGCCCGCGAAATGAACGTGAATTTATCGGACTCCGCCGCCGCTTTCCTTGCCGAGGTTTATAAAGACGGCGTTTGGGGCTTGATGACGGAACTTGGGAAAATCCGCGATTTTCCCGCCGGAGGCCGGTCCTCCTCCGGAGGAAAGTCCGGAGCGATTGAGCGCGTGGACTTGGAGAATTTAGGCCTTGAAGTCGCGCCGGATTTCTGGTTAACGATGAACGGCCTCAAAAATCCCGATATCGCCAAGCGACTCACGACGCTTGAAAAAATTTTTTCCCGCAATGAACCCCCGCCGAAGATTTTCAACATTCTGGCGTCAATGTGGCGCGAAAAAATTCCGCAAATGGCGGAATACGATTTGAAGGTGAAATCCGGGAAAATGGACTACGAGGAGGCGCTTTTAGACCTTGTACTATGACCGATGACCGATGACCGATGACCATGACCATGACTGGCAAAGACGACAATTACGGCTTCAGATTTAAGGAATGGGATATCTACAAGGACGCGCGGGAGCTTCGAGCCGAGATAAATGCAATCTTAAAAACGTTTCCCAAAGAAGAAAAATACGCGCTTGTTGACCAAACAAAAAGAGCATTGAATTCTATAGTGCTTAACATTGCAGAGAGCGCGAATAAAAACACCGATAAGGACATGAGGGTTTACATTAACAGGGCGCATTGTTCACTTGATGAAGTGGTCTCGTGCTTGGATTGTGCGCTCGACGATAAGTACATAACAAAAGAACAGGAATGCGCGATTCTAGAAAGGATGGGCAGTTTGGCAAAGAGGTTGCGGAAGTTTACTTCTCACTTGTCATCGTCATAGTTACTAGTCATCGTAAAAGTCGCGCCAGGCGCGACTTCAATCTGCTTGCTTTATTTTTTGAGATCACGTTTGTCTTCGCCGCCTTATCAAGCGCCTTATAAACCGAAGGCAGGAGTTTTTTCGCTTCGTCCAGTTTCTTTTCGGCAACCAATTTGCGCGCGGTTTTAACCGCCTTCTTATAGGCCTCTTTTTTGACTAGGTTTCTCGCCCGGCGGCGCGCGTTTTGCCGCAGGGCTTTTTTAGCTGATTGGGTAATCGGCATTTGCTTCCAATGATAATACGTATTCTATAGATTACAAGTAGAACAAAAAGTTAGCCGCGGCTGTGCCGCGGCAATCATCTTACTGGATTTGGGGTTCTATGCCAGGCCTGATGTAAAGCTTCCTTCCGCCAGTCCCCACGTTAACCAATTCTTCTCTGGCATAAAATATATTTTGCCAAGCTTCCGATTTAGAGCTTCCTATTCCGCGCCGACGCAGCGGAGAGAAATCTATAACACCATCCTCGTTTTGACAGAACTGGATTCCTGGCCGTTTGGTTCTCTGCAATTTCTGGAGAAACCTTTTCGAATCAAAGGTCTTTAAAACTTTTCCCCTGTAATCGTTCCTGATTATGATGTCTCTCCCCAGTGTTGCTCCTTTGGCTCCGATGATATTGAGTATGTGATATTCAGCGGCCTCCCGTAGATTCTTTGCCACCTCAAACGTGAGGTATTCACCGCTCTCGACGCAGAAAAATTTCATATTGTTGCCCCCAATTTTTAGTGATGCTAAAATCAGGATAAGGCAGCTTTGTTATCTAGTCAATGATTTACAGCATCTCCGGAAAACTTGCGGCAAAAGCAGACCATTTCGCTGTGGTTGACGCGGCCGGTTTGGGTTTGAAAATTTTCACGAACCAAAGGACTTTGGTTGAACTGCCGCAAATTGGCGCAAGCGTTAAATTTTTCTGCCATCTTCATCTGCGCGAGGACGCCCTGGAACTCTATGGATTCTTGACGGAAGCGGACATGAATTTTTTTGAACTTCTGATTTCCATCTCCGGCGTCGGGCCAAAGTCGGCGTTGGCGATTTTGGAGATAGACAAACTGGAAAAGTTGACCTCTGCAATCAAGGAGGGCCGGCCGGACTTGCTCACGCGCGCCTCCGGTATCGGCAGAAAGACGGCCGAGCGGATTATTCTGGAACTCAAAAGCAAGGTGCGGGCGGAAAAATCAGAAATGGTCGTTGCCAAGATGGAATCGGATTCCGACTTGGTTGAAACGCTCGCGGGGCTTGGCTACAAGCGCGACCAGGCCAAAGCTGCGCTTGCCAAAGTTGACGAGAAAATTGTAAACCTTGAGGATCGGCTGAAAGCGGCCCTGAAGGTTTTGGGAGGGAGGGGTTAGAAAAGCCGCATTATCTAAATCATGTTCGAAAGGATTAAAAGATTCCCAATAGTTAGATTTATTTACGATTTGCCCGGCGTCAGGCGGGTTTATCATTTTCTTCTGGCTTTCTTCGGTGTTTTGATTTATGGCCATCCGGACAAAAAAATTTTTGTGATTGGCGTGACCGGCACTAAAGGCAAAACGACGACCATTGAACTTTTGAACTCCATCTTAGAGGACGCTGGCAAAAAAACGGCTCTTTTGTCATCCCTGCGCGTGAAAATCGGCGAGCGTAGCGAGAAGAACTTACTGGGCAACACCATGCCCGGTCGGTTTTATATCAGGAGATTTTTGAAAAGAGCCGTTGCTTTGGGCTGCAAATATGCCCTAATTGAGGCAACCTCACAAGGGGTATCTATGTACCGCCATCGTTTTATCTCTTGGAACACCGGGGTTTTGACCAACGTCGCCCCGGAGCACATTGAGGACCACGGTTCTTTTGAAAAGTACCGCGAAGCCAAGCTGGATTTTCTGAAATACGTTCTGGGCCGCGGCGGGAAGGTTTTTATCAACGGCGACGACGGAAATTCCAAATTTTTTATTGATGCGCTTCAAGGACGGAAAGTTGCCGCTTACTCAAAAAGCGATGAGCGTATTTTGCCTCTCATTCCGGTGCCGCATCCGGTTCGCGGAGCCGTTGAAACGCATCCGCAATTTGTTTTGAGCGAGTTTAATAAAGACAACATTGCGGCGGCTGCCGCAGTTGCGATGAATTTGGGAATAGATGAGAAAACAATAGCCGAGGCGCTGCGCGATTTCAATGGCGTCCCTGGCAGGATGGAGTTTGTCCGCCGCGGGCCGTTTGCGGCCGTCATAGATTACGCGCACACTCCCGATTCGCTTGAGGCGGTGTATAGACATTTAAGGTCAACAGTTAACAGTCAACAGTTAACAGTTAACAAGTTAATCTGCGTTCTCGGCGCCGCCGGCGGCGGGCGCGACAAATGGAAGCGTCCCGTGATGGGCAAAATCGCCGCCGAGTATTGCAATGAGATTATTTTGACGAACGAAGATCCGTACGATGAAAATCCAGAAGAAATTCTGGACCAAATTTCTTCCGGATTTTCTCAAATTCCTAATTCCAAATTTCTAATTCCTAATTCGTATTATCGGATTTTGGACCGCAAGGCGGCCATTGAAAAAGCGATTGGTTTGGCAAGAGACGGCGATGTCGTTGTCGCCACCGGCAAAGGCAGCGAAGATTCTATCCGCGTTGCGCGCGGCAAGAAGATTCCATGGAACGAGAAAAAGGCGGTTGAGGAAATATTGGCCGTGAAACAAAAAGGGCCCGAACCTGTTTAAGGGGCGGACCCGACGGAGCGTTATTTTTTTGGGAAGGCGATGCGATGGACGGGATTGGGCTTGCTTTGGCGGGAACGTTCGTCAGCGCGGCTATCTGCGGGAACGAGAACCCCTCTTCGGGGCTTCTCAAGTAGATCGCGGATTGCCCTACCTCTCTTGGCTCTCATCGTCCTCCTTGTGGGCGCAACAGTGGAGCTTTCAGTATCATAGCAGCAGATAAAAAGATAATCAACCCAATATCCCAATTGTTATAATAATAGTCATGTATCCCGTTAGAAGCCGCGATCGCGGTTATAAAACATATAATTTTACAATAATGAAAAGTCGTTTATGCAAGTCAATAAACCCCCACAGGTCACCGATCGCGATCTGCTTCTAACGGGATGAAACTCACCTTCTTCGGCGGCGTTGGCGAAGTGACCGGTTCCAACTACTTTCTAGGGTCCGGCGCCAGCAGGGTTTTAGTTGACTGCGGTCTGCATCAGGGCAGTCACTATGCCGAGCGAAGGAATTTTGAACCCTTTCCGTACGATCCGAAGGAGATCGGGGCCGTTTTTGTGACGCATTCGCACCTTGACCATATCGGCCGCATCCCCAAGCTTTTCAAAGACGGTTTCCGCGGCGAGATTTATTCCACGCCTGCTACCAAGGATTTTGCCGAGCTTCTGCTTCTGGATTCGGAACATATTTTAGGCAAAGAGGCCGAACGCGAGAAGAAACCGCCGATTTATATGGTAGAAGACGTGCAAGAAGTGATGAAGGTTTGGCGGAAAATTGATTATCACGCGCCAATTTCGGTCGGCGGTTTCAAGATTGAGTTTTTCAACGCCGGGCATATTCTTGGCTCATCGTTCATCAAGATCGAAGCCGAGGGCAAGACGATTGTTTTCTCCGGCGACCTCGGAAATTCTCCGGCGCCGATCATTCAGTCGACGGAGAAAATCGATTTCGCGGATTATTGTCTCGTGGAATCCGCTTACGGCGACCGCGTTCATGAAAAAACAGACCAAAGGCGGGAGATGCTTGAGGACGTCATTGAGGACGCGGTGAAAGCAAAGGGGACGCTTCTCATCCCCACGTTTGCCTTGGAGCGCACGCAGGAGCTTTTGTACCACATGAACCAGCTCTTTGAGGAGGGCCGCGTGCCGCGCGTGCCGGTTTTTATTGACAGTCCTCTGGCCATCAAGCTCACCGCCGTTTACAAAAAATATGAGAACGATTTCAACAAGGAGACGCTGACCGTTGCCCGTTCCGGCGACGACATTCTGAATTTCCCCGGCCTGCGGCTCACGCTCACAACCGAGCAATCAAAAGAAATTAACGGCATCCCTCCGCCCAAGATTATCATCGCCGGTTCGGGCATGTCCCATGGCGGAAGAATTTTGCACCACGAAATTCGCTATCTGCCGGATCCCAAAAGCACGATTTTGTTCGTCGGCTACCAGGCCTCCGGTTCTCTGGGCAGGCAAATTTTGGACGGCGCCGAAAAAGTTAAAATTTTCGGCGAAGAAGTTCCCATCCGCTGCCGGAAAGTCGTCATTCCCGGCTACTCCGCGCATGCCGACCAGCCGCGTCTGCTTGATTGGCTCCGGCCGATGCGCCAATCGCTCAAGAGAGTTTTCGTTGTGCAAGGCGAAGCGCAGGAGAGCGCGGCTTTGGCCCAGAAGATTCGCGACGAACTGGCAGTGCAAGCGGTTATTCCCAGCGCCGGAGAAACGGTTGAACTGTAGTGTGGCGGTTTTGTGATTGCTGATTTCAAAAAGGCCGATTGATGAAAAATCAATCGGCCGATGCGTTTTAGAGAGCTCGCAGAGCATCCACAAATCGTGTTCCATCGCGTGGCAGCCCAACCACGCATCTTCCAAGCCCCGAACAATCCACTGGCTTTTTCGAACGCCTTTCGATCTCCTCAAACAATTGAATGGTTTGCTGGATGCAAAATTTTGAGAATGTTGCTTGCCACCTCGATGGTATAGAAGCCCATTTCCCTGGATTGCCGAATGGAAGCAGATAGGGCGTGCCGATGTTTTCATCTCCGACCAACAGTCTTCCCGAGAGAGGAACACCCGGGTAGAAGTCGCGTTCGCATATTTCATCGATCACTTCTTCGAACTTGCGAACGCAGCGCACCTCGCGTTTTGACTGGTTGATCCGGCGAATGCCTTCGGCGATGCCTATCCCGGTGCAGACGAGTGGAACTTGGATATCCACCCGAGAGAGACAATGGATGATCCTCTCAAGAAGTTCTCCCGTGAACACAACGTCGTCCACGAGGACAATTTCTTTGGGGCTTATCTCCTTCAATCTTCGGAACTGTTGAATAATGGACGCGGTATCCGGACGATGCGCGAGACCCCGATCGTTTCCGGCGTTGTCCACAAGACGCGTTATGTCGAGATGCGTCGCTGAGTGAAAGTACACCCGATCCAGAGACACCGGCAAGAGCCCGCTCTGTGCAACCAAGTCCGTGATTCCACCCACAAGTTCTGCCTCTGGAACGAACTCAAAGACCGGAAAGATATTCCGCATAAAGACACAGAAGCCGCTTCGTAGTTCCGCTATAAAATCCGGGCCGGGCAGTATAAATCTATTTTGCGATGCCCATTCATTTAACAGTAAACAGATATCTGCCGACACGACGTACGGCTTACTCACGTTTTCCTCCTTTTGATTTTCTTGTCAAAGAACCGTCCTTCCCAAGAAAAGGAAAATCCCTTCTGGGGAGGGATTGGGCGTGGAGGAGCGCAACGTGAGAAAACAAATCAACCACAACCAATCTCTTCCAGGAAGAGTTGGTTGTGATGATCGGCCACGTAAACGTTTTTATTTCCTTCTCGCATGGTCTTTTCTCGCCAATTGGATAGCCAACTTGACAGCCCCCTTAGGATTTTCGGCAGCCTCAATTTTTACTCGTTTTCTGTCGTCGAGATACTGATTGGCCAGCCTACTGCTCCAGCCGCCACTATTTTTAAGAACCACAATAGGAATATTTGCTTGATAGGCGATTGCAATTTCTGTGAGCGTGCCGGAGCCGCCGTTAAGCGATATTATCGCGTCGCAACTAAGCACAAGGGAAAGCTCTCGCCCGCCGCCACGCTCCAAACCGCTTGCGATCACAACATCAACATTCTTTTTCTCAAAAATATCTAACCCCCTGCCGTAGGTTATGCCGACAGTAATGCCACCGGCCTTTTTGGCGCCGCGACAAGCGGCCATTGAGAGCGAGTCGTAATCTTTTTCGGCGCCGAAAATCAGAGCCGCTCCTCTTTTCGCAACCCAATAACCGATTTCCTCGGCCATCTTTTCAATATCTTTTGAATACTTAAGATCAGCGGCAGAACCCATAACCCCGATTTGTAATTTTCTAGATAATTTTTCCATGTGTTGCTTTAGCGTAATAAAGCGATGTTGGTAAAAAAATAATCAGCCACCCTCCTTCAACCTTTCTATGATCAACTTATATCCGCTTGCGCCCTTTTTGAGCCATTTCTGAACGCGGGCAACGGTAGTTGAGCTCATGCCCGTTTCCTCTTCGATCTTGCTGTACGGGATTTTTTTATCGAGCATTTGCGCAACTTTCCACCTTTGGCCGAACTCAACAATCTCTTTTTCTGTCAGTAGGTCACGGAAGAATCTCCGCGCCTCGTTAAGATTTCTCAGGCGCAAAACGACCCCGAAAAGAGCATTCGTATCTTTATTTATCCACTTTTTGCGTTTGTCTTTTGCCCCACTCATGCGCTTTATTATACTAAAGCATAGCAAGTGGTGATCTGGACGTCAATAGATGTCAACGCGCGGTCAGTGGGTGTCGCTGTTTACAGGAACTACTCCCTATTTTCACTATCTGCTATAATTAAAAAATGCCGGATAGACCCAGCAAGAACGACCACAATCACAAGGGCGACGTCTATCACCTGAAATACAAGATTTGCGTATCCGGTTCGGCGGATACGACTTACTGCGCCGCCGGCGCCACGGAGAAAGCCGAGGAATTAGGCAGATTGATCGCCGAGCATAATATGATCGTCATCACCGGCGCAACGACGGGCATTCCTTACTGGGCGGCTAAGGGAGCGAAAGAAGCCGGCGGCATTGTCATCGGTCTTTCGCCGGCGGCTTCCAAGTTGGCGCACGTGAAAAGTTATCGCCTGCCGCTTGATTACCACGATCTCATAATTTACACTGGCTTTGACTATGCTGGCCGCAACTTGCTTCTCACTCGTTCGGCGGACGCGATTATAACGGTCTGCGGCCGGATGGGGACACTCAACGAATTCACGATAGGTTTTGAAGATCAAAAGCCGCAGGGCGTGCTTTTAGGGAGCGGCGGCACGTGCGAGATGCTGCCGGAGATAATTGAGAAATCCCATCGCGGCCCGGGAAAAGTCGTATATGATTCCGATCCCGGGCGGCTTTTGGACAAAATTATCGAACTCATTATGATGGAAGAAAGAGGCATAGACCCGGAAAATTACTCGCCGTCAACAAAAGCGAGGGGGTAAACCCCCACACCCAATGTGTTTCAAAAAGAACGTTCTACGTTTAAAAGAGGGCCTCAAAACACATTAGGTGTGGGGGCAAAAAGGTCGCAATTCTATAAAACATAAATGCCAAAAAAATCTGCGGAGCCGAAGCCCATTGGCGAAGTTACGCACTTTTACGGCAATCTTGGCGTTGCCATCGTGAAGTTCAATAAAGTGGTTGACGTCGGCGCTCAAGTCAAATTCAAGGGAACAACCACCGATTTTGGGGAGACGATAAAGTCCATGCAGTATGATCACCAGGCGATTGAATCCGCCAAAAAAGGGCAGGAAGTGGGCATCAAGGTTGGCAGCAAGGTGCGCGAAGGCGATTTGGTTTTTGAGGCGGAGTAATGGGTCCCGTTAGAGATGACCCAACCACCAATCAAGCTTAATTTTAGAACTATGCTCATGCGTCGATTAGAGGTCATATATTGCACCCACGGAAACGCAGGCGTCTCCTATCTCTAACGGGATGAGTCCCGTTAAAAGCCGCAATCGTTTTGCTGAATAACATAGTTTTACATGATGCACAGTCGTTGCCATAAAGTAATTTTGCAAATCCGCATTGATCGCGATCTGCCTGCCCGCGCGTGTACGCACGCAGACAGGCTTCTAACGGGATGAGGGGTTTTCTTCGGGCCTCCAGAGGCGCGGCGGTCATTGTGGCCTCCACTTTCGGCGCCGGCATTTTCGCTCTGCCGTACGTGTTTGAGCGGGCGGGGTTTGCTGTCGGCGTTTTTTATTTGCTCGTTTTGGGCGCCGTTGTCATTTACGCGCATATTTTATATTGGCGGACGCTCTCGGCTGTCGGGGAGAAAGAACGGCTTTTGGGACTCACAAAGATTTATCTGGGGCGTTTCGGATACGCCGCCGGCCTGGTTGCCGTCATTTGCGGGCTGATTCTTGTCCTTGTGATTCACTTGATTTTGGGCGCGAGGTTTTTGGGTTTGTTTCTGCCGTTGGGGCAAAACAGCGTTTTGGTTTTGTTTTGGCTTCTCGTCGCGCTACCACTGTTTTTCAAAGAAAGGCGCGTTATCTGGTTGGAAACCCTGGCCATAGTTTTCATAGCGGTCATTGTCTTTTTTATTTTCTTCTCTTCTGAGCCGACAAGAACGCTCGTTGCCCTGCCTGCGATTAATCTTAAAAATTTATTCCTGCCTTTCGGCGCGGTTTTGTTTTCCTTGGCCGGATGGACGGCAATTGAGCCGCTTTACGAGAAATTCAAAGCCGAAGGGCGTGGTTTTGAGAAAACGTCGTTGTGGAGCATTGGCCTAGGTACCGCTTTCGTCGCCGCAATTTACTTTATTTTTTCTTTGGGGGTTATTTCTTCGGTTGCAACGGTCTCGCCGGACACGATCTCGGGAATTTCCGATTGGTCCCGTTTTAGGATAGCCGCGATCGGCGTTTTGGGATTTCTCGCGCTGTGGGTTTCCTATTTGCCGATCGCCCTGGAGATTAAACACGCCCTCGTTTATGATTTACGCTGGCGGAAAAGTCTCAGTTTGCTTTTGGTCATTTTTGCGCCGGTATTGCTCGTGATTTTCGGTTTGAACAACTTTTTTAAGGTCGTCGGTCTTGCCGGCGGCGTTTTCTTGAGCTTGGAGTACCTGCTGATTGTCCTTATCGGCAAGAAAGTCCTGCGGCCCGCCGGCCTGCAGAGTTTTATTTTAAATCTGCTGTCGGCGGTGTTTGTCCTCGCCGCCGTTTACGAAGTCTACTACTTTATAGTAAGGTGATTATGTTCTGTTTTAGGAATTAGACATTAGAAATTAGAAATTCAATCGTTTGCCCCCATAGTTTAACGGATAGAGCGTGGGCCTCCGAAGCCCAAGATTGAGGTTCAATTCCTCATGGGGGCACAAATGAAATTTATAACGCCACGTTATGTTTTTGACGTTATAAATTTCACGTCTGCTTTACCGGAGGAATTGAACAGCGGAGAGGGTCGGGGAACCGCGCTCGGTTCCCCGTATAGGAGAAAATTAAGAACCGAGGGTTCTTAAAGCGCACTCCGACCCGGATTGGAGGAGCAGTGAAATTCCTCATGGGGGCACATTAGAAAATCTTTCCCGCCCGGTGAAAATCCAAATCCAACAGTTGAAACGCTTGAGAAGATCGCTAAAGCATTAGATGTTTCTGTGTGCGATTTATTTGAAAAATAATTATGAACCCAGTTAGACATTTCAAGCATATCGAATTAAATTTGAACATGTTTTAGTGGGATTAGAAAAACTATTATGTTAAAGTGTGAAACATATGTCTAACGGGGTGAACGATAGGTGGCATTCAAAAACATTGCCCGAAACCTTCCAGGCGCTACATTCCAGTGAACATGGCTTAACGGGAGAAGAAGCGGCGGAGCGCCTCAAAGAATACGGCCTCAATAAACTTCCCGAAGGGAAAGTGGACGGCCTTCCCGTTATTTTCCTGCGCCAGTTCCAAAGCCCGCTGATTTACATTCTTCTCGCGGCAAGCATGATTGTTTTTGCGATGGGAGAAACCATAGACGGCTCGATCATTCTTGCCGTACTTCTTTTCAATGCCATTGTCGGGACAATCCAAGAGGGCAAGGCGCAAAACACGCTTCTTGCGCTCAAGAAATTCGTTGAAACAAGAGCGACGGTGCTCCGCGAAGGAAAAGAGTTGCTTGTGCCTGACAGCGAAGTGGTGCCCGGCGACATCATTATTCTGCAGGAAGGCGAGAAAGCGCCAGCGGACGCCCGAATCATTGCGGCCGCAAATCTCAAAATTGACGAGGCGGCTCTTACCGGCGAATCGGAGCCAGTGCACAAGATTGCCGATACTTTGGAAATGGATGATTTGCCAACCGCAGAGCAGAAAAACATGGTTTTCAAAGGCACGCATATTCTTGCTGGAAACGGCAAAGCAATCGTGGTAGCAACGGGTATTGAGACAGTAATCGGAAAAATTTCAAAGGAGATCGCGGCGATTGATACCGAAATTCCTCTAAAGACCAATGTCCGCTATCTCTCGCGACTCATCATTATCACCGTCGCCAGCATTAGTGTCTTGTTGTTTCTGCTTGGCATTGTCTCGGGAAAATCGGCAAAAGAAATGTTCACCACCGTAGTCTCGCTTTCCGTCTCAATTATTCCAGAGGGGCTTCCCATTGTGATGACATTGGTACTCGCAACTGGCGTATGGAGAATGTCAAAGCGGAACGCTTTGATAAAAAAGCTTCAGGCGGTTGAAGCGTTGGGGCAAGCCCGCGTTATTGCCGTGGATAAAACAGGCACCATCACAAAAAACGAGATGGTAATCCAGAAAGTATATGTAGACGGAAAATTTTTTGAGGTCGGAGGTGTCGGCTATGAACCAAAAGGAGAAATTCAATTAAACGGGAGCGTTATTGATTCAGTTAATCACCCGGAACTTCTTTTCGCGGGAAAGATCGCCGCTTTTTGCGCGAATGCCCGCGTGTTGTTTTCGGAAGAAGAGAAAGTGTGGCGCGTTGCCGGCGACCCGACCGAAGCGGCAATGCTTGTGCTTGCCGAGAAACTCGGCTTTCACAAGGATGATCTGGAGCGAGAGTCACCGCCCGTTGGTGAAATTCCGTTTGATTATAAACTCAAGTATCACGCGACGATTCACCGACTTGACGGCCAAAAGTTCTTAACCGTTGTTGGTGCGCCAGAGGTGATTTTAGGTTTTTCTCAAAAAGTATGGCGTGGCGGCAAAAGTCATCATTTATCAAAAGAAGAGAAACAAGAATTAGAATCCGTTTTTCTCTCCATGTCGCAGGAAGGGTTGCGGGTTGTCGCATTAGCTGAAACCCGCGACGCGCTCGCCTCGTCTTTGACTCGTCGAAGCGGGCTGGAGCTCCGGCGGAGCGCGCCGGAAATTCTTAAACCCGAAGAAATTAAATCACTTACTTTTGTGGGATTTTTCGGCATGAAAGACGCGCTTCGGCCAGAAGTGGCGGAAGCTATGCAAAAAGCGGCTTCCGCTGGTATTCGAGTGGTGATGATCACGGGAGATCACAAAGTTACGGCGCAAGCGATCGCTAAAGAAGCTGGCATTTATCAGGATGGCGATACCATTCTTACCGGACAAGACATTGACGCTTTTTCCGACGCCGAGCTTTCCCTGAAACTCTCCAGAACCTCGGTATTTGCGCGAGTGACGCCGGAACACAAATTGAGGATTATAAAGGCATATAAAGCGCGCGGAGAAATTGTGGCCATGACCGGAGACGGCGTAAACGATGCCCCTTCACTTGTCGCAGCTGACCTCGGCGTGGCAATGGGGAAAATCGGTACGGAAGTGGCAAAAGAAGCTTCTGATATTGTGCTTCTGGATGATAATTTCGGGAGCATTGTGTCAGCCGTGGAAGAAGGCAGGAGTATTTACAAGACGATCAAAAAGGTAATCCTCTATCTTTTTTCCACAAGTTGTGGAGAAGCGTTGACCATCGCTGGGGCACTCCTACTTGGGTTTCCTCTTCCTCTTTTGCCGGCGCAAATCATTTGGCTCAACTTTGTCACAGATGGGTTTCTTGATGTGGCTCTCGCCATGGAGCCCAAAGAAGAAGGACTGCTCCGCGGCAACTTCGAGCGGCCGAAAAAGTACCTTGTTGACAAGCTTATGGCGCAGAGAATGTTTATAATGGCCGTCCCAATGATGATCGGAACGCTTTTTCTTTTCAAGGGATATTTTGAGAATGATCTTGCTAAAGCTTGGACAATATCATTGACGACGCTTGCAGTATTCCAATGGTTCAACGCCTGGAACTGTCGGCACGAATCAAAGTCAATTTTCCAAATGAACCCGTTTTCCAATAAATTCTTGGTAGGGGCAACGCTTATCATTCTCTCCTTGCAACTTTTAGTAATCTATAATCCGCTCATGCAGAAGTTTTTGCGCACCGTGCCGCTTGAGCTCTCGGAATGGCTCATTATCATCCCGATCGCAGCTTCCATCGTTCTTATCGAGGAAACAAGAAAATTCTTTTATCGAAGAAGGATTGCAATATGATGAAATAAAAGTTATTGTGCAAGAAACAATAAAATAATATGAATAACCGAAAACCACAATTGTATTTTTTGTTAGTCATCCTTGCGGGAACTTTTGTTCTGGTTTTTTTCATCTTTCGTCCCTTTCTCTACGCGCTCGCCTTAGCAATGGTTTTTGCGACCGTGTTTCAACCCGTCTATAAAAAAATAGTAGGATTTACTCGCGGACGGCGGGGCCTCTCGGCGCTCGCCACCATTCTCATTGTTGTCGCCTTTATTTTCCCGCCCCTTATATTTTTAGGAATACAAATCTTTCAAGAAACCCAGCAACTCTACTCCTCTCTAGCAGAGGGCGGTTGGGGAAATGCCGTTCTTAATATCTTCAATGGCCTACGAGACAGCTTCCAAAAATATTTTCCCGCCACCCAAGAATTTTCCTTAAATATTGATCAATACCTTAAGCAAGGGCTAATCTGGCTGCTCCAGCATCTCGGCTCTATATTTGGGAGCTTTGCAAAAATGGCAGTAAGCTCCCTTTTATTCCTTATCGCTCTTTATTATCTGCTAAAAGATGGGCAGAAATTAAAAGCGGCCATTATCGCCCTAAGCCCCCTCTCGGACGCTGACGACGAGGCAATTTTCATCAAGCTTGGAAAAGCGATTGACTCGGTTATGAGGGGAAATCTTTTGATCGCGCTTGTTCAAGGAGTATTGACCTCGGTGGGGTTTGCCATTTTCGGAGTCCCCAATGCGGCGCTTTGGGGAAGTGTCGCGGCGATAGCCGCGCTTATCCCCGGCATCGGCACCGCACTCGTGCTCGCCCCGGCTATTTTATTCCTCTTCCTCAAGGGCGAGGTATTTTCTGGGGTCGGTCTTATTGTGTGGGGAGTGGGAGCGGTGGGGCTAGTTGATAATTTTTTGGGCCCTAAGCTTGTTGGGCGCGGCATGCAACTTCATCCGCTGATTATTCTTTTGTCTGTTCTCGGTGGTATTGGATTTTTCGGGCCCATCGGTTTCTTGTTGGGACCGCTTACCGTAAGTTTGCTTTTTGCCCTTTTGAGTATTTATTCCTCTTTGATGACGAAAGAAAAATCTGTAATGTAAATCTATGCCCAGTAGTAGAATTTCAAACTATAATTTTTCTTTCAGAAAAATCACAAAAGAACATATCGGGTATAAGATAATCATTTAATTTAATCAATTAACGCGGGATTCCAGATAACATTCATTGTTTATTTGAAATTTCACTGCTGGGTATGGTCAAAAAAACAACCGGCATTCTCTTGGTCATCATCGGTCTGCTGGCTCTGGTTACGCCTTTCACGCCGGGCTCGTGGCTGATTTTTGTTGGTTTGGAGCTTCTTGGACTCAGAATGTTATTTTGGGATAAAATAAAGGCGCGGTTTTCCACCAAGGGCGCCCGTCCTCCGCAGTAGCGCTGCTACGGAGGATGGAGATCCGCCTCGGGCGGACAAAAACATGACTCCCAATAAACAAAGCAAAACAAAAAGAATCATTTTTATTGTCATCATAACCCTTGTTCTTATTTCTCTTGTCTTACCGCTTGCGACGGGATATTAACGACCGCCGAAAAATTTTGCAGCCCTCACCTCCGCCTATTGGCTACGGGCGGGCAAGCAAGCGAGGGCGCGGCGGGAGGCCCTTCTCCGCATAAAGCTATGGACGAGTGCGGGGGGTGTGGGGCGCCCAGAAGCAGAGCAAGCTCGCTACGGGGTAAAAATTCCGCCGCGCCTCCGCCAGAGGCGGACAGGCGATTCTCGTGAAGCCCCGCCGCCTGTTCGTTCAAAACAGAGCCAAGCAAAACATTCTTTTCCTTTTACCTGCCCGCCGAAGCCCTCGCCTTGCCGAAGCCGTCGGCGAAGCGCAGGTCGGCGCAGGCGGGGAAGAAAAAATCTGGCGTGCGTAAAAATGGAGATGGGCTAAAGCGTGGTTGTGTGGCGGTTTTTGCCCGCAACCCCTGCTTGGTTTATGGTAATTCCATGCACAAAGCCGCCGCCCCGAAGAAACTCGAAGAAGTTCTGAAATAGCCAACAAATCTCCGCCGGGCCGCTATGGGCCCATTCTTTTTTAGAAAGACCCACCGGTTTCCCCCCGTGTCAATTCAAGAAATACGTTTCCTTATGCTTTCTCGCGCCGCGCGACTAGTTTATAATTAAAACAATGGCAAAGAAATCCGTCATTTTAATCATCTTGGACGGCTGGGGTATCGGCAGAAACGACGAGTCTAACCCGATTTACATGGTTCATCCGGAAAGTTTTAGGTGGCTTGAAGAAAACTTTCCGACGACGAGTTTGCGGGCCTCCGGCATCGCCGTCGGCCTCCCTTGGGGCGAAGTGGGCAATAGCGAAGTCGGCCACCTTACGCTCGGCGCCGGAAATGTCCTCTAT
>Ga0315291_10002276_pt1 | contig 25253 bp, 24 predicted proteins | sample YL17G12_20_MG_FD_203070 | JGI IMG/M metagenome (GOLD analysis project Ga0315291, IMG submission 203070) | Sediment microbial communities from Yellowstone Lake, YNP, Wyoming, USA - YL17G12_20 | ecosystem: Environmental > Aquatic > Freshwater > Lake > Sediment | place: USA: Wyoming | collected...
AGGATTTGGCCGCTTACCATTGGTAGAAATACTCAAGGGGCCTTCGGCACGGCAGTTGTTTCTCAGTGTTCCGATGCATTTATCGACGGCTGCAGCGGCCGGGACTTCTGGCGGCCCCAAGCGGCCAGCGAATGCGCTTGATTTTTCTGGTTATGTTACGGTTTTGAGCACCCGTAAGTTGTCCTTTATCAGTCCAAGGTGCTTGTCTATTGGCACCAAGTTGACGATTGATTTGAGCGCGTTACCTGATTTTCCCGCGACTCCGGGTCGGTTTGAAATCGTAGTTTTAAGACACCGGGCGCTGACCAGCAAAGCCGATAGCTATATGAATGAAGCCGCCTTTGTTCAGCTTGAGCCTCAGCAGAAGGCGCCCTTATTTAGGTTCCTTCAGCGCTTATCCGGGCCATCCCGCTTGGCCCTGGGTTAGCTCATGAGTCAGCTCCAAACGGCCGCGCAGCTATCAGGAATAGACGGCAAAACAAGGCTTTTAGGGGTGCTTGGCGAGCAGATTTCGTACACCCTGTCACCATCTCTGCACAACCGTTCGGCGCAGTTGCTGGGACGCAATGAAGTCTATCTGCCGCTGTCATTGCCAGCTGCCGAGGTAGCGGATTTCCTGCGCGTGGCCTGGCATTTAGGAGCGGTTGGCTTCAATGTCACGGCACCGCATAAAGGCTTGGTAGCGGGGCTTTTTCCAGCTGCCGGTTTAAGCTCGGTCAACACGCTGTACCGGGGTGCCCAGGGTTGGCAGGCAGCGTCTACAGATGGTGAGGGCTTTGCTCTTGCTCTTGCTCGCTTAGGCAGGCCGCTTTCTGCATTTACACGGGTGGTCATCTTGGGATCAGGTGGTGTCACTGTGGCTCTGCTCAACCATATGGCACGTGAGCTTAGTCCACTGTCTGACATTCAGATCGTGCGGCGCAATGCAGCGCGCGACCTGGAGCTAGCTGCGGCGGCCAAATCCAAGCTCCGCTTTGCAGCTTGGTCGGTGCAGGGCTTACAGGACTCATTGCGCGGTAGTGACGAGGCGAGTCTGTTGATTCAGGCAAGCAGTGCACCGCAGCATGGTGATGATCTAAGCAGCTTGGTTCCGGCCTTAAAGGGCTACAAAGGCACGGTCGTCGACTTAGTTTATGGCAAGCCCTCGGCACTTTATTCTGCGGCGCTGGCTATGGGGCTACCGGCCCAAGATGGCCGCGTGATGCTGATAGAGCAAGCGCGGTTGTCACAGCAGTTGTGGTGGGGCGAGGCTGCAGCATTTGCAGACCTGGTGGCTGTTTTTACGGGTCTCTAAGCTTCGGCTGGTAGTAGAGGTACTCACCGACATTACCTAGCGGATCACGGAAGTAGACGCTGCGGCCGTCGCTACGATCGTAGGGCCCCTTCAGTATCGTTGCGCCGTGCGCGCTGACATGCGCGGCAAACTGGTCAACCTCTGCAGCGGAGGCGGCGAAGAATCCATAATGATCGAGCGTCTGCCAACCAGCCTTGGTGGCCCCAACTGTGACGGTCTCACCGCCATGTTCAGGTTTGCTCACCGCCATGCGTGGAGTCTTAATGGCTAAGACGTCACGTCCGACGTGGAGAAACAATAACTCACCACGGTCCTCGCTAACCGTCAGGCCCAGTGTGTCGACGAACCAACTGCGGGCAAGGGCGATGTCTTCGACGATTAAGCCAAGATGGTTGAGTCCAGAAATCGAGAAAGTCACAGCCCAACTCCCGCCGAAGGCACGCTTTCACGGCTGTGCATGGCAGCAGGCGTCTTTGACCGTGGCGACGGCAAAAAAGCGGTCTTGATAACCCCGGGCAAATCTCGCAACAGCGAGCCGTGCAAGGGCAGGCGGCGCAAATGGAAGGGCGCATGGTCCTCGAAATAGTCGTCGTTGCGCCCGCGTTTTAAGGTGACGGCGCCGGTGAAACCGGCAGCGCGCACACAGCTAACAGTCGTGGCGTCGTAGGCGCCGAATGGGTAGGCGAAGAGCTTGGGCTGAGTTCCGAGGTGGTTGGTAAGCAGCTCTTTGGACTGCATCACTGAACGACGCTGGTCAACATAGCTACACTCGGTCAGATTGGCCACTTCGTGACCAAGGCTGCCTATTTCCCATCCCTTCATAGCCAAAGCGCGAAGTGCCCCCCAGGCCATCTGTTGAGCGGCCGGTGCCGTCGGTACAAATAGCGTCCCAGGCGTGCGCAGCAGATCAAGTGCTGGTAAGACCTCGGTAAGCAAGTGCTCGTCGGCGACGTCAAAGGTTAAGCAGGCGTAGCGGCCATCTGCCGCAGCTAGGGCGTCGGTCACCGTGGTCATGCGATAGGACATGAGGCGTAGCAGTTTGACGAGGACTTGAAGGTAAACCCAGGTCATGTGTTTCCACAGGAACGCTTGCGGTCTGGTGATGGCATGAAGCGGGGAGCGGCGAGCTAAGCTAAGAATAAGAATTTTTCTCGGGAGTGGCAAACAGTTACCTTGTATTATTAGGGACGAATAGGGTGATATCCCCTGATTGTATTTAATAACCGTAACAAAGTCACTATAAGTAAACTTTAAGGGCCGCTCATTGGCGTTTCAGCGGCTCCTTGCGCCGGTTCTATGAAAACTCCGAGTCGATGACGGCGCTGGTCTGGCAGTGGCGCCAAAGGGGAATAAGCTGCCGCAGCAAAGTACTAGCTTGAGCGATGGAAAGCTGAGCGTCTTTGTCGCTGATGGCTTGAGGCGGGTTGGTATGGACCTCGAGAAAGAAGCCTGACAGGTACCCGGTGGCGGTGGCAGCGCGGGCAAGTACGGGGGCAAACTGCCGTTGGGCGCCTGAAACCGTGCCGCCTTCGCCACCGGCAGCAGGTAGCTGGGTGCTATGGGTGATGTCGAGGATGACTGGGGCTCCGGTCTTTGCCATGATTGGCAGGGCGCGCATGTCGACCACTAGGTTGCCGTAACCGAAGCTGACGCCGCGCTCGGTTAGCCACACGTCGCCGTGCTTTTGTGCGCGCTTAGCGCTGGCGCGAGCTTTGTCGACGATGCTGCTCATTGCAGCAGGAGCCATGAATTGGCCCTTTTTAATGTTTACAATGCGCCCGCTGGCCGCCGCCGCAGCGACTAGGTCCGTCTGGCGGCAGAGGAAAGCAGGGATTTGCAGCACATCGCAAACTTTAGCGACGGGCGCAACCTGATAGGTTTCATGCACGTCGGTCAAGAGGCGCACACCATGTTTGGCCTTGATGTCGCTGAACCACTGCAGACTAGCCTCAAGGCCGACGCCGCGGACACTATCCAGGGAGGTGCGGTTAGCCTTATCAAAACTGGCTTTAAATACGTAGTCAAACTGTAATTCCACAGACAGCTTGACCATGGCGCCGGCTACGGCATCCATCAGTTCATAGGACTCGGCGGCGCAAGGTCCGGCGATGATCAGGGGGCGGTTGAGGACGGGGGTCATTTATTTTGCTCTCCAGGGTCCGAGTTATTCATTGACTATCACAGGTGGGAATAATACATAATAACCTCCTTTTCGGGGCCAATGGCGCTTTAGCTCAGTCGGTAGAGCAGAGGATTGAAAATCCTCGTGTCCCCAGTTCGATTCTGGGAGGCGCCACCATTTGTTCCTTGATTAAAAGGACCGTCCTCTTTAGAGAGGCCGTGGTATATTCGGAGCGATCGCTCAAGCATCACGAGGGAAAGCAGGTAGTCCGATGGCAGAAGTTTTTATCGAAATTATTCATGTCATCGTCGCATTCTTCATGATCCTCGTGGTGTTGGTGCAAGGTGGCAATGACGGCGGGGTTGGCGCGGCCTTCGGCGGTGGTAATAGCTCTGGGGTTTTTGGCGCCACTGGGGCGACGTCCATCCTGGGTAAGTTGACCTACGGCGCGGCAGGCATTTTTATGCTGACGTCGATTACTCTGACCGTGCTTCAGGGTAAGGGTGGTGATATAGGACTCAAGCAACGCCTAAAGCAGGAAGCTGGCGAGCAAGCGCCCGCTGGTGCGACGCAGCCGCCTGCAGCAGCTGTACCGGCACCAGCAACCAAGTGACTTGGCCTCATATAGTCGGGGAGGGAATTCTCGCCCGCCTGTGAGTTTCAATATTGGGTCCAGACCAAGCCGTTCAGATGTTAGATGTGATCGTGGTGAAGTTAGTGTTAGGCATGAGCGATCGTGGTGAAATTGGTAGACACGCCAGTTTGAGGGACTGGTGCCGCAAGGTGTGGAGGTTCAAGTCCTCTCGATCGCACCATTTTTCGGGAACTGCTAGACCGAAGATCTTTGGTCTACGCCATCTCGGATGATGATGAAAACCACTATGTGACCCTAACCGCTGCGTTCTGGTTTAAGCACATCTTGCGCCGATATTCTTGGTGATTTAGCGAGTCTGAAAAGGGCAGCGCTGAATTACGAAGCTCTGCCATCGACGGCCTAGCCGGCGCATGAGCAAGGCGGGAAACTGTTCGCCCGCCGCCTCGTGATCAGTTTTGATTACGACCTAAGGAGCGGCCATGGAGTTAGATTGCAAGGTTGCGAGTGGCCTCTTGGAGGGAAAATCTCTATCGGGAGGCAGCTTGCCTGGTCGTGCTATTCCGAGCCATAGTGGTCAGGAATCATCGTCTGCACAATCCGGCCCATCGTGAGGTAGCCATGACTGAGCATAGCCACAGCCAGGTAAGTCCCGCTGCTCCCCTGACCAAGGAAGAACTGCAGCGGCTCTACAGCGCCGCGACGGCGGCGAGCCACTTGAGCTACAGCCCCTACAGCAAGTTTCCGGTCGGAGCGGCGATCCTCACCCGCGATGGTGAGATGTACTCAGGCACCAACGTCGAGAATGTTTCCTTCGGCTTGACCATTTGCGCCGAACGCAACGCCGTGGCTCAGATGGTCGCGGCTGGCCGTCGCGAAATACGCGCCGTTGTGGTCTATACTCCTACCGTCACGCCGACCACGCCGTGCGGCGCCTGCCGCCAGGTTCTGGCGGAATTTGGTCCGACCGCGGCCGTACATTGCTTCTGCGACGCACCGGCGGAGGTTGGCACCAGCATCGACAAACTGCTGCCCAGCGCCTTCACGGTCGGCGACCTGCATCGCGCTACAACTCCATAGCGCTCAGGGGCATGCTAGGCTTTCAGCTCGTCGAGCAACACCCACGCCCACACCTTTTCCCTGGCCTTCGCCCGTGCCGGTGCGACGACCGCCGCAACCAGGCGCCTGCAAGTCCGCGTGGGCGGAGTGCTATTTGAGCTCACTGGCAACGTACGACTTGACCTCAACTCCATATATATCATATAAATATGGACCATGCTTACTCGATCCCAAAACATTCTGAAAATACTAGAGAAAGGTCGATCGGCCTTCTTGTTTGGAGCTCGCGGGACTGGTAAAACCTCTTTACTCGTTGAGACCTTGAGTCAGTGGCCGAGCACGGTGCGCATTGATCTTCTTCATGGCGAAGCGTTTCAGCGTTATGCCAGCCGGCCGGAGCTGCTCAGGGCTGAGCTTAGCGCTTTTCTAAATAGCACCACTCATCCTTTGACGTGGGTCGCTATCGATGAGGTGCAAAAGCTCCCGTCTTTGCTCGATGAGGTTCACTCTCTTATCGAGACTTACAAGGGTCGCTTGGCCTTTCTTCTGACTGGATCAAGTACCCGCAAACTGCGACGTGGCGGCGCCAACCTGCTTGCAGGGCGGGCGCTAACGCGCTACTTGCACCCGCTTTCGTCAATGGAAACGCCTCTCGATCTGTTGCGGGCTCTGCGTTTTGGCACCCTGCCGGCCATCTATCTGGATACTCAATCTCTGGAAATTTCGACCCTAGAGGCCTATGTCAGCACCTATCTGCGCGAAGAAATCCAGGCCGAAGCTCTGGTTCGACAGGTTGACCGTTTTGCAAGATTTCTCGAGCTGGCGGCGCAATTAAACGGCGAGCCAATTAACTTCGCTAAGCTCGGCCGTCAATGCGGTGTGACGACAAAGACCACGCAGGAATACTTTAGCATCCTCGTGGATACCTTGATCTGCATGCGCCTGGATGGGTGGTCCCAATCGGTCAAGCGTCAGTTGCTACAGGCGCCCAAATTCTATTTTTTTGATTGCGGCGTCGTTAGCGCCTTAACCGGCGAGCTGCGATCAGAGCCGAAGCCGGCGTCTTTTCGTTTTGGCCGTCTCTTCGAAACTTTCCTGATCCAGGAAATGCAGCGTCGCAGTGACTACCTTGACCTCGGCCTGCGCTTTAACTACTGGCGCGACAAAGATGGCCACGAAGTTGATATCGTCGTGTCGCGCACCACAGCCAAGCCACTGGTCGCTATCGAAATCAAGTCCGGTAGCCAGCCGCTTGCCGAAGATCTGACGAGCCTAGCGCTCATCGCTGCAGAATATCCAGGCTTAAAGCTTTGGTGCTTGTGCACGACACCGCGTGCTTACGAGCTGGGTCCAATCGCAGTGCTGCCATGGCTCGAAGGCTTGCATCGACTGGCAGAACTGTAGGCAGCTCTTAACTCCGGCGCGCCTGGTCCGCTTGGCGCTCGCGCTGTCTGGCCTCGCCAAGCTGGGTGACGATGGCTTTGACAATCAATAGACCGTCACGTTGGCAGCGCTGGATTGAATGCCCACCGCCTTTCGAAGATACAAATCTGACTTTGCAGGTATTGAATGCAAAGGCGCATGCTCCCTAGTCCGGAGCAACTGGGAGGTTACAAAGCCGTTCAGTCAGGATAAATGGATCGAGTTGCAGCGGGTAGATGACCCCAGAGGAGGCACATGATGGCGAAGGTTAAGTCCCGGTACCTGTAAGCTCAACTGCCGATAGAACTCTGGCATGCCATTGGCTGGGTCGGCCCAATCACCGCGCCGCGGTTTGTAGGGGCCCTTGCTGTCGCCGGTAAAATCTTGTTCGATCCAATCAAAATCACCACTGTTCAGCTGATCTTTTTGCGTGCATTCGACACATGGAAAGCACAAATGTAACAAAATATTCGTGAAAATATCCTCTTTTTCTGAATCAGATTCTCAATGTTTGTGCTAAACTCCGGGCGCAACGCGGGCTACGGTGCCAACGTCTTATCCCGCGGCAGGATCGAGGCATAATCCAGGGAGAAGACCATAAAATGAAAACCCTAGTTGTTGCGATTGCGTTGTTTAGTGGGTCGGCCTTTGCTGTCACGGCATCAAACTGCGCCGACGGTGCGAATGCCGCGGCTTCAAATTGCGGTGAATTACTGCCGGTTTCGCTGTTGGCGCCTGACGTAGTCCTCCACTCCCTGGTAGCGGGCCGGGTCAGCTGGCAGGCTGTCGGCAATCACCCTAATCACAAATGGGTTGAACTCAAAGCAGCCAGCGAACCGCTGTTGGTGGTTCATCAAGACAACACCTACGGTGTCTTGTCCACCGACTGGACCCTCAACCTGAAGACCGCGGTTCTAACTAAAACGGCAGTGGTGCGCGGCGAGCATGGCGAGCCTGTGCAAGAGGTTGAAAGCTTAGTGCCGAGCCAGGTACTTCTATATTCCGAAGAGCTTGATCAAATGCGCCGCGAGGTGGAAGTGATTCGCCTCGGCTTCGGTGACGATACCGGTCCGGCCCAACCGGCCCACCCGGAGCTGGATGAACTCGGCTATTTTCTTCGTGTGGCGCTGCGCCGCGAAGTTAGCTGCCACGGCGATCCTTGCTGACAAATTGTCCTGAGCTGAACAGGCGGCGATCGCAAAGCTCGCGGCACAAATAGCGTCAGGCGCCTACCTAGTGCTCGGAGATGGCTAGCGCCGCACTAGGACGGCCCCGGCATATCCTAGTAGTCGACGACGAGGTGGTATACCAGGGCGGGATCAGGTCGATCCTCGTCAGGACCGGCGCGCTTGTCCAGCGAGGCATGGTTCAGGCCTTTTCTGGCGATGACAGTTTGGCGCCGTTGAGTTATGACCTTATCAAGCGGTCTATAATTGTCCCCCCACCGAGAGCCGCAACCTCTTGATGTAAAGGTGTAGGCATGATGTCTAGAATCGCTCTGATTAATATCGGTATGCACGGTCACGTCAATCCCACCCTGGGTCTGGTCAGCGAGCTGACGCGTCGGGGCCATGCGGTGGATTTTTACAGCACTCCGGAGTTCGCCAAGCAGATTGGCCAAACCGGGGCTAATTTCGTCGCCTATCCCAGCTTATTTGGCCAGTCAGCAGCCGAGCATGCAGTCGGTCAAGCCGAGGCCGCGCAGCTTGGCGTGGCCCCGCCGGCCCCGCTCTCGACGATGACGCGGGTGTTGACCGAGTTCGCCTCGACTTTGCCTGCCCTACTGCGGGAACTTGCGGCCACTAAACCGGACTTAATCATCTATGATTTCGCCTCGATGGCGGCGATGGTTGCCGCGCAGCACTTAAATATCAAAGCGGTTAAGTTTTTTACGACCTATGCCTCGAACGAACACTATAACCTGGTCCGTGAGTCGTTCGGTAAATACGATTTTCCAACCCCGGCAGAGATTGGGCAGGCTCAAGCCGTGATCGATACGGTATGCGCCCAGTGTGGTTGCGCGCCAGTGGCGCTCGTCGATGCATTTGCGGCGATTGCACCAGATAACCTGGTGTTTATGCCGCGCGCATTTCAGCCGCATGGCGATACCTTTGATGAGCGTTTTCATTTTGTGGGGCCATGTGTGCGCGGCGTCGATCCACAAGAAGCAGCCTCCCTGTTGCCCGCGGGCAATGGCCCGGTCATGGTCATTTCATTAGGTTCGCTCTATCACGAGTGGCTGCAGTTCTATTCCGATTGCATCGCCGCCTTTGGCGACACGCCCTGGCGTGTGGTGATGAGCATCGGTGCCAAGCTTGACCCGGCGAGTCTCGGCGCAATTCCCAATAACTTTACCATTCGAGCGCATATTCCGCAGGTCGCGCTGCTCGAAGTTGCTGATCTGTTCGTCTCCCATGGTGGTATGAATTCGACCATGGAAGCCATGGCGAATGGTGTGCCCTTAATTGTGATTCCGCAGATCGAAGAGCAAGAGATCACAGCCAAACGCGTCGCTGAATTGAATCTGGGTGTCTACTTGCAACGCGGTGCTTTTACCAGTGAGCTCATCGCCCAGGCCGTGCGAGACGTCGCTGGAAGCCCGCAGATTAAGGCTAATGTGTTGGCGATGCAGCAGCAGCTCACCGTTGCAGGTGGCTCCATGCGCGCTGCCGACCTCATCGACGCCCGTTTGGGCGTTGCCGCAGTGCCTGGCCCGCGCAGAACCCTGGGCCAGTTGACGAGCAAGGAAGGCACGGCTATCTAATTTTATAAAACCCTGGGGAGTCGCTGGTCGCAGGGGCCGGTTCGGAGGCCCAACTGACTAAGGCTTCAGTCGGCCCGCGGTGGGCCATGTAGCCGATGACTGCGGCCTGAGGGTAGCCTAGTGTGCGGATTTCAGACACTAGTTCGGCAGCGGCACCCGGCGCTACGCTGAGCAGGATTCCGCCGCAGGTCTGGGGATCACACCATAGTGCGACTCGGTGGTCCTTAGCCCCTAGCGGCCAGCCGATCTTGGCAAGGATGCGGCTGTTTTCGTCAAATAAGCTACTCTTGAAGCCTTGTGCCGCGAGCGCGAGGCTACCTGGCAAACAAGGGATGCTAGCGGCGCTGAGCACCGCACGAAGCCTCTCGCCGCGCAGCATCTCAGCTAGGTGTCCCAAGAGACCAAAGCCTGTTACGTCGGTGGCGGCATGGATTGTGGGTCTCGCCAGCAGCGGCCACAGTTCACCTTGGGTCCGTAGCATGCTGGTGAGCGCGGCATCGACCCAAAGGCTTGGGCAGCAGCCTTGCATTGCTGCAGCGAAGATCAAGCCTGTGCCAAGGGGTTTGACCAGGATCAAGGCGTCTCCAGCCAGTCCCGTGTCCTTACGCACGGGGCTTGCAGTGGCAAGGCCGTTGACCATCAGGCCGAGCGCGGCCTGCTCGCCCTCAGCAGTGTGGCCCCCTAGGAGCTGGGCATTGAAATTTTGTAGCTCCGTGGCGATGCCGGCGAGGGTTTGGTAGAGGTCATCGGCGATAAGGTGCGATGCGGCAAGAGCCATCACTGCCAGGACGTGAGCACTGTGTGGTGCACCCCCCTTGGCAATGATGTCGCTAAAACCATGGATGCAGGCCAGGCGGCCGGCAAGGTAAGGATCATCCACCAACGCGGGGAAATAGTCGATCGACTGCAGCAGGCGTGATTGCGCTGGCAGCGCGAATAGGCTGGTATCTTCTCGTTCGTGCAGGCCCCACGCTGTGGGCTCGCTGCGTACGACCCCTGGGTAATCAAGTTCGATTTGCCTCAACACCTGACTCAGGATTGCGCCTGAAACCTTGGCGCCACAACCGTGGCAACGTTGCTTCGCAGTACCTGGTTGCTCACTCTCGCGCTTGGACGCCGCCATCGGTACGGGTAATGCTTTAAAAAGGTTGATGAAGCGCCGGTCGATTCGTTCTTTGATGCGCTGCACCCAGCGTCCTGAAGCGCTCCAATGCCCTCGGATGGCGACGGCATGGCCATCGGCGGTGCCGATTAATGCCAGGTAACGTCGCCGCGGTGCGGTTACGACTAAGGCCTTGCCTGTTAGTGAGCGGTGTAGGTTTAAGGCCAAAGGCCGCCCCTGCCGCACCGCAAACACCCCGGCTTTAGGCAGAGGAGCCCCTTCTATGGTGGCGCAGTCCCCAGTGGCAAAGACCTGGGTTTGACCTAAGCAGGCGAGGCTGCGGTTGACTCTGACGAAGCCGCGATGGTCCAGTGCTAGCCCGCTGTCTTTAAGCCAGGTTGGAGCACTGGCATCTGTGACCCAATAGAGGGCCGTGCAGCTAAGGGTTTGCCCGGCTACGGTCACCTGTCCCGCTGTAACCGCCGTCACCTGTGTGTTAAGCCGGACGTCGATCCCAGAGGCCCTAAGGCGCCGAGTCAGCAAGGCGCTGGCGCTGGCGGCCTGGGCTGGCAAGATTCTAGGCGCAGACTGCAACAGCGTAATTTTGGCTTGGCCGCGCAGGCGAGTATGTATCGCCAGCGCCAATTCGACGCCGCCGGCGCCACCGCCGACAATAACGATGTGTTCCTGGCGTGACCCAGCGGCGACGCGGTTAGCCAGCTGTTGCCAGTGATTTAGAAATGGAGCGATAGGTTTGACTGGTATGGCCCAGGCGGCGGCACCAGGTACGCTGAGCGCCGGCGTGCTGCCGACATTGAGTGACAAAACGTCATAAGCTAAGCCTGGGTGGTCGCTAAAGAAGACGCGCTTAGCTGACGGGTCTAGGCCATTGGCGGTAGCCTGAATAAATCTTGCCCCACAAGCGCTGGCCAGGCGGCGCAGGTCGATAAATAGTTCAGCTTCGGTGTAACGTCCTTCGACAAATCCGGGCAGCATCCCTGAATAGGCGCTGCGGCTCGCATCAGAGATTAAAACTAGGTCGGTGCCAGGCAACGGGGCCATCGCCAACATCCGTAGGGCAACTGCGTTAGCATGCCCGCCTCCGACCAAGAGAATCCGTTGATTTACGGTCTGTGCTTGGTGTCTCACCGGCGTTGCTTCGCCTGTAAAAAGTCTAGGCACCATTGCTTGCAGCTGGCCATGTCGCCCTGAAACATGATGGGGATATCGCTCTGACCGCGCGCACCGTGGCGATAGCGTTTGTCGTAGTATGCGGTAAGAATTGCGGCCAGCCAGGGTTCGTGGTCGCCATAGTTCATGCCCTTGGCAAAACCATCGATGAGCAGTTCACGGACCTGCTGCGTTTGCTGGCTTAGGCGTTGGCTTACTGCTTGGAGCGCATCTAGTGCCTTTTGTCGCACGCGTTCCGGGCTAGCGCCCGCAGCGACCGGCTGTAGGATATAGTCGCGAAAGATGCGCTGAGTACGGATCGCCAGCGGCTCTTCAAGCACGATCAAAGGTGCCTTTGTCATATGAGAGTAGAATCCAAGTGGCACGGCGAGGGCGCCAATCATGCGGCTCTCATCTTCGCAAAATAGCGCGGTGTAGTTCTGCTGTTGGCGTAGCAGCTGGAGGGCCAAGGCATTTTCAAAGGTCGCTTGCATCGGCTGTGGTCGATCAATCCAGCCGCCGAAAGCGCTGCCGCGGTGCTGGGCGGCAGCCTCCAGGTCGATTGCTCCACCGTCTAGTGTTTGCAGCAGCTCGGTTTTGCCAGAACCGGTTAACCCTGTGACGATGACTAACGGCGGTGGATTGGCAATAGCCTCGAGGAGGGCATGACGCAAGGCTTTGTAGCCGCCCTCTAGTTGCCTTACTTGCCGTCCAGCTTGGCGTAGCCAGTCGCAGGCGATGGCCGAACGCATACCACCGCGCCAGCAGGCCACTACCGCTTCTGGTATGGGCGCTCGAGCGATGTCCTCGCACCATAAAGTTAGCCGCCGCTGCTGGTCGGGCAACACCAATGCAGCACCGCGGTCGATCGCCGCCTGTTGGCCCTGGTGCTTGTAGGTGAGCCCCACCTCATGGCGCTCAGATTGATACAAGATCGGTAGATTGGTAAACCCAGGCACGGCGGCCTTGGCGAATTCCAATTCAGAGCGTACGTCGATCAGCGCCGGTCGTGGGCCTGACTGGATCAGCAGAGTAAGCATTTCTGGAATCGCCAGGCTAGGCAGCATGCGGGCCTCTAGGGCTTGGGCGTAGGGGTTAATAGCCGCTTATACGAATAGGTACCCTTGGTGCCTTTAACTGTCTTGCCGTTAATCTCGACATAAGGGTGTACAAGAAATGCCAACGGGCCTTGGCTAGACGCTGGCACCAACTCGATCTGCTGGCCCTGGGTCAGCTGAAAGCGGTTCGCGGGATGATGGCCAAAATAATAGTCTTTGGCAGTCTGGTCTTTCCAGCCTTCAGAGATGTCGACGGGGATCCATTTAGCTTTGGCGGCGAATTCAGCCCAACAGTGATAGCCTTCGATGGGGCCGGCAGCTCCTTGGTTAGGTATGGAGAAGCCGATGGCAAAGCGAGCCGGGATACCGACCGAACGCGCCAAGACGATGAACAGGGCGTGAAAGTCCGTGCAATTGCCGGTCTTCGAGTCACATGCATAGACGGCATCACCTCGGCCCCATCCGGTCCCTGATTTGTCGTATTTAATCTCTTTCAAAACATAATCATAAATAGCCCGACCCTTGTCTTCGGCAGTAGTCTTGCCCTTAGTGATTTCGAGGGCTAGTTTTTTAAACCGCTCGTTGAGCGGCATGAGTGGCTCAGACTGGAGGTATGCCGGGTCATGGACCTCTTCACCTGCGGCGTAGGCGCTCTTTTCCTTGCGTGTCACGCTATAGCTGATCGTGATGGCTTTACCGGCGGCCGTGGCGTCAGCTTTGGTGTATTGGAAGTGGTTGCCAAACTTTGCTGCGGAGCCGGGTTCGAGGGTAAGTCCGGAGGCACTCGTCTTGCTGCTGACGTCCTGAAAGGCGTCACTGGTGGCAAGTGGCAGCCAAATGGCGACTTGGTCGCCTGGGGCCAGCGGCGGAATCTTGTACTCGTATTCGAACAAGAAACGATCCTCGCCTTCCGTGTAGCTCTTGGCGAAAGCTGGGGTGGCGATGCAAAGCCCCAATACTAAAGAAATAAATTGTTGGCGAACGACCATGAAGAGCCTCTCTGCTGCCGGATGTGGGGCGGGTTTACTCTAGTGAAGGGTACGGGCAAAAGCGAGCACTATGCTCCATCCTGTCATTTACCGTCGGCTCGATCCAGCGACTGGAAGCTCCTCGAGTAGCAAGGCCACCATCCATAAAAAGTCGGTGCCATTGAATTCTTCCTGACATCTGACCAGCAGCTGGTTTGGCAGCCGATTGGCGCGCTGCCAAAGGTAATCGGCGTGCCGGTCGCAGTTCATCGGTAGGCGGTCCTTGGGAAAGTGCGGCATCTCTAGTAGTTCGTTAAGCATACGCATGCGCGCCGTCACGGTCAAAGCACCAGCCGCACGCAGCCTTAGGTAGCGAAAGAAGAGGTTGGAGGGATCGGCCGTAATCAGACGGTCGGTGATCCAGTCAAGGCGTTGGCCGCCCAGCGAAACGCTGGCGAAGGGTGAAACTATTTGGTCAACGAAGCTGGTGACCGCCCCCGAGGTGGCCATGTCGAGCGGGATCTTGGCAGTAAGTTCGAGTTCAAGCCAGGCAGTTAGGGCACCCAAATGCGATTCGAAGCCGCGTTCGATTACCAAGACTTCAAGCTCGGCGGTAGAGTAGCCAGCACGGATGATTTCCGGTATCGGCGTGGCCTTGTGGTTGTGGCGCTCGGCCAGAATGGCCACGAAGCGCGCCAGCCCCGGCGACAAATAGCTGACATAAATCGGTCCTGAACCGAAAAAGCCATCGTTGCCATCGACGAGCCGCATTAGGGTTGTTAGGTGTTCGTTAAAACCGGCCGGCTCTTGCGAAAAGGCGATCAAAAGGCCGAGGATCATGTCGCGTGAGGTGCTGTTTGGACAGCGCGGATGGCGCAGCCACTGGCCACCTTCTTGCGAGCGTTCTATAGCCTGCCAGGCTTCTTCTGCTTGCGGGTGGATGCCGAGTTTTATCAGGCTGACGTAGCGCAGCGAGGAAAAGAGCAGGCTGTCGCACTGGTCCATCATTTCGCCATTGGCGCTTAAGTTGACGACCATGCCATCGACGAGGTGGGTGCGCTCGATCTTCTCCTCATAGATCCGAACGCGGCGTAAGGCTTCTAGCTTCAATTGCTCAGCAGCATCTGGACGGATCTCGGGCTCTAGGTGCGCAGCCCGCAGCAGGAGTTCGTTGGAACGCGCGAGAAAGCGACTGTTAGCCACTAGCTCGCCATAGGCTGCAAGTCCCCCAAACAGGAGAAACGACCAGAAAAGTGACATCAGTAGCGTCCGCACGCCGACTCCGACAGCAATGATCATGAACAGTGAGTTCCGTCAGTGTTGTCGGCATAGTCCAGGGGGGGCTTTAATCGGGTAGCTAAATATCTTTAAAATCCTGTAAAATAAACATGTTACGTCTTAATTCGAAAATTTAGGTCCGGTTCGACGTAGGCCGTATCTAGCTGGGCTAGCTGGAGTTTGCCTGACATATCCCAATTGATCGCGTGCCATTTGGTGAATTGGTCGAGCACCCATATACCAGATTGCCGTCCGCCATTGCCGCTCTTGCCGTTGCCGCCAAAGGGTAGGTGCGCCTCGGCGCCAGTCGTCGAGTTGTTGATGCTCGACATCCCCGCAGTGATCTCGGTTTTGAATTTATAGATGGTCTGGGGATCGTTGGTGTAGATGGCTGAGGACAGGCCATACCCATGGCGATTGGCCATGTCCATAGCCTGGTCGATGTCGCTCGATTTCAACACATTAAAGAGGGGGCCAAAGGTCTCAGTCGCATAGATCGGATCATTCATGTTCACGTTGAGGACGATGTTTGGGCGGGCGTAGAGACCGTGTGTAGCATCGCCATGAAAATGCGCCCACTCAGCGCCGTGGCCGATATGGCCACCGCGGCCAAGCGGCAGTTCATGGTGTTTGGCGATGAGCCCGCTTAGATGGCTCAGGTGGTTGTCCAAAAAACGTTTGCTGATCATTGGGCCGTAGGTGTTTGCAGCATCAAATGGGTCGCCGATGCGCAAAGTCTGCGTGCGCTTAACCAGGCGTTCGACGAATTGATCATGGATCTTGTGGTCCAATATCAGGTTGCCTAGTGATGTGCAGCGTTGACCCGCAGTGCCAAAGCCTGAAAATAGGGCGCCGTCGACTGCGAGTTCGATGTTTGCATCGGCACAGACGATCATGGGGTTCTTCCCGCCAAGTTCCAGGCAGGGGGTTTGCAAAGCCCGGCCGCAAGCCTCGCCGATGCGGCGGCCGACTTCGGTTGAGCCGGTGAAGCCGATTTTATCAAAGAGCCCTTCTTCAATCAGCTCGACCATCGCCGCACCGGTCGTCGGCCCACCACCGAATATCGTATTGAAGACGCCGCGCGGCAGACCGGCCCTAGCCCATAGCTCGGTCGTAAAGTAGCTGGTGAGCGGTGCCTCTTCACTCGGCTTCCAGACGCAGGTATTGCCGGCCACCAAGGCCGGGATGAGGTACCAGGCTGGGACTGCAACCGGGAAATTGCATGCGGTCATGCAGCCAAAAACGCCGATTGGACGCCGATAAGTAAAGCATTCCTTGTTTGGCATTTCCGATGGGATAGTTTGGCCGTAGAGGCGGCGACCTTCTGATACGAAGAAGTTAGCGGTGTCGATCACCTCTTGAACCGACCCGAGGGCCTCGCGCAGCGGCTTGCCGATCTCACGTGCAACGACCCTGGCCAAAGCCTCCTTATTAGCTTCAACCAAGCGCCCGAAGTTTTGGATCATTCCGGCACGAACCGGGGCTGGTGTCGCCGCCCAAGCCTTATACGCGCCTTTGGCGGCGACAGCAGCCTGGCGCACCTGTTCTTTGCTGGCATGGGCAAAAACCCCGACTTCGTCGCGCAGGTCAGCGGGATTGAGAGACGTTAGTGGAGTACTACCTTGCTGCCATTGTCCATCGATATAGGCCGCGATCTTCGCAGTGGGGCCGTGCTTGCTCATCTGGGGGTCCTCCTGATTAAAAGGGCTCGCTTAAATCTTGAGAGCAAGGCCGGCCTAGCTCAACAAGGGAACGGTAAAAGGAGCTGACGCCTGGTGCCTCTAGGCTTCATACTAGGCCATGAGCTAATCCGTTGCTGGGAGGCTACCATGAACCGACGCGAAGCCGAAAGGTGCCCTGTGTGCCAAGGACCTGCGGTGGCTGATCTTGCGGCGGCAGGAGGCATGCGCTGCCGTCTGTCGACCTGCGTACACAACCACCAGAAGGTGATCTGCCCACGCTGCAAGCAGCAGGACTTAGGGTCGGTGACCATCAGCGGTGGTAAATTACGCTACACTTGCAAAGACTGTCTGCATGAGTGGTCACTAGCTCGCGAGACTGGCCATGTCGAAAATCGGTAGATACATCGCGATAACGATGAAACCGACGATGCCGCCGATCAATACGATCATGATCGGTTCGATCATCGAGAGCAGGGTCTTCACGGCAATATCCACTTCGTCTTCGTAGAATTGACTGACCTTCACCAACATGTCATCGAGTGCTCCAGTAGCCTCGCCTACGGCCACCATCGAGACTACCATCGATGGTATCAAGCCACCCTCAGCTAAGGGCTCGGAGAATTTCGCACCTTGTTCGATTTTTCTGCGTACGCCTAGGACGAAGGTTTCAATCGTCATATTGCCTGAAGATGCGGCGCAAATTGTTAGTGCATCTAGGATGTTAAGCCCTGATGTGAGCATGGTCGACATGGTGTTACAGAAGCGACCAACGGCGAGTTTGCGAAAGAGCGTACCAAAGCCCGGCATCTTGAGCAGGCTGTCGTCAAAGAGGGCGCGGCCTTGCGGGGTTTTCACAAAGGCACGGGCACCGAAGATCGCCAAGCCGACCGCGAGGGCAATATGAATGAAATAGGTGGTGATGACGTTGGACGCATTGACGACGATCATGGTCATAAACGGTAACTGTTTCCCAGAATCAGCATACTGCTTAGCGAAGACCGGTACGACGAAGACCAACAAGACGGTGATGACGATGATAGCGACGCTAACGATCATCATTGGGTAGAACATTGCCGCTTTCACTTGGCTTTTAATCTTTGCTGCCTTCTCCAGATATACCGTTAGTGTCAGCAAGATGGAGTCGAGATTGCCGCTGGCTTCCCCGGCTCTGACCAACGAAATGTAAAGGGGTTCGAAGATGTCAGGGAAGGCTTCAAGGCTTTCGCTTAGGGTGGCGCCATTTTCGACTGCAAACCGTATTTTATTCAGATTGCGACCAAAGGACCGGACGGCCTGTTGTTCGGCGAGGACACCTAGGGCTTGAACCAAGGGGACGCCGCTGCCGATCATCGTCGCAAACTGTTTAGTAAAAATGATTAGATCCTTGACACTAGGCTCGGTCGTGCCGAGTTGAACCTGAATCTTGCCGTCTTCGTCTTTGATGACAAAGCTGCCGAGTATTTTCGTCGTGCCGTCATCACCGTTGTTCTTGGCACCGTTGTCATCTAGCTTGGTCGTGGTGATCAGTAGCGGCCTTAGGCGCATCCTAGTGATGATGGCTTTGGCCTGAACTTTAGACGAGGCACTCACCTTGCCGGTCTTGATGCGGCCTGCAGGGTCTTTGGCTTTGTAGGAAAATTCAGGCATTTAGTCGCTCCTAAGCGCCTTTTTTGGGTACGTAGCCACTGGTTTTAGTTGTGCCTTTGCCTGGGCTACCAGAGTTCAGGGCTCTTTTTTCAAGCATATCTTGCAGCTCTTCGACCTCAGACGAGGACTCTAAAGCGAGGTCGGCAGTAATAAAGCGGCGATCGATGAGGTTTAACAAGGCTTGATTCATGGTCTGCATGCCGCTGTTGTCTTGACCTGTTTGCATCGATGAATAGATCTGGTGCAGCTTATCCTCGCGGATAAGATTGCGGATCGCCTTGTTTGGCAGCATGGTCTCCATGGCCATGACACGCCCACCGTTGGCTGCAGGTAGCAGCATTTGCGAGATCACGGCGCTAAGTGACAGCGATATTTGACTGCGGACCTGTGCTTGCTGGTGCGGTGGGAAGACATCTATGATCCTCGTTAGGGTCGAGATGCATGAATTTGTATGCAGGGTAGCAAAGACTAGATGCCCGGTCTCGGCGGCGGTTAATGCTAAGCTCATGGTTTCTAAGTCGCGCAACTCGCCTACAAGGATGATGTCTGGATCCTCCCTAAGCACGCTTTTTAGGGCCCTGGCGAATGAATTTGTATCATTGCCGACTTCGCGCTGGTTGACCATAGAGTTTTTATGCGTGTGCATGAACTCGACGGGGTCCTCGATGGTGATGATGTGCATACGCCGTGTTTCGTTGATGTGGTTGATCATCGCAGCCAGCGTAGTTGATTTACCGGATCCTGTTGGGCCGGTCACCAGCACAAGTCCCTTGGTTGTGTTGCACAGACCCTTGACCGCAGGCGGTAATGATAGCTCGTCGAGGGAATAGAGCTTGAACGGTATGATCCGAAAGACCGCAGCCACCTGCCCTCGCTGCAGAAAAACATTGGCACGAAAACGCGCCAAGTTCTTCACTGAAAAGGCCAGGTCAAGCTCCTTTTGGGTTTCGAAATCCTTTTTTTGCTCGTCGGTTAGCACGCTATAGCACAATTGGCGCGACTCCTGTGGTGTTAGCGGCGGCAGGTCAAGCGGCAGTAGCTCGCCGTCTATGCGCAGTCGCGGCGGCGACTCTGTCGAGATATGCAGATCGCTGCCGCCCTGGTCCATCAGTGCTTTGAGGAGTTGAGGTAGGCTGTAATTCATGCCGCTCCCGCCTTTTTACGATCATGATCATCGTTGTCAGAGGCGGTCGCCTTAATCACCTCTTGCGCGCTGGTGATGCCTTGGGCCATTTTATTGAGGGCAGATTGGCGTAGCGAACGCATGCCGTTGGCCATAGCGACTTTTTTAATCTTCATCGCCGGGGCGTTGCTGATGATGGCATCACGGACCGGATCAGATAACCTAAGCACCTCGTGCACGGCGATTCGCCCTTTGTTACCTGTGCCGCCGCAGGCGTGGCAGCCAGCGCCTTTGAAGGCCTGGACCCTGGCGGCGTACTGGGGGTGAATGCCAAGATCGATCATCATCTGGGCTGTGATGGTATGATCAACCATACGGCATTTTTCGCAGATCTTGCGCACCAGGCGCTGCGCTGTGACGCAGGTTAGAGCGGAGATCAGGTTAAAACTTTCTACACCCATGTTGAGTAGCCGCGAGATGGTATCGGGCGCGCTGTTAGTGTGTAGGGTGGAAAGCACCATGTGGCCGGTTAGCGCCGCTTTGATGGCGATTTCAGCCGTCTCTAAGTCGCGGATCTCGCCGACCATGATGATGTCCGGATCTTGACGAAGGAAAGAGCGTAGCGTCGCTGCGAAGGTCAGGCCGATATCGGATTTCATTTGGACCTGATTGACGCCTTCTAAATTATATTCAACAGGATCCTCAGCGGTCATGATGTTCTCTGATTCTTTATTTAGCTCCGCCAGAGCTGAGTAAAGCGTCGTCGTTTTCCCTGAACCCGTCGGCCCGGTGACTAACACCATGCCAAAAGGCTGGTGGATTGAGTCTTTAAATTTCTTTAATTCCTCGATGTCAAAGCCGAGCTGCGTCATGTCGGTCTGTAGCGCCGATTTATCCAAAATCCGCATTACAGTTTTTTCGCCATAGACGGTGGGCAGCGAACTAACGCGAAAATCGATCGGCCTATTCCCAATCGTGATGTTGATGGCGCCGTCTTGAGGCAGCCTTGTCTCGGAGATGTCGAGCGATGCCATGATCTTGATCCTAGAGATTAGTCCCGCTCTCATAGAAATGGGCGGCCGAGCGATCTCGTGGAGGACACCGTCAACCCTAAGGCGGATGCGCAGAAAGGATTCATAGGGTTCTATGTGGATATCTGAGGCTCGGCGCTGCAGGCACTGCATCAGGACTTGATTAACCAGCTTGATGATTGGGCCGTCGCCCTTTTCGCTTGAGGAGATATCCTGGCGTTCCTGCTTGGTCGCTTTGTTGATCTGGACTTCCTTGCCATCGCCCAGGGCATTCATATCGAGGGTCTTGCCATAATACTTTTCTAGCGCTTCGGTGATTCGCTGCTCGCTGGCTAGGACCGGCTTAGGGAAGAAGCCGACGGAAAAGCGGATGGCGTTGATCGCATCGAGGTTGCGGGGGTCGCCCATCGCCACGATGATATTGTTGCCGGCCCGGTCAATAGGGATGACTCGGTGCTTAACAGCGAGTTCTTTTGGGAGCAAGTCGATGATGCCCCGTGATACATCCAGCTCGGCAAGGTTGGTGCGGGGGATGCGGTAGAATTTTGCGAAGGCGTCGAGCAGCGCCTCCTCTGCCATAATCTGCAGTGATTCAAGAGCGTGCATCAACGTGACACTCTCTTTAGTGCTGACGTCCTCGGCACGCTGGTAGTTAGCCTCACTGACTAGGCCGCTGCCAACGAGATAGGTTTTTAGCGGACTGGACATACTCCCCCATTTCGCCTTACTGCCGTTATTCGGCTATAAAGCGAGAAAAGTTGAGGGGGGGGCGTGAGATCAGTCCTTGATCACCTGGTAGATCAACTTGGGGTTCACGTGGCGATGGCGCAGGTAACGTATTTGTACTGTAGCTAGCCGAGACAACAATGATTTTGCACTGAAATCGTCGCTTGACCGTGCCTTCTTGATGCACTTCTTGATGAGCCGATTGGCTTTTTGAGGGTGTAGGACGATGCCGCTACTAAGTTGGTTGATGCTGCCGAGAGGAAAGACGAAAGCCTGCAGGATAGTCTTTTTCTCAAGACCGCGGAAAGTCTCCATTGGCTTCGCCTGAACGGTGATCTTTGCAGGCGCCAGTAAATCCTGGAGCAGCATGGATTTTTCGTTGATTTTTAGGATCTGAAACAACGAATGGCGAAATTCGCCTAGACCAAGCACCTGTTCGTGAATCAGCCGAGGCAAGGCATCCTGTTGCGCTTGGAGTTGGCCCAGCAAGAACTGGTATGGCGTGGCGCCTTCACTGGACGGTGCCGCCTGGTTGCTCAAGCGACGCTCAAAGATTAGGTAATCAAAAAAGTACGAGGTCCTCGCACTATAGAAGCTGTCGTCATGGAAGACCTTGCCGAAGTCTAGGTAAAATCGCTCAGAGCTGCAGACGACCTCTGCCGTGCCGGCAGTCTGATGCGTCCAGGCAATAAACCCTTCCATTAGGTCGTCGATATTGGCAGCCCTTGTCGCTAAACGGGCTAGCAGCGGCCAGAGGTTGCTGCCTGCCTGCGTGTTGGGGCGAACAGTCGGCGGCACGCTGATTACGCGTCTTTCGTTTGCGGTTTCCAACACCACTCGATGACCTTTTCGCCGAAGATCGGCAAATTAAATTTGAAGGGGAGCCAGACGAGTAGTTTACCTCGACCACAGGCTTTTTGCATGAGTAAAGACGTGTCGTCTCCGGCGGCGCCCGGCGCTGGCGCAGTGCTGATATCCTCTAAAGGAAGATAGACTGAATGCGCCAGGAAATGCCGCTGTAGCTGCCGCCGCAATACCAGGGTTTGTTCCCGGTCCCGCCATGCGGAGGCTTGAAGCGACTGCGGTGGCATCGTGGCCATGGCCCGGACCGTGAAAAACGCGGGATAACAGGTCCAGCAGATCGCCGCCAATAATGGCGCCATCTGCAAGAGGCGGTAAAACCAAGTCCACATTCGATGGTCCAGTCAAAGTATTCCAGCAAAATGAAACACCGCAGGACGCGCTAACGCCTCGCCACAAATGCCGCCGCAGTCTTAGCGGCCGTCGTTCTCAAATGAGCGATTCACTGAATCGCGTAATTTGTCCGACGGATGAAACGTCACGACCCGGCGCGCCGATATTTCGATGCGGTCACCGGTGTGTGGGTTGCGTCCGGGACGCGAGCGCTTTTCCTTCACGGTCCATTTGCCAAAACCGGAGATCTTGACCTCCTTGCCTTCTTCGAGCTTCAGTTTTATTTCTTCCAGGATGATCTCAAGGATCTCTTTGGCTTCCTTCACAGGATAGCCAACCTTGTCGCGGATCATTTCGATGAGAGCGTCTTTGGTAAGCGTACCTTCCACGATGGGTGTCTCCTGTCTTGAGGAAAGTGGTGGCCCTGGCTACTGATCGAAGCCCTAACCTGCCGATAGTTAACTAACACTTAAATATTAACAGGTTCTCTTCGAGCAGAAAAGATAGGCGAGTGTTTTTTTTATTTTGAGGGGCTATAGTCGCTCTTCTTAGCGGATCTGGAGTTCCTATGGCCGAGCGGAAAAGAAGAGTTTTGACCGGTGCTAGGCCGTCTGGTTTGCCCCATTTGGGTAACTATTACGGTGCTTTTAAGCCTCTATTAGAACTCCAGGAAAGTTATGATTTATTCTTTTTTCTCGCGGACTTACATGCCTTAAATGGCGGCGACTCCGCAGCCGAACTGCGGCAGCAGTCAATGGTGATGATGGCGACCCTGTTGGCCTGCGGCCTTGACCCAACTAAGAGCCTGCTATACGCCCAGTCAGCCGTGCCCGAAGTCTGTGAGTTGGCTTGGATACTCGGCTGTCAGGCGCCTTTTGGTATGCTGACTCGGGCGCATTCCTATAAGGACGCTGTGGCTAAAGGCCTCGATGTGAATATGGGGGTGTTCAATTATCCAGTGCTGATGGCGGCGGACATCTTGTTGTTTGATGCGGATGTCGTGCCGGTTGGCCAGGATCAAAAACAACATTTGGAGATGACCCGGGATTTCGCCCAGCGTTTTAACCACCGTTATGGCCAGGTTCTCCACCTGCCAGAGCCAAAAATCTCCGATGAGCTGGCCTTGGTGCCTGGCACAGACGGAGAAAAAATGAGCAAATCGAAGCATAACGTCGTCTCGGTGTTTGCTACGGACGCTGACTGGAAGCGCCAAGTCATGTCGATCGTCACGGGAACGCAGTCTCTAGCTGAGGCTAAAGATCCCGACGCCTGCACCGTTTTCACGCTTTATAAGCTGCTTTCCGCAGCGCCAGAGGCCGCTGCGATGGCCGAGCGCTACCGGGCTGGTGGCTACGGCTTTGGGCATGCCAAAGCTGCACTGATCGACCAGCTGAAGCTGGTTTTTGGTCCGATGCGCGAGCTTTATTTCGATTGGTTAAAACGCCCTGATGATATGCGTGATCTCCTACTTAGGGGCTCAAGCGACGCACGCAGACTGGCCCAGCGTAAACTTGAGCAAGTTCAGGCCGCCGTCGGCGTCATCGGTCGGCCCTTTTAGCGGGCGACTGGTCTTGACTCCCGGCACGCAATGCCTAAGATAGGCTCTTATTGAAACTTCATTGTCGATGAGAGAGCCTAGGCTCGTTAAAACACACGACCTGTGTCAGGTGGGGGATCTCTGAATGATCGAGGTAATCGGTCTATCGAAGCGCTACGGCGCCGTCCAGGCTTTGAACAATGTCTCTTTTAGTGTCAGCAAAGGGCAAATCGTAGGCTTTCTCGGCGCCAACGGTGCTGGCAAGACCACGACGATGGATATCATGTGCGGCTGTATCGGCGCTGATGCAGGTACCGCCACCATCGCTGGCTATGATGTTACCGAGCACCCATTGGAGGTGAAGCGCCGCTTGGGCTACCTGCCCGATGTTGCTCCGTTGCACCCGGAGATGCGGGTCGAAGAGTTCGTCACCTACGCCGGTCGGCTGCACCAGATTCCCGGCACTCAGCTACGCCAGCGGGTTAGCGAGACTCTCGAAAAGTTGTCGCTCGGAGCGGTGCGGCACCGCTTGATCGGCAACCTGTCCAAAGGTTATCGGCAGCGCGTAGCTCTGGCGCAGGCGATCGTCCATAATCCAGAGGTCTTGGTTTTGGATGAGCCCACCGAAGGCTTGGATCCAAATCAGATCGTGCAAATCCGCGAGTTGATCCGCTCCTTGGCGGGGCATCATACAATTATCCTCAGCTCGCATATCCTGAGCGAGGTAGAAAATACCTGCGACCATTTGGTCATCGTGCATAATGGCACGGTCGTTCAGACTGGTAGCTACGAGGAATTAACGCGAGCGATGAAGACCGGGCGGACCTATCGCCTGAAGGTGGCCAGGCAGGGCGCTAGCGCTGTTGAGGCCTTAGCACAGGTTGCGGCAGCGCAGCATCCGCGGTTGGTTGAGGCGGCGGATCAGGAGCTAGAGTTCAGCCTTGCGGTCGGGGTGGATGATGCCGTGCTCGATGACATCGCCCGGAGAATGATCGATGGCGGGTTTGGCCTGCGGGAGCTGGCAGTTAAGACCAAGTCTCTTGAAGAGGTCTTCTTTCAGCTGACTCAATAATGCGTTTGGCCGGCGGCCAACTGCGCGGAGGTGTATACTGATGGGTGCTGTTTTTACGATTGCCTGGCGTGATATCAAGGCTAATTTCGCCTCGCCCAAGGGCAGCGCGATCTTCTTTCTTTTTCTGCTGCTGATGGGCCTGTTTTTCTATAATTTCCTCAATACCTTCATGGAGATGACGCAGAAGGCCCCGATGTATGGCGGCGAGGCACCAACGCTTGAGCAGCTGCTCAAGGCGCTTTTTTACAATTTGCATTTCATTCTAATTTTGGTGATCCCGGCGTTAACCATGTCGACCTTCTCCGAGGAGCGGCGTAACCAGACCATGCGGCTGTTGCAAGTCTCTCCGGTCACGCCGACGCAGATCGTGTTAGGCAAATTTCTGGCTGTGGTTGGCGTGCTTTCTTTGGTC
>Ga0315291_10002277_pt1 | contig 25249 bp, 25 predicted proteins | sample YL17G12_20_MG_FD_203070 | JGI IMG/M metagenome (GOLD analysis project Ga0315291, IMG submission 203070) | Sediment microbial communities from Yellowstone Lake, YNP, Wyoming, USA - YL17G12_20 | ecosystem: Environmental > Aquatic > Freshwater > Lake > Sediment | place: USA: Wyoming | collected...
CTGTTGATAATACTCAATACGATGATAAGGAATCAGACATTATGGACTGCAAAAATATCTCTAAAAAATCCTTGAAATCTAACACAGCCGCTCTGTGGTAAATATAATTCGTGTAAATTCGTGTTCATTCGTGGTTCGTTTTAAATACATAAATTTGTAAAATCTGTGAAATCCGTGTAATCCGTGGTTAATTTTCTCCCCTAACATCAAGAATTTTCATTCTTTCATCAAGATTTTTTATTCTTTTTACGTCAGGAGTGTTGTGATTATGGGTTTGTTTCGTTTTGTAGAAGTTTATTTTCTTATGGTTGCGGCTCATCTTTTGGGAAGGTTTTACCATAAGAATTCCCCAAAGCTGAACTGGGCGGTGTGATTATGTCTGTGGGGCTACTGCTGGCCGCCTTTGATGGTTCTCGGGTCAAGGCCCTCTTCAATTGCCTTTATCTTGTTGACCCTTCTTTTGTGTCTGCCGCCGGAAAATTCGGTGGTCAGCCAGACCTCGACAATTTTCCGCAGCGCCTGTGTGCCGAGCAGGTCGCCGCTTAAACATAAAACATTAGCATTATTATGGTGCCGGGAAATTCGTGCGTTCAACTCGTCGTAACAAAGGGCGGCGCGGATGCCGTGGACTTTGTTTGCAGCAATACACATACCAATACCCGTACCGCATATCAGAATTGCCATGTCAACTTCCTTTTTTGAGACGGCAGTTGCTGCTACGTAGGCGACATCGGGATAGTCAACGGGACCTTCAACACTTGTGCCAAAATCAATGCACTGATGGCCCAGCTCCATTACAATGGCCTTTACCTGTTCCTTTGCCTCAAGGCCTCTGTGGTCATTTGCTACCGCTACTTTCATCCCGCACCTTCTTTTTGTTCTAATCTGTGATTCATATCGCTGGTATATCCACTATACGAGCCGGGTATTTTCTCGTTCCCTGACATCTTCCAAGAATAATTAGAAGGTGCGGGATTCATTTCAACAGCTCACTTATCCTTTTATTAACTGTTTTCTCAATAATCAGGCCGCAGATTTTATATGCTTCAAAGTCTCCACCCATAGGGTCATTTATATCGCCGGCATCATTTAACAGCATACATTTTTCCGCCGATGCAGGAAAAAGCCGGATTATATCGTCTCTATGGCCGGCTGACATTGCGAAAATATAATCAGCCTCTTTGAGCATTTCAGCAGTAAGCCGTCGGCTTTTATGGCCGGTTATATCAACGCCTCTTGAAGCGCAAAACCTTATGGCTTCAGCACTTGCATCGATACCGTCCAGTGCTATAACGCCGGCGGAGGTTATCTTATAACCCATCTGTTCCAACCGGTCAATATCGCATTTAAGTTTTCCGGCAAGCAATTTCTTTGCAAAACCGCCGGCCATAGGGCTTCTGCACGTATTGCCCGTACAGACAAAGAGGATGTTTACAGTGAGCATTTCTCTGATTTGCTGTGCGGAATAAACACCTTCTCTGAGGATTTGCCAGCCTCCGTTCTTGCTTTCCCCCTCTGCTTCTTGCGAAGCAAGAGAGGGGGCGGGGGCAGAAATTTTTACAACGGTGCTGTTTTTTTTGTATTTGCAGGGACCTGCATCAAGAATCATATCGACAAGGCCATCGAGTTGCTCAATCGCCTGTTTTGCATTTACGGCAGGCTTATTGCCTGCGGTATTCGCACTCGGCGCGACAACTGGAAAGCTACATAAGCTTAAAAATGCAGAAGCGACCGGATTGTCAGGGCAGCGGATACCGATGGTATTATCTTTGTAGAGCAGTTTTACCGTTTCCGTGCCGAGTTTTTCCTCAAGTTTGGCGATATCCTGCTTTTCAAGTTCAAAGACTATTGTAAGCGGCCCCGGCCAGGCGTTTTGGACAAGTTTTTTTGCCGGCAGCGACAGGGTCGGCCCAGCCTCGCCGAAGCGAGTCGAGGCGGGCACAAAGTCCTGCAGTTTGCTTTTCTCGCCGATATGCAGGGTATATCTTTTGTCAGCATCTCTTTTTTTTATCTCGTCAAGTCTGGCAACCCCGCACCTTCTTTCTGTGCCATTCTTCAAAGAATATTTAGAAGGTGCGGGGTCGATTTTACAGGCGATTCCATAGACAGTTTCGGTGGGAAAGACAACAAGACCGCCGGAATCGATGCAGTCGGCGGCTTCTTTTATTTTTTCAATATCCCTTACAGGGTCGTTTATTTTAAAAATTAGTGTTTCCATCACGCATTCCCTTTTGGCTTGGCCACACCTTACGGTGGGGACGGCTTACGCCATAAAATACAGGATTGCAGGACAAAAAGGAAGGATTTTTCTTAGTAGCCACAGAGGACACAGAGAAAATAAAATATAAAAATGATTTAGCAGGAAATGGTGTCTGACCCAGCCGAGCAAATCACTTACAGTGAAAGCAGCCATTTTGAAATAGAAACCATTTGACTCTCGCTATTCAGATTGGCGGCATTGCTAAGAGTTCCCTTCTTAAGCAAGTTCCATATCTCGGCAGCCATTTTCTTCTCGATCGCAGCACCGATAAAAAAAGTGGCGGGGCAACATCCTGCCTTTTTGAATGATTCTCGAATACGTGTCAAGGCGGTACGTGCTGTCTTCCAGTGCTCGTCAGCACCTGCGGGATCAATACCGCCTTTGAGTTCTCCCAGTGCGAGATAATGAACCGCTTCCGAAATAAGTTTATTTCCGGTTTTCTTTTCAGCAAAAGCTTTCGGTGCCACATCAAAAAGACACAAATCTATATTATTCCCAACAATGGGCGTGCTTATATTCATTAGAAGCGTCCGGGCATTGTCCCCTATTTGCCAACTAATTCCTTTTACGAATAATTCAATGTCTGCATCATTTTCGCCTGCTGAACACCACTGACACGTCTCATTGTGCAGCCATTCATAAGAAATGCCAGCCACTTTAAAGGTGGATATTAGTATTCTGACAAATTTTCTCTCCGCCAAAACACCCCCGATATTTCTCATCGAACCGCCTAAGGCTTCAGCGTGCGCAAGTCGAAATCTGAAAACTAATTCTTCCACGAATCTCCCACCTGCCGGTTCAAGATGTTTATCGATCAAATTTTGTATCGCATCTTGTTTGTCCTCCGCCAAAAGATACGCCTTGGCTTTTTCACTAATACCGGCAGCGGTCAATAACCCCGATTCTATACCCTTAATTTTAACCAAATCTGCGGGTTTCCTGGCCTTTTCTACAAGCACTTTGAGAACTCGAGCTTCCTCCACATACGGACTTGCCTGCCGATTCTTTTCCAGTGCCAATGCCACAAATCCTGCTCGCACTGCCTCATGGCTGGTCTGAATATCCTTACCTGATCGCAAATGCGAAGAATATGGCTTATTCATACCTTCCCCAACAATCATGCGTTTTGCAATGCACCTTGAATAACCCAGCATTAGGTCTCTCATGCTATACGCCTAAACTAACTTTTTCAGATCATCTATGAAATGTGTCATTGGCCTGACATAATCTTTCATGCCGGGATGACCCGAAGCATGTTTTAGCTTTGGGCTTTCATCAGGCAAATACAAGATGGCACGATGACTTCCAATTTCAGTTATTTTCTCATCAGATAAATCTTTATCATACGTAATTACGTGCCACAACTCTCGAATCTTATGTCTGCTCAATAGCCCCATATCCGTGGTATAAGCTTGCTTCCATCGCTCTCGGAGAGTCCTCTTGCACGATATCCCGATAATCCAGCCGTCTCTGGTTCGTATCCACTTATCAACTTCCAAACCAGCAGTAAAGTGTTCGGGAGCATGTGTTGCCTGAATGCCAAAATAGCTCAAAATTAGGCTCGTCGTGCCCTCCGTGCCGCGACCAGCTCGCCCTTTTCTTTTTTGCCCAACTCGTCTTTCGAATTCTTGGCAAAACGCAGTTAAAATAATGTCCGATTCGTCTTCGTTCAGGGTGCTTTGTATTGATCTCCGTAAATTGCCAAATGCTTGAACTACTTGCTGTCGCTCAGCCGTAATGCATCCTTTCGAACCAATGTCATCGAGCACATTGATAATATTTGCAAGCCCTTTTGCGCCTTTTGAATCGAGCAGCGCTTTTGCAACTGATTCAACAAATGTCCTATCATCACTTGGAATCCCTTTTAAGGCCATATTGATGGGAACCATTATCTTTTCACATGTTAGTGCTAAGACCTGAAAATCCTTAAGGCTCGTAATTTTATCAAACAAATCCGTGCAAAAATTCTCAATGGCGGTTAATTTGCCAGTGCCCTCTTTCCTGTTTCGGATCAATACCTCACGCACAGAATCAGAAATAATCTTAATCTTAGTTTCCTCATCTTCACGGGCGATATCTTTTGAAGCAAATAACGAAATTATTGTAGCTGAGACGCTCAACATTAATTTTGAATCGGCGCCAATCCCACCATACCTATCGGAGTTAATCAACATCCGTGAGAACCAATAAGCGTTATCCCAAGGATTAGTCAGCAACTTTCCTTTTATTCCCATAAGATCCCTGCTATGCCCGAATAAAATGCAGAATATATTCGAAAGTAGTTCCCATGGTAATGTAATTAGATGGCCATCCAAAAATTCCTATTCCGTTTACTATATTGGTGCGATCCCATATTATAGTATTTCTGAATTTATACCCAACGCGTTCTAACCCTTTAATAATCGAAATATGTATTGGTATCCTCTCATTTTCCCACCACATATCTGCGACATTGATGATACAGTGTCCGTTAGGGCGCAAAAACGGCAGAAGTTTCTCATAAATTTGTGATATTTCAGAAGCATAGCTCTCTAACTCAAGTAAGCCCAAATCTCTGGAGTCTTGGCTATATTGTTCGACTTTTCCAAACTGCTCGTTTTTTCGGGAGTCTCCACGCCGACTCTTATTTTTCCTCTTACGGTTTAAAAGATTAGCATAAGGCGGTGACGTAATAATTAGTTTGACCGTGTTTGGTTCCAAGTAGTTTTCAATATTTCTTGCATCATCGCAAATTGCAATCTGTTGCGTGGCATTAAAAGCAACTTGTTGCGACAGTCTCGATTTACAGAGGTCAATATATTTGCTCTGCAAATCAAAACCCACTGCATTTCTATTTGTGTCTTGTGCAGAAACAAGTGTGGTCCCGCTCCCGACAAATGGATCTATCACAAGTTCGCCTTTATGCGTAAAAAGCTCGATGCACTTCTTAGCTAAAGCCAAAGGGAAAGTTGCTGGGTGCAATTCTTTTTTTCTAATATCTCTTCCCTCATAATAAAATTGCCAAACGCCTATTTGGCTTTTAATCCATTCTTTGGCAGTCATGCAATTTAGATGATTGTCAGCGCAATCACAAATTCTTGAATGTTCAATTTCAAGCCTTTTATTGTCTGCGATAGGAACTCTTAATTTTGCTAATCCCATTCTGGCTACCTTGTTTTAATTATTTTGAGTTGAGTATAAAGGGAGTTTATGAATGTTGCAATCATAATTGGTACGAACTTTACAACAAGGATATTTTGCTTATTTTCTGCCACAATATTCCTGCACAAAAATAATAATGCCTAAATCATAGCACGATATAGCTGAAAAACAAGTACCCGGTCCTATTTTGGTAACCCATTTATAGTTCGACGCAGCGGGGGCGCATAAAGTCGATATAGGCCTGGGTTGAGGCGTGGCGGTCTTCGAATGCGCGTTTTTCCTTTGTTTCGCCCCAGAAGACCTCATAGTTGCGGTTGGAGTTAAAAGGCGGGTCGATATAAATAAGGTCAACGCTGTTTTCGGGGAATTTCTTTAGCTGTTCGAGATTATCGCCGCAGTAGATTACCCGCGTATCGAACCACGAGGAGGGCTTGCCGGCCGGCGGTTGTTTCTTCTTGTCGGGTGCAGATTTTTTTGCCATAAATTTCCCTTCTTAGATGATGAAAGTATATACCCAAAAAACGAAAAATCAAAATAAAGCAAAGGATAACTTTTTTTAAAAATTTTAGCTTTTTAACCTCTTGCTTGTTAGATATTTATAAAATATCATAAAAAGTTAACAGAAAATACTTGATTTGTTCAAAGTTTATGGTAAAATACCAATAAATCTAATGATTATCTAACTTTTATTGGGAAAAACAAGATGAACTTTGACAACAATCTTATCAGAAATCAGAAAATAGCGCGTAAAATAAAGGAAATACCCAAAATATACCGGAAAATTTACGAAAAAGCGGTGATGAAAGGCAGCAAACCAGCGGCAATCAAGGCCTTTTGCCTTGAATGCGTTTGCTGGCAAAAAAATGAGATAATTAACTGCACTTCCTTTGCTTGTTCTCTTTATTTAGTCAGACCATTTGTGAAAACGCATCGGAAAAACAAAAAGGAGCAGTTATTACCCGCGTTGGCAGAAAGCGGGAGTAAATCTTGACACAGATTAACACTGCATATTTTAGACACGGATTAACCCCGATGAGATAGCCGAAACGGCATCTCACGGGGCAGGCACGGATTTACACTGTTTCTGCAGAATATTTCAGGAGCAGAAAAAATGAATCCCGCACCTTCTAAATATTCGTCCGGAATTTTTAAGGTATCGAATTGAAATAGCGTCCGAAATAATAATTTGAACTGATTAAATTAAGAATTGAACAGAAAGAAGGTGCGGGATGAATGATACGGAACCCGACTTTTTTGAGATAAAGTATCGATTCGGAACCTTAATAGTTGATGAGGATATTTACTACAGGGTCGTTAGAGATAAAACTAAACGGCCTTATTATAAATATAAAACTATCAATTGTATAAACTATTCAACTAAAGCGGTGCGCTGCCGTATAGCATCCGGTAAAACGTATTCACTTACCCGATTGTTAATGCAGCCGGCAAAAAATGAAATGGTGGACCATATTAACAGGAACGCTTTAGACAATCGGAGGAGTAATCTGCGAATCGTCAATCCAAGACAAAATTCACTTAACAAAACAGCTAAAAACGGCACCGGTTTGATTGGAGTCAGCACTACAACTCTCAGAGGGAAAAAACGATTGCGAGCCACATTTCAACCATTTGGCAGCAGAAGATTGTGTTTCAGTTTGTATGACGAGCCGGCCAATCGGATTATTTGCGCTCTGGTCCACGATAAATTTGTAATCCAGTCCGGCGACGATGAATATGCGCCGCTGAATTTCCCAATTTTTAAAAATGAGCCTTTCAGAAATAGATTGCTGAAGATGGATATAAGCGAATTCAGGAAAAATAATCTGGAATTTTTTATTAAAAAGTTAGGAGTAAATTTATGAGAACTAAAAAAGGTTACAAAGCGACAATTTACTGGAAAGAGTTCTTCGAAAAAGAGCCGTTTATCGAACTGCTCAGGAAAAATGACGAAAAATACGCGGTGCTAATAATCAAAGGCCGGTTTATTGCCAAAAAACCTGTCTTTTGCATTATGCATTCAGAAGATATGGAAGAAAGCCTTGTTATCCAGGATATATTAACCCTGCAAACGAAAAGTATCCCGTTAAAAAATGTTCTCGGTTTCGCTTTGTTGAATCAGCGGCCATTGACGCTGGTGTTGAAAAATTAGCAAATAAACAAAATGGTCGCGACGAAAATTTCTGTTTGACCCCGCACCTATTTATTATTTAAGGGAATCTCTAAAAACTCAGAATATGCAACTTGTCATTGCGAGCGAAGCGAAGCAATCGCGCATTTTAGGCGAAGAACGAAGATTGCTTCGTCGTTTCACTCCTCGCAATGACAGTTTGAGATTATTTTTAGAGGTTGCCTCAAATTGCATTAAGGGATATAAATATTTTGTGGCAAAAAAGGGGGAATATGGGATAATTGAATACAAAATAGGTGCGGGGCTTAGATTCTCAGCAATGACCGATGCGAAAAAAACAGTGTTATTTGACAGGCACGCGGCGCTTGCCGGCAAAAGTCAGATAGTACCCTTTGCCGGCTGGATGATGCCGCTGTGGTATCAGTCGCAAAGCCGCGAGCACAATGCCGTCCGTAAAACCGCAGGTCTTTTTGACTGCACACACATGGCTGTTTTGCAAATCTCCGGCAAAGACGCACTGAATTTTTTAAATATTCTCACCACCAACGATGTTTCGATGTTAAAGCCCGGCAAAGCACAGTATTCGTATATTCTTAACTCCGTCGGCGATATAATAGATGATGTTATCATATATTGCATTGTTGATGACCCGTTGCGACGCGGTCGCACCGCGGCGAGTAATTATATGATGGTGGTTAACGCCGCAAATGAAAATAATGTCAAAAATTGGGTCCAGAAAGTTAGAACGGAAAAGGTTTTGATTGATAGCAGTTGGCAGTTTGACCCCATTAGAGACAATGCATCAAAGATGCCTGACGGCCACCAGAGGCGGCCTGTCTCTAACGGGGTTGAAATTAAAGACCTCAAGGATTTATCTTTGCCTGATGCAAGGGTTGATATTGCACTTCAGGGGCCTGCCTCGGCGGAATGTCTGAAGAATATTTTTGGCGCCGATTTCAGTAAACTCAAATCTTTTACATTCACACAGGTAAAAGCGAAAGGCCTGGATGTAATTATTTCCGCAACAGGTTATACCGGCGCCAAAGTCAGTTTTGAACTCTTTGTTCATCCATTAAAAGCGCCGCTGCTCTGGGATACCATACTCGAAAAAGGTAAAAATCTCAGCGTTGTGCCCTGCGGCCTTGGTGCGCGGGACAGTCTGCGTATAGAAGCCGGTTTGCCTTTGTACGGCCATGAGCTTGCAGGAGAATTTAATATTTCGCCGTTTCAGGCAGGTTATGGCTGGGCGGTGAAACTGCAGAAAAAAAACTTTACCCCCGCACCAATTTGCACAGGAGAAGCAAATTTGGAATCTGCCGAAAAAGCTGCTTCTGCTCAATCTTTTTTTGCCCAACCACAAAGCAAATTGGTGCGGGGGTTTATCGGCAAGGAGGCAATTGCGAAAAAAGCCGCTGATTTTCAGACAGAAGTTGCAAGGCTGAAATTTGACGGCAGCAAAGGCATAAGGCCGATTCGGCAATTTGATGGAATATTGAACGCCAACGGAGTTTGTATCGGTTATGTTCTCAGTTGTGCCGGCATAAATGATAAGCAAATTGTACTTGCTCTTATTGAGAAACAGTACAATATTATGGGTAACTCGGTCGGTGTCTATTACCTTGCCAGGAATCAGGGGCATATTCAGCAGGGCAGAAAAGAGAAGGTAAAAGCCGGCGAAAGTTTGGCTGCGAACCTTGTTGGAAAGGTTGTTGAAAGATTTGAGAAATTTTAGACGAACGTTAAACGGTTGCGGTTGCGCGACTCGCAAGCGGTTGCGTCAAACGTAAATCGTCGTTCAATACGTAACCGTATTACGTATTACGAAACGAGCATCGCAACCGATAAACGATTTATGTTAAAACGGAGTTCTATATGGTACCACAAAATCTTTACTATACAAAAGACCACGAATGGGCCGAAATTAACGGTGATGTCGCAATAATCGGTATAACTGATTACGCTCAGCAGTCACTGGGCGAAATTACATATGTTGAGCTTCCTGCTGTAAAAAAGCAGGTTAAGGCGCATGATATTCTGGCAGTAGTGGAAAGCTCCAAGGCTGCAAGCGATGTTTACAGCCCGCTGGCCGGTGCGGTGCTTGAGGTCAATAACGAGCTTGGAGCAAAGCCCGAACTTATAAATCAGGACTGCTACAAAGCCGGCTGGATTTGTAAAATAAAAGTTGCTCAGCCCGCCTCGACTCGCTCGCCTCGCTTCCCGGGCGAAGCGGGCCTCGGCGAGGCCGGGCCGGACATAAAGAATCTTATGAATGCCGAAAAATACGAACAATATCTTAAAAGCCTTTAGTCTGTAGAGGGAAAAATGTCTTTTATTGCAAATACGCCGCAGCAGCAACAGCAGATGCTCAGTGAAATCGGGCTTTCGATGAATGATTTGTTTGCTGATATTCCGAAAGAGCTTTTGGCAAAGGATTTTAATCTGCCCGCCGGCAAGAGCGAATTTGAGGTGCGAAACCTTCTTGCTGAGCTTGCATCGAAAAATTACACGGGACTTACCTGTTTTCTCGGCGGCGGTTTTTACGACCACTTCATACCGGCAGCAGTTTATTCGATAATCGGCCGAAGCGAGTTTTATACTGCTTACACGCCATATCAGCCGGAAATTTCGCAGGGTACGCTGCAGGCAATTTTTGAGTATCAGTCAGCTATTTGCAGACTTACCGAAATGGAGGCAGCCAACGCATCGCTTTATGACGGCGGCACCGCTTTGTATGAGGCGATGATGATGGCATTGAGGATAACCGGCAGAAATAAAATTCTCATCGACGACAGCGTCAACCCGATTTACCGCGTTATGATTCATTCTTATACAAAAAATCTCAATATCGAACTCGAAGAAACAAAAAATGATGAAGGTCTGATTAACAGAAAACAGTTTCTGGAAAAGCTCGATGACGGGACCGCTGCAATAATTGTGCAGAACCCGAATTTTTTCGGCTGTATTGATGATTTTACCGATATAGCTGAAGCTGCTCATAGCAAAGGTGCACTGTTGATTGTTTCCTGTTATCCGATTTCGCTTGGTATATTAAAGACTCCCGGCGCGATGGGAGCTGATATTGTGACCGGCGAAGGACAGAGTCTGGGCCTTCCGATGTCTTTCGGCGGACCGTATCTGGGCTTTATGACGGCAAAAAAAGGTTATGTGAGAAAAATGCCCGGCAGGATTGTCGGCAGAACGAAAGATAATCAGGGCAGGGTGGGTTTTGTTTTGACGCTTCAGGCTCGTGAGCAGCATATCAGGCGTGACAAGGCGACCTCGAACATCTGTTCCAACGAAGCACTTTGTGCCCTGACGGCGATTGTTTACATATCATTGCTGGGCAAAGAGGGTCTGAAAGAAACGGCCCAGTTGTGCGCCGACAAGGCAAGTTTCGCCTGGCAGAAGCTGACTTCGATTAAAGGCGTAAAGCCCCGCTTTAAGGCAAAGTGGTTTTTCAACGAATTTGTGCTCGATTTGCCTGCAAATGCGGCCGATGTTGCCGGGGAGCTGATTGAAAAAGGATTCGCAGCCGGGTTTCCGCTGAGCAGATATTACCAAGGAATGGGAAATTCGCTGCTTGTTGCCGTTACAGAGAAAAGGACGAAGCAGCAGATAGGAATGCTTGCCGAGGCGCTGGAGGCTGTTCTATGAATCCCGCACCTTATAAGTATTTCTGGAAGATCCGGAGAATAGAAAAATTAATTTTGTTCTAAGAAAAGTACTGTGAAAAAATTAAAAATCATAATTGCAATAACAATTTGTTTAGTTTATGCAACTAAGACTATCGCGGAATCGAACCAGCCTGCTTACCTTAAACCGATTCCACCAGAAAAACTCAAAGAAGACTTGGATTTTCTATTCAAAACGATAGAAGAAATTCATCCGAATATGTATGCGTATACCAGCAAAGAAGAGTTTGAGCCGTTGAAGAAACAGTTATATGAAAAAATCAGTAACCCTATGAGCCCCCTTGACTTCTACAAAGCTGTAGCCCCTATAGTTGTATCGCTGAAAAGTGGCCATACTTATATCCAGCCATTTGCTGATGAACTTAAGCATTTCAGTGAAAGGGGAGGCAGTGTTTTTCCTTTAGCATTACGATGGGATAATTCAAAGCTTATCATCAGCAAGAACTTTTCTCCCTCTGAACTGCCATTAGGTGCAACTTTACTTACTATAAACGGCTGCCAAGCTTCAGAAATATTCAATGAATTTGCACGGGTGTTCGCATCTGAAAACAAAAATATTAATCCAGCTATTATTGAGAGTCCCGTAATATTTGGATGGTTGCTCTATCTCAAATATGGGCCGGTTGAATCATGGAATGTTGAGGTCAAAGGCACAGATGGTACAGTTAGAAAATATACACTTAGCCCCGTTCCTTTAACAGTAATTACTGGTACTCCTGTTATATCCGATGATGGGAAAACTAGAAACCATTACAAATATCTTAATGAGTATGACACTGTAGTTCTTGAGATAAATTCCTTCGGGAGCGATTTGGTGAAGTTTAAAGAATTCTTGCAGGAGGTCTTTCAGGAAATACATGGTAAAAGTATCCATAATTTGATAGTCGATGTCCGCAAAAATTCGGGCGGCAGCGATATGAATGCCGATACGTTACTTGAATACCTTATCGGAAAACCATACAGACAATTCGAGAAAGCTCAAATAAAATTAAGCCCACAAGATGAACAAGGTATCGCACCACTTCGGAAGCAGAGTCCTGGGTTATTTGAAGGCAAAAAGATTGGTGATTTCATTACATTAGAGATACCCCTAAAGACTCCGCCTGAGAATCCTATTAGATTTGGAGGAAAAACATTTGTCCTAATCGGTCCACAAAGTTTTTCAACGGCTACAAGCTTTGCAGCAACAGTTAAATGTTTCGGTATAGGCAAACTTATCGGCGAAGAGACCGGAGACCCGACGGTACTTTACGGTAATGCGATTGAAGTGCGGTTACCGAACACCGGTTTGACTGTTGCGGTAGCAGGAAGGGCTTTTGTTCTTGCGGGCGGCAAACCAGATGGTCGAGGTGTTATATCGGATTTTGAGGTTAAGCAAAAACCGGAAGATACTGCAAAAAATGTTGATACCGTTCTGCAATTTACGCTTAGTTTAATAAAAGACCCAAACTTTACGACGAAAACAAATGATTAACGAAAGTAGAATTGTACGTTGGACTTGGTAATGATAAAAAATTGGAATAAAAAGAAGGTGCGGGATGAAACTGATTTTTGATAAAAGTGTGCCGAATCGCCGCGGAGTTGCCCCGCCTCAAAGTGATGTGCCTACCTCGATACATATAAAAAAAGAATTATTGAGGAGTGTAGAGGCAAAACTACCTGAATTAAGCGAGCTTGACGTTGTGCGGCATTTTACGGAGCTATCGAGAAGAAACTTCGGCGTTGATACAAATTTTTATCCGCTCGGCTCCTGCACGATGAAATACAATCCCAAGGTTGCCGAGCGCATAGCATCTTATCCTGGTTTTGCACATTTACATCCGCTTATGCCGCAGTTGAGAATGGGGGGGCTTCTTACGCAGGGTGCGCTTGAGGTTTTGTATGATATGGATGAATTGCTTTGCGAAATAACAGGAATGGCCGGCTTTACGATGCAGCCGATGGCCGGCGCTCACGGCGAACTTTGCGGCATAATGATTATGGCTGCATATCACAGGGACAGGGGCAATAAAAAGACAACCGTCCTTATTCCCGACAGCGCTCACGGCACGAATCCTGCTTCTGCTGCCATTGCAGGCTATAAAGTCGTTTCAGTGCCTTCGGATAACCGAGGCGTAATGGATATTAACGCCCTTAAAAGAATGGTCAATTCCGAGACGGCAGGGGTAATGCTTACCTGCCCGAATACGCTGGGAATTTTCGAGCCGGACATAAAAGAGATTTGCGATTGTTTACATTCAGTTGACGGCCTTACATATTATGATGGGGCGAACTTAAACGCCATAGTCGGCAAGGCAAAGCCGGCCGATTTTGGTTTTGATATTGTTCATTTGAATCTTCACAAGACTTTTGCGACTCCTCACGGCGGCGGCGGACCCGGTGCAGGGCCTGTCGGCGTTATTGAAAAGCTGCTCGATTATCTGCCGGTCTCGATTGTTGTAAAGAGAAACGACGGCACTTTTGCACTCGAGTATGACAGGCCAAAATCCATCGGCTATATCGCTCCGTTTTACGGCAACTTTGCAGTCATACTGCGGGCGTATGTCTATATCCTGATGTTAGGCAAAGAGGGCCTGCGAGAAGCAGCTGAAAATGCGGTTTTAAATGCGAATTATATCAGACACAAGCTGAAAGACTATTACGACCTTCCCTTTAACGGCCTTTGCAAACACGAATGTGTTTTCAGCGCCGCTCGCCAGATGGCCAACGGTGTTCACGCAATAGATATTGCAAAGGCGTTGATTGACGCCGGCTTTCATCCGCCAACCGTTTATTTTCCTGCAATTGTCAAGGAAGCGATAATGATTGAACCGACCGAGACAGAGAGCAAAGAAACGCTTGATGCGTTTATTGAAGTGATGCGCGCCATTGCCGAAACGGCACAAAAAGACCCGGAAAAACTCAAGGCTGCGCCTGTAACAATGCCTGTCGGCAGACTCGATGAAACCGCCGCTGCAAAAAATGTTGATATAGCGGAATTGTAAAGAAACGTCCAAAGGTTGCGGTTGCGAGGCTCGTTTCGTATGTCGTTTTACGGTCAACGCAATTGAAACCACGAATTAACCCGCCGTCGCCAAGGCTATGGCGACGGGCAGGCACGAATCTACACGAATTTTAACCACAGATTACACGGATTACGCGGATTTTTTTCACCACGAAGAAATGAAGGGACACGAAGTATTGCTTTAAGGCGGTGCATAAATGCACTGTAAAATTCAAACAAAACCCTTTCCGAAGCAAGCTTCAATCGGGTTTGTGTTTTGAATTTCTGCCGCTATGGACCTTGCCTTAAAGCAAATATATCAAAAGCCTTTGTCCTAGGGACTCTGCCGTAAGGCATCCTGTGGACTAACGGAGTTGAAACAAAACACGGTTACGGCCCCGTATTCACGAGGGCAGGCTCAAAGTTACAGTTTTTAACCGCAGATTTTACTGATTTATGTATGCGGAGAAACCCCGCACACCAATTTTTTCAGAGTACCAATTTTTGGGGGATGTTGGACAGGTAATTTTTGTGGTGATTTTGAATAAATGCGGATTTTGGGGGAATTGGTGTGGGGGTGTAGTTTGAAAAGAAAAAGAGATAGGGGTTAGGGTATAGGGGATAGGGTTTAGGTGCGAAATAAGTTTTGACAAAAAGACTCGGCCGGTAGAAAATAAAGAGATAGAATTCTGTTTTAAAAGAATATAGAACTCAGAACACGGGAGAAATATCAAAAATTAAATCTGCAGCGGAGAAAAAATAAAAAAATATGGAGATGATATGAAATTTTTTTCACACAATTTAGGGGTAGTTAAGAGGCAGGTAAAGAGGTATTGATTTTGGCTTTTTTGATATTGTCAGAAAGGTTGACTATATATTCACCAGAGAGTACAGACCAAAAGAAATTCTGCACCAAATTGCTTCTGACTGGTACGAAGTTGGATTTTTTATTTGACTTTTTATTTTTCTATGGTATAATACCACACAGTTAAAGCAACGAATTTTTCAGCTCACCTTAGATTTTCCTGATTTGTAATCTTCTGTGGCGGCAGTGCACCCACGAATACGAGAACAGGTGTAGCGTTCCCTGTAGGTGAGAGAAACGACTGATGGAAAGAGTACGGTAAAAGAAAAAGAATATCCTGAGATATTCGGGCAGACATATAGAAGTAAAGACCAGGGCCTGGGCATTGAAAATGTTCAGGCTCTCGTTGTTACCAGAGAACCAAAAGGAGGCCAGACATGGGAAGTACCACACCAAGGAAGGATGTCTCAAACGAATGGTCAAACTACTTCTTCTTATGGAGGCGCCTTTGTGTTGAAGGGGTCTCGGTCAAGAGAACGAGTAACAAAAAAATTGAAATTTTAAGGAACCAATTATGAAAATTCGATTACAGCCAGCGATGAAAACAGAAAGACAATTATCAGAAGTTTGTTTGTTAGATGCCTTACGTTATGGAGGCCAAACACAAGAATTGCCGATTATTTATGATTTCGACTTCTCACATAAAGGGGTTCACGCTAAGGGCTGTGATTTCGAAGGTGGATTTCTTTTGTTAAAAGGCTCATCGGCAGCTAAATACGAGAGCAGCATATTGTCTTCGCGGCACAAAAAAATCAGGGAAAGACTTACTGAAAACGGTATTCTCGTAGATAAAGGTTTTTGGTTAGAATTCACAAAACCTTACCTGTTCAATAATGAATATGAAGCTACAGGTGTAATTGCCGGTAACAACAAATACCGAAAGCATTCTGGCGTATGGCATGACCAAGATGGACGAACTCCGTTAGAAAATAGGCTCACAGGAATAACTGAACTGAATGCAAAACACATTCAGTCCGAGGAACAATTTTAATGTATGAATGAACAAACCTAATTCTTTGTTCTAACAAGAAAGGGTTTTACTTATGAGCTTGTCAGCAGGAATTTTTATTGCTGTTTTAATTGGGTACCAGATCTTTAAAGAAATATTTCAAGAAAGTCCCGAACAAAAAGCTGTTCGGGAAGCAGCTGAACAGGAAAGGCAAAAGAAGCTTCTTGAAGCTATGGAAGCTGCTCAAAAGGAAAGAGAACGACAGCAAGTCTTAGAAGCAGCCTTAGAAGAGGGAAAAAGAAAGCCTTTTGAGACGGCGGTAGATTGCTTTAAAGAGCAATATGCGTCCTACGCCAGGATTTCTACTTACAATTCTTGTCCATGCCGTTTTAAGCTGATTTATCTCGATAAGCATACTCCCTGTTCATCAGGTTTTTTGAACCATTCTAAAGGAAAAGCTTTTCACAGGGCGGTAGAAAAGTATTTTAAAAAATACTTGGGGGAAATTATAACCAAATTGGACTACAGGGAAATTGTTAATGAGGCATTTAATTTGAGATATTTGAGAAAGACTGAGTGGTATTGGAGTATAGAGAGAAAAGAACTCGAAAACAGAAAAAGAAAAATATTCAGAGATAATGCCAGGTTTTTTTGCAAAACATTTCCAGAAAGTGTGGAGATTGTTGCGGTTGAACAAAAATTATCGTTTACAGTTGATAAGGTCAAGTTCTATGGAATTGCAGACCTTGTCCTTAGATACCCGGATGGTCGCTTAGAAATTGTTGACTATAAAACAGGGATGAGATTGCCTACTAAAGAACAACTGGAAATTTATTCGATTCCCTTTACACAAGGTAAGGATTACTCATCGATCAGCCTTAGGGTTATTTGTGTGGACCGTCAATCACATTATAGATGGTCTCAAGATAAAGAAGAAATGATTAAAAGTAGCAGGAACATCCTCAGTATTGTCAATACTATGATGAACGATAATAGTTTTGTACCTTGCATTGGTTCTCACTGTAAAAATTGTTCTATGGGACATGTATGCGAGTATTCAGAAAATTATGAGAAAAATGGGGAAGTATCGAACAACTCCAATAAATTAACAAGACTGACATCTATTTATGAATGGAAGCAAGGAGTCATACCTCCTAAAAGTGTCAAGAGTAAATCGAATAAGGAAACTATTGGAAACCAGCGACAGTGGGGTTGTTGAAAAAGTTAATATCAGACAGGTGAGATTGCCGCGGCCGGAACGGCCTCGCAATGACAAACCCTGCCATAGTGATGGCAGGGCTAAACGATAAAGAAACCCGCCGTGAAACGGCGGCTAAATATAAATAAAAAACCCCGCCATAGTGATGGCGGGGCTAACCACGAACAATGGATTCCCGCTTTCGCGGGAATGACAAAAAAACATTTAAGAGTTTTTATCTGGGTTTTGAAAGCAGGGCAGAGGAGTTTCAGAAACAGACAGGTTCAAAGGTTTTTGATAATGAATTTGCACGAGCCGTAAAAATGCTTGTTGCTGCCGGTGCGAACACAAGCAGTATAACTGCGTATCTGATGTCAGGTCATCCGAGGTTTGAAATTCAGAATGTTGAGGAGTCGATGAAATTTGTTGGTAATCTTGGCGTAAGAATTATGCTTGCGGACTTTTCGCCGATACCGGGCACAGCAGACGGCAAACTTGCCAGAAAATATGTTGATATGAATGAGCCGCTTATGCACAACAAAACGGCATTTCCAATAATCCTTTTCGGCAATGAAAAAGTAAACCGTATAAAAGATATGTGTCGGAAGTTGAACCATAACCTCCAAAACAATTAAGACTTGCATAGACAGGACTGATTTAATATAATCCCCGTCCTTTGAAAAATTGCAGTATGAAAATCAGGCAGACAAAACTTGTTGATTTCGGAAAGCGCAGCGGTTTTAAGGTCTGTCCTGTGAGCACCGGTGCGATGCGATTGCCGAAAGATGTTGATAAAGCGGCATCGCTTTTAAGACAGGCAATCGACGCAGGGATGATTTATATAGATACCAGCCGCGGTTATGGCGACAGCGAAATAAAAGTCGGCAAGGCACTGAAAGACGGCTGCAGAAATAAAGTGATACTTTCAACCAAATGGTGTCCGTGGAATCTGATGGTTGAGACGGATGACGACACTTCGGCAGACTGTATGTATAAAAGAATCCTCGAATCAATGCAGAGACTCGACGTTGATTATCTGGATTTCTATCAAATATGGAGCATAAACAACGCCGAACAATATATTCAGGCAACGCGCAAAGGCGGAATGCTCGACGGGATTTTACGTGCGATGAAGGAAGGACTTGTAAAGCATGCCGGCTTTACTACTCACGACGCACCTGAGAATGTCAGCAGGTATATCAATGAAGCCGACTGGTGCGAGGCGATACTTTTTACATACAATATGTTCGATACGACATACAGAGAAGTTATAGCGAAAGCGCATGAGAAGGGCATAGCGACAATCGTTATGAATCCGATAGGCGGCGGGATTTTTACGAAGAATTCGCCGCCCATAGATAAGGCCATAAAAAACGCCCTCGGTGACGTCGACCCTGTTGAAGTTGCGCATCGCTGGCTCAAAAGCGACGGGAATGTCGATACGATTTTGTGCGGCATCGAAAAGCCATCCGACATAACGAGCACTCTGACGAATTATGAGAAAGAACCTTTGACGGCACAGCAAAAGAAACGTCTTAAGGCGGAGTTTGCCAAATTTTCGAGTAAAACCACCGGTTTTTGCGTTGACTGCAGGTACTGTTTGCCATGTCCGAAGAATATTTATATTCCCGCTTTTATGCAGGCGGTATATTTTGAAGAGGTTATAAAGGTCGACGGCAGGGCCCGCGATATGTACAACTGGCAGTTAGCCGACATAAATGCGTCCAAATCCGCCGACCCGGCCGAGTGCACCGAATGCGGCAAATGCGAGCAGAAGTGCACACAGAAAATCAAAATAATAGAAATGCTCAGGATTCTCAAAAGCAAATTCGGACAGAAATCAGAGTGTTAGTATTTCTGTACCGTCAGAGGGGATGATGATATAAATTTCACTGTCGATCAGGAAAGTTCGGTAATATCGCCTTTTACAAGTTCGAGAATGGAATTACTTATTCTTATCTGCATTTTTCAAGTCGGTTGAGCCTGTTTGCCAGTCGTATTCAGCATTTCCGCCGTCAGCGGTCATTAGAAACAATTTGCCTTTTGCTGAATAATCTTTCTGTATCCCGTTAGAGACAGGCTGCCTTTGGCGGCCATCAGGCGTCAATGACGCCTTGTCTCTAACGGGATGTATCCAGCCGACAACGTAGATTGTCTCTTTGCTCGGCCATTGATTATTGGTTGCGGCATCTATTTTTATCTGCTGATAGTTTCCTTTTGTGATAAAGTACAGAAGCTGTTTATTCTTACCGGTTTTATCCTCGTATATTTTAGTCGGGTCGATATTGCCTGCAAATTCAGCGCTGATGATATAACCGCTGTCTGGATACTGATATGCACAGCTCCAGTGTCCATAAGCCCTGCCGTTTGGGTCTATGGTTATTTCGATATCGCCTCTGCTTTCGCTTTTGCGCTGAACGGTGCCGGAAAGGGTAGTTTCATCTCTTATAACCACCTTTCCTTTTTTGCCCGTCTGTTTGACAGGAAAATCTTTTTCAGCGAGCAGTCTTTTTTCCTCGAACCACGGCCTTTCCGCGTAAATGTCGATTTTTCCTGTTGGCCCGAACATAGCGGTCAGGTCAATCATATACAATATCGCTATAATTGCTATGGCAATTAAAAGAGCCAGAAGTGCATAACCGTTTTTATTATCTCTTTTTCGCATTTTTGCGCCTCTTGTGCAAATTGCCGACGGAGTGATTTTACAGTCTAATACATACAATGGCAAGAATTGAGAAGAAATTTAGAGTTTTTGCCCAGATGTAGAAAAAAAGCAACCCTTCCCCTCTGAAATTAAACTTATCGACAGTTTAGGCTTTTTCGACAGGGCTATGGATTGGCGCCTTCGAGCCAGTTGTCGCCTAAAACTCTGAGGTCGAGGAAGTTTACCATTCCATCACAGGTTAGGTCGCCGGGTCTGCCGATCCTGAAGGCATTGGGAAGTGTCAACAGGCCATCGCACGAATCAGGGACATTTACATTCCACAAACCGGCATTAGCTTCTTCTGGAATGGAAATATCTGCCATTAATAATTCATCTCCTGCAATCCCTGCATCTCTTGAAAAGATGGTCTCGCTTCCCTGTGAAAACCAGACAACGGTTGTGGTAGTGCTTCCCTGTTGTCCGAACCAGGATGTGGGTGAGCCCTGACCAAACGCAGTAGTTGGAGAACCTTGGCGCAAAAAGTTGGTATTCTGGCCTGTTATCGTTACAGCTAATCTTTGTCCCTGATAAGATGCACTGGGGGTGACGGTGGTAAGCGTTGGATTATACGGGGTTATTGTAAAACTATTGGGGTCTGTTAATGTTCCATCAATATTATTATAGACATGTAAGTCTCGCAAGCCGGGTACGGCATTGGAAGGAATTAAAAAAGTTGCAATTAATAATGTGTCGTTTACAGAATAAAACCTTCCTGGGAAAATAGTCGGAGTTCCCGGAGACAGCCAGATATTCGCTACCTGGCTAACCTGTAAAAAATGAGTGTTGCTGCCTGTAATAGCAACGACAAGTTCTTTTCCCTGCTGGGCGGTATTGGGATTAACTGCTGAAATGCTGCCGCTGCTGCCGCCGCCGCTGCCAATTCCAAAGCAATCGTTCAATGTCATTGTGCCGCCAATATTAGCATAAACTCTCATACTATACAGACCAGTTTCAGCATCGTTGGGAATTTCGAACCATGCGACAAGAGATGAATCATCAAAAGGATAATAATCATATGCATAAATCTGCGTGATTCCTTTTTCCAAACAGATATTCACTTCGGATTCTTGTTCAAAGCTTGTATTCTGGCACTGGATAGTAACCGCAATATTTTCTCCAAGTTGCGCCGAATTGGGGTCAACAAAAATTATTAACCCTCTGTTGATTGTAAAGCAATCGTCCAATGTCATTGTGCCGTCAATACTATTATAAACTTTCATACTATACAAACCGGCTTCTGCATCATTGGGAATTTCGAACCATGCGGAAAGACTACTATTTCCGTAAGCATAATAATCATACGCATAAATCTGTGTGCTTCCTTTTTCTAACCAGATACTCTCTTCGGCTTGAGTAAAATGTGTGCCATTGCCTGAGATCCAAATTGAAGGATTTTCTCCGACTATCGCAGATTCAGGGGATACATAATTTATTGACCCTGCGAATACAAGGTTCGGAAAGAGAAACATAACAAATAGAAATGTGCGAATCGCTTTCATAGAAAATACCTCCTGCCTTTAAAACTTGGTTATTAAATCTCCTAAAAGGAGATAGCAAACTACCGGTGTTTTTGATTTTTGTCAAGAGCTTTTTTGACGGAATCTATATATTTTTCTAATCTGGGATTTGAGCTGTTCGGGTCGCAGCGCAATAATATACTTAGAGCCTGTTCATATCTGCCGCAGTTGTAATAAGTTGCGCCTAAATTAATCAGGGCATTTTCAAACCGGGGATGTATTTTAAGAGCTTTTTGATAGTAATAAATCGCTTTCTCACGGTCATCCTGCAATTCATAGCAGGATGCAAGGTCGTTTAATACGTGGATATGATAGGGATTGGCCTTGTAGGCTTTTTTGTAGTTTTCCAGCGCCTCTGCTGTATTATTTAAAAAGAAATTTGCTTCCCCTTTATACCACTGTAATGGTGTTGACATCGGGTCTAACGTTGCAAAAGCTGAGTAGCCTTTATCTATTTCCGCTATTACAAACTTCCATTTTCCCATACTTCTGGCGTATAAGGCTTTCTTTGTATGTATCTCCGCTTTTGTACGAATGTATCCGTTAACAGTTGCAAGGGACAAGATAATGATAGAAACGGTGATTAAAATAAAACCAAGGGGTTTGAATCCTTTTCCTTTTTGCCCAAAATTTTTTTGATGCTGTGATACCACAATACTAATTATCAATCCTAAAAATACTGAGTGAAAAATTCTTTCTTTCGGGAACCAGAAAAAGGCATCTACCATATAGCCGATTATCCCCCATAGCATAAGAGCTATAAGCACCTTGTCTTTAAAATCCACCAGCTTAAATAAAAGTTTAAAGATGTAGGTTATAACTGTCGCAAAAATTGCCAGATAGCAAACAAGACCTAAAACTCCATTCTCAGAAAGGACCCACAAATAATCGTTGTGCGGCCGCTGAAAAAAGTCGGTTGTAAATGACCGCGGTGTCAAACCTTCCAGACTATAAGATGGAAGAACAATTCTCCAGTTTCCCGAACCGACTCCCAGGTAAGGATTTTCTTCAATTAATTTGAAGGTCTTTTTCCATAGAGCAAATCTTTCTCTGAGAGTTTCTGTTGACCAAATCTGTTTTACTTGTTGAGTTTTACCGTATAGCGGCAGAACTATAAAGGCTATAATTGTTAACGAGATAACAAAATATAAAATTGAACGCCGAAAAGAAAAAAATCTTATATTCTTAAAAAATAATACAAATACTAAAATAAGAGTTAAGGTTGAAATAATCAGGCTAAGAAATACAGAACGTGCCTTAGTGGAAAATGTACAGAAAAGTATGAATATTAAAAGAATCAGATTCGCGATTTTCCACAACCTGCTGAAACTAAAGAGACCATACAGGCAAAATGGAAGCATCAGAAAAAAAGCGGATGCCAGGAGATTTCGATTGGCCATAGTGGCACTTTCAAAAAGAAAATTATTTCTGGCATATTCGTAGTAGGCAATAATACATAGAAGAATGGCCGCAATTGTTATCATCTTGCTTAGTATGTTTATATATTTGGCGTGTCTGGCTAATATTATGGATGCGAAAAATACATATACAACAAAAACAAAGTTTTTAAGTACCTCATGAATACCTTCAGTGATATTTATAGCTTTAACAAGAGAAAGCAGAGAAAACAAAAAATAGCAGAATAAAACTGGAAATATGAATCTATTAAGAATCTCAAAGGCTAATTCCTCAGGTTTCGTACACAGACGTATTAATAGACAAATCGACAAAACAAGCGACATTACAGCCCATATTACAAACCCCGGCATTAAAACAGGGTCAATCGTGGAATTCAGACCGAAGAAGGGTATAAGAAAGACAGAAGCAACTGCCAGAACAGTAAACTCGAGATGCTTATAAAGCTTTGCCCACAACATAAAGTAACTCAATTGGTTTCTGTTTATAAAGAGGTGGTCATTATATCATTATTTTATCCATCATTCTTGGAAAGGCGATGCACTGGCGGATGTGCGGCTCGCCGGTCAGCCAGGCAAGCGTCCTTTCAACGCCCAAACCGAAACCGCCGTGAGGCACTGAGCCGTACCTTCGCAAATCAAGATACCACTGATAATTTTCAACCTTGTAACCCTTCTCGTTTATTCTCGTCAAAAGCTTATCGTAACTATCCTCTCTCATTGAGCCGCCGATGATTTCACCAAAGCCTGCCGGTGCCAGCACATCGAAATTCTGGACGACCTTCGGATTTTCGGGGTCCTGCTTCATATAAAAGGCCTTTGCCTGGCTCGGATAGTGCGTAACAAAGACAGGTTTATCATGCATAAGCGAAATTATCGTTTCGTCACTGCCGCCTAAATCCTCGCCCCATTCAAATTCTGCTGCCAGTTTCGCGTGTTTGGGATTGTTTTCAATCTTTACATCAAGCTCATTTAGTTCAATGCGGATGTCAATAAGTTCTGCGGCGATTTTGTCCTGCTTCCATTGTTTGATTGGGCCTTTGGCCTCGTTTTCAAGTTCACTTATCTTTTTCTCAATCTGCTGTTTCTGTGCCTTGAATTCGTTTAGCTGTAAGGCGAGGAAATCCTGAGTTTTTTTGCTCTTCAAAATTTCCATTGTTTGTGTGTAAGTCAAACGATAAAAAGGTGGAGTAATCTTTTCGAGTGATGCAATATCTGCGCCGAGCGTTTCGAGCTCAGAGCGGTTTTTTTCAAGTGCCTGTTTTACAATGAACGATACAAAATTTTCAGCTATTTCCAGCAGGCCCGGCAAATCGACAAAAGCTACTTCCGGCTCAACCATCCAGAACTCGGTAAGGTGTCTGCGGGTCTTGCTCTTTTCTGCTCTGAATGTCGGGCCGAAGCAGTAAACTTTGCCGAAACTCATCGCTGCGCATTCGAGATGAAGCTGGCCGGTCTGAGTCAGATGAGCGGGCTGGCCGAAATAGTCAACCTCGAATAAACTGCCGGCTTCTTCTCCTGCAATGCCTGTAAAAATCGGCGTATCAATAAGGGTAAAACCGTTATCGTTGAAAAATTGTCTTATCGCATTGACCAGTGTATGGCGCACTCTGCCGATACACCACTGTCTTTGCGAACGCAGGTGCAGATGACGGTTTTTCAGAAGAAAATCTATGCCGTGAGACTTTGGCGTAATCGGATAATCGGTTGATTCACATATTACCTTGGCATCGGCAACGGCAAGTTCGTATCCGCCGATGCTGCGGTCGTCTTTTTTTACAATGCCTGTTATTGTAAGCGAAGATTCTGTGCCGAGCCTTTTGAGCTGTTCAAATAGTTCTTCCGAAACCTTGTCCTTTTCGATAATGCACTGACATAAACCCGAACCGTCGCGGATTACCAGGAATATCAATTTACCACTCGGCCTTGAATGGTAAACCCAGCCGCCGATTGTTACGGATTTATCAACATTATCTTTCAAACAGGAGATTCTTGTAAGACCTTTAAGCATTTTTATTGTCCTTGTGGTTTTTCAGGCGTGATTATTCCCGCGATGATATAAGTCGCAACTAATGGAATTATGCCGGTAAGCAGACACAGAAAGACAAGAGCCAGCCTTATGATGGTTGAATCCACTCCGAGCATTTCGGCCAGTCCCCCGCATACGCCTAAGATTTTCCTGTCGGTTTTTGACAAATAAAGTTTTTTCATCTTCGATATCCCTCAATATTATAATTCATAAAGATATTTTCAATCCCGTTGAGTATCATTAGTGCCGTTTCTAAAAAATTAGTATAACTTTTTAATGTTTTCATTATGTATATTCCGAATCAATGTAGAGATACAAATACTTATCAAAATACCAACTTTTTACAAGGAGGTTACTTATGTGTCTCT
>Ga0315291_10002278_pt1 | contig 25231 bp, 29 predicted proteins | sample YL17G12_20_MG_FD_203070 | JGI IMG/M metagenome (GOLD analysis project Ga0315291, IMG submission 203070) | Sediment microbial communities from Yellowstone Lake, YNP, Wyoming, USA - YL17G12_20 | ecosystem: Environmental > Aquatic > Freshwater > Lake > Sediment | place: USA: Wyoming | collected...
AGCGGACCGAGGACCCTGACTCGACGAACCTATGTCTTTCGGCCATAGCGGAAGGCGATGTTGCAGCTGCCCTCACGGCTGACCATGCAAGGACCCATCGGCCTTCGGGGGGAGCAACCGCGGCCGAAGACCGGGCACTCGCTCGATTCGATTATGCCTCGCAGTACCTCCCCGCAGCGACAACCTCCCATCTCCTCCTTCACCTCCGGGGCGTTGCGAAGGGATTCGGAATGGAGGACCCGAGCGTTGTGATCGCTGAATTCGGATCGAGGTTCCAGGGCGCTTCCGGGGATCTCGGAAAAGCCCCTCCAGGCCCTGTCCACCGGTTCGAACACGCGCTCCAGCATCGCCATGGCCTTGGGATTGCCTTCCGGCCTCACCACGCGGGTGTACTCGTTCTCCACCTCGTGCCGACCTTCGGCGATCTGCTTGACCAGCATGAACACGGCCACCAATAGATCCAGCGGCTCGAAACCGGCCACCACCTGAGGTATCTTGCGCTCCTGGGAAAAGCGTTCGAACGGATGCGTGCCGATGATCGTGGCCACGTGCCCCGGCTGGATGAGGCCTTCGATGCGCACCTCGCCCAGCTTGAAAAGAGCGTCCAAGGCCGGGGGCAAGATGCGATGGCAGCTGAGCACGGAGAAGTTGGAGGGCAACTTGGTCAACATGACCGAGGCGGTGGTCGGACTGGTGGTCTCGAACCCAATGGCCATGAAGACCACGTTCTTGGCCGTGGTCGTCAGTTTGATCGAATCCTCGACTGAGTATACCACGCGCACATCCGCGCCTTCGGCCTTGGCATCCGCCAACGAGCCGATGGGCGTGGGCACGGTCATCATGTCACCGAACACCGCCACCGTGATGCCGCTCTTGGCAAGGGTGATGCCTTCCACTATCTCCTTGGTAGTGGTGACGCAGACCGGACATCCCGGGCCCTGGCCTATCTTCACCCCCGCTTGCTCCAGCATCTCCTGCAAACCGAAGCGGACCAGGGTGTCTTGATGAGTGCCGCAGACGTGCATGAAGCGGGCCTTGATGCCAAAATCAGCGATGGAATCGACGACCTTCTTGGCTGTGTCCTGGTCACGGAAACGGAACATCTAGCTCTCCACCACCTTCACTGAGGTTACGCCGCAGCTCCTGCCCTTGATGACCTCTACCTGAGCTTCGCATTTCGGGCACACCAGGTTGGGGATGACCATGTGGTCTGCGAGCTCATCAACGTATTGCACGCCACCTTGATAGCCACAAGCTGCGCACTTCACCTCCACTTTCTCGTGAGAGATGTTGAGCTGCGACCCCGCGAGCATGTTGTCCCGGGTGAGCACTTCGAAGGCGAAGCGAAGCTGCTCCTCGCCCAGGAAAGTGAGCTCCCCGATGACGAGGTCCACTTCCTCCACTTTCTCCACCTGGTGCTTGGAGAGTTCGGCGAGCACCCTCTCGATGATGCTGGCCATGACCGAGACCTCGTGCATGCATGCTGATTCGGGACCGGATATTTATGCGCTTGCCGGCTTGCATCGCCTCTTCAGCGACCGGGTTCTGCGAGCCAGCAATCGCGAGAACGGCAATCTACTTATATCGTGAGGGGGATTGAATCGCTCATGCCAGCAGGGGAGCGCCGGACGAAGAAGGCCGCTACCCTCGAGTCCATCGTCGAGGGTCGGAAGATGGAGGCCTACGTCGAGCACATGACCAAGGATATGCACTCCTGCTGGATCTGTGGCATGGTGGGCTATAAGAGAAGGCCGATGAAGAACATCGGCGGACGCTACTTCTGCCTGGATTGCCTGAAGCAGCTCAAGGAGACCTTTAATACGCTGGAGCAGTGGGAGGCGGAGCTGCAGTTGGAACGGGAGATGCGCAGGAAGATAGACGACTCCATGCGCATCTGATCATTTCTTGGGCCTCTTGCGCCCTGATCGTATCATGGGTCTTCCCTTCTGCAGTTGAGCGTGGTAGTCGCACCAGCTCGTCAGGGGACAGAGGCTGCATCTAGGATTTCGTGGAAGGCATATCTTCTGTCCGAAGCGCACCAGGAGCGAATTGACGTCTATCCATAGCTCCTTGGGAACAATGCTCATGAGCTCCATTTCCGTGCCCTCTGGGTCCTTGGTTCTCACGAGTCCGATGCGGTTGCTGATCCTGTGTACATGGGTGTCCACGCATATGGAGGGGATGTGAAAGGCGTAGGAGCGTACGCAGTTCGCGGTCTTGCGCCCCACCATCGGTAATGATACCAGCTCATCCAGGTCGCTAGGGACCTCGCCCCCTTTCTCCTCCACGATGATGCGAGCGATCTCCTTGATCGCCCTGGCCTTGACCTGAGGAAAGCCAGCGGGACGAATGAGGTCCTGCAGATGCCGGAGGGGAGCCGTGGCCAGAGTCGCTGGTGTATCATACTCCGCGAACAGCCGAGCGGAGGCGTGGAAGGTGTTCTGGTCCTTCGTCCTCTGAGAAAGCACGGTGGAGATGAGCACGTGGAAGGGGTCCACCTCCCAGTCGGCGACCTGAACACCGTCCCTACCTGGGAACACTCCATCGGGGCATATCTCCCTTACTCCCTCCATGATCTCCTTAACGGGCTTCACGCAACTCCCACCAGGCCTTGGCCTCACCGACGGTATACAACGATCCAGTCACTAGCAATACATCATCCACAGAGGCCTTGGCCAACCCTTTCCTCAATGCCTCCACCACTGATCGCTCCACGACGACCTTGGGAACATAATCACGCAAGGATTCCGCCACTCTCTCCGCTGGATATGCCCTCTGGGTCGCAGGGGCGGTGGCTATGGCACATTTGGAGATTCGGCCAAAATGCCTGGCGATACCATCCAGGTCCTTATCGTCCAGCACGCCCAAGATTAACACCACCTTTTGGCCGAACAGCCTGTCGAGGTCCTCGGCGACCGCCTTGGCACCGTCCGGCGTGTGGGAAACATCGAAGACGACGTGAGGCATGGTACCCACGATCTCCAATCTCCCCGGCCAGCGGACGTTCGATAGACCCCTTGCTATAGCATCATCCTCGATCTCCAACCCTCGCCGGTTCAACTCCCTTGCCGCACCGTAGGCCATGGCAGCGTTGGCGCCTTGGAAGGAGCCAAGCAATGGCAGCCTGACCTCACCTATATCACCGATGCTCATCAGCGTGCCTTGGAGGGAGGAGCCGATCAATCGCCATTGGATGTCCTGCCCGACCACGCGCACCGGACATCCTTTCTCTTTGGCTGCCTCCGCGATGACCGAAAAAGCCTCTGATTCCGATGATTCTGCGGTTATGACCGAGACCCCAGACTTGATGATGCCCGCTTTTTCCCCAGCGATCTGGACCAGATTATTGCCCAGATACTTGGTGTGCTCCAGGCTTATGCGGGTGATGATCGTGCAATCCGGAGATATCACGTTTGTCGCATCCAACCTTCCTCCCATGCCCACCTCTACTGCCGCCACCTCCACTCCGCTCTCCGCGAAGTGCGAGAAAGCCAGCGCGGTGGTCACCTCGAAGAAAGTGGGGTGGCTTTCCTTGGAGACCAGGTTCATGTCCTCCACGTGCCCCCGCAACTCCTCCACCAATCGGCAGAGGGTCTCTTCCGGAATGACCACACCATTGATTTGAATGCGTTCCCTGAAATCGACCAGGTGTGGTGAGGTGTACAAGCCTGCTCGATAGCCTTGATGACGGAGAATCGACTCGGTCATGGCACTGACCGAGCCCTTGCCGTTGGAGCCGGCGACGTGCACGCTGCGGAACTGCTCCTGCGGATCTCCCATTCGATGCAGGAGCTCGGTGATATTCTGCAGTCCGAGCTTGATGCCCATGGTCTCCAGCCCAAAGAGCCACCCGAGCGTGTCCTGGTAGTCCATCCAGTCTAGGGAAGAATGCCTTCACCTTTAACTCTTTCTCCACGCGCGCTAATGTCCGCCACGAGGTCTCCGAGCAAAACACCTCTTCGTCGGGCCTCGGCCTTCATGACCTTCATCACTCCGCTTCCGTACTGCGCCGCCTTCTTCTCCCTATCCACGAGGAAATCCAGGCCCAACAGCGCCGCCACGTCCCGCAATATGGCCTTGCGCGCACCTTGGCGCACGCAGTCCGTGAGAGGAAGGTTGCTCGCCACCGCCACCACCTTCCGGCTGAGATACGGATGACCGATTGAACGGCCGAAGCGCTGCGCTATCGATCTCTCCATCGATGCTCCATTGCCCAGCAATTCCTCTAGGTCCCTCCGCATGCTGATCCTGAGCATATCTTCTGGCAAGGACAGGTATCGCATGTAGCCGCCGAACAGCTCATCGGCCCCTTGGCCGCTGAGGTACGCTTTGTCCTCTCCTCTTTGGCATACCAGGTAAAGGGGCATTTCGAAGGACAAGGGCAAGGGACTTGTCTTTCCGATGATGCGGGAAAGGGGTAGAAGAGAATCGATCACCTCTCGGTCCTGGAGCACCAACGGTCGCCATTCCAGTCCCAGCCTGGAAGCGGTCTCTTCCGCCACCTGGAGGTCGTGTGCGCCCGGGAGTCCGATAGTGTATAGCCGGACCGGGACCCTTTCGGCGGCCAGCGCGGCCACGAGCGTGCTGTCGATGCCTCCGGAGAAAAGCACGCCCATCTGTCGGTCCACGCAGAGCTCCGCGGTCGCCTCGCGCAGCCCCGTCAGCAGTTCGTCCGCCCGACCCATGTGCGAAGTATGCTTCGGAGCGTACATAACCATGTCCTCAGGAGGAGAGCGTGCGCCGAGCAATCACGTGTCCCTGAAGTGTTATAAGTTCCCCAGGACAATCGAGCGACGCCCATGGACCTCAACGCCCTTCTCCACCCCCAGACCGTCGCGGTCGTGGGTGCTTCGGACGCGCCAGACAAGGTAGGCAATATAATCACCAGGAACCTGATGGAAAGCGGGGTGAAGGTATTCCCGGTGAATCCGGGTGAGAGGGAGGTGCTCGGGCTGAGATGCTTCCCCAACATCAGGGACGTTCCAGAGCACGTGAACATCGTCGTGCTGGCGATCTCAGCCAAGTACGTGATCACCGCCATCAGGGAATGCATCTCGATGGGCGTCGATTTCATCATCCCCGTTGCCGGAGGGTTCTCGGAGATCGGGGAGAGCGGCAAGGAGATACAGCGGCAGATGAGCGAAGAGGTGAGAGGAACGAACACCCGCATCCTTGGTCCGAACACGGTGGGAGTGTTGGTGCCTGGAAGCGTGGACACTTTCTTCATTTCTAAGGAACGGAGCCCTCGTCCCAGACCGGGTGTCATCTCCCTGGTGTCCCAGAGCGGTTCGGTGCTCATCGGCGTTTACGAGAGGGCGGAGGTGGAAGGGGTCGGCATCCGGGCCTGCGTAGGCTTGGGCAATAAGGCCGACCTGATGGAGAACGACCTCCTTCGTCATCTTGGAAATGACGAAGGGACGAAATGCGTCGCCTTGTATCTCGAGTCCTTCGAAGATGGGAGGGAGTTCATAAAGCTGGCCCGCTCCGTGGCCATCAAGAAACCTATCGTGGCAGCGAAGGTGGGCATCACGCCGCGGGGCGCGAGGGCTGCGCTCTCGCACACCGGGGCATTGGCATCTAGCTCGGACGTCTTGATCGACGGGGTGCTCAGGCAGTGCGGAGTGATCAGAGCGAAGGACGAGATGGAGATGCTGGATGCGTCCAAAGCCTTGGCGTATCTGAAGCCCATGGCCGGAGACCGGGTGGCCGTCGTAGGGAGCGCGGGAGGCTTCGGGGTGATCGCCACCGACTACGTCGCTTCGGAGAGCATCGGTTTCGGCATGCACATGGCGGAGCTGGGTGAAGAGACCAAGGAACGCATTCGGCGCATCAGCCCCTATTTCGCTTCCGTGGAAAACCCCGTCGACCTTACCGGGGCTGTGACGGACCTGATGTTCGACCAAGTCCTGGAGATCGTGAACGAGGACGTAGGCGTGGACGGCATTCTTCTGTTCCTGCAGTTCGAGCCTCCGGGGATGACCTTCGCTCTGGCGGATATCATCGTCAAGTGGGCTAGACAAGGAAGGAAGCCCATGACGGTCTGCTGCGTGGGTGGCAGCTTTCCCCTACCGTTCATGAGACGATTGGATGGCGAGGGCATACCTACCTATGGCACTATCAGGCGGGCCGGGTTCGGGCTGCGCTGCCTTTTCGACCGAGGGACGTTCCTTAAGCGGGTGGGAGCTTGGCAAGAGACCGGATGAGAATGTTTTTCTCCGCGTAACGCTTCGGATAGTTTCAGATGGATAACGTCACCCGCATCGGAGTCTCTCTGGAACCGGAACTATTGGAGAGATTCGACGACCTGGTCGAGAAAACGGGTTATGAGACTCGATCCGAGGCCATTCGAGACCTCATCCGAGAAGTCCTGACAAAAGAGAAGATCAAGGACCCCGAATGTCCTGGAGTGGGAACGATCACCCTGGTCTACGAGCATCACAAGGGAGGGGTGCGCGAGAGATTGATGGATATCCAGCATCAGCACCATCAGGTCATCTCCTCTTCCATCCATGTGCACCTGGACCTGGACCGCTGCCTGGAGGTGCTGGTGGTCAAGGGAACTGTGGGGCAGTTGCAAGCCCTCGCGGACGAGCTAGGCGCCGTCAAAGGGGTGCTGCATGGGGATCCCGTGATCATGGCAGAAGGGGTTCTCGAAGAAGCGGAAGGGCATGAGCACTAGCATCCTGGCTTTGACCGATGCAACTGGGGGCCAGATCGACCCAGAGCCTAATTATTTATAGTTCGTTCTTCTTGGACGTTGAGCAATGAGAAAGCTGGTCATCTCCGAAAAGGGTAACGCAGCAGCGCGCATCGCTTACATCCTTTCTCGAGGTGCGACGAGGTCCACTCGGTTGAACGGAGTGCAGGTCTTCGATTTCTCCTTGGGGGACGACCAATATTCCGTGGTCGGCCTCCGAGGTCACATCCTGGAGCTCGACTACCCTCACGAAATGAACAACTGGGAGAGGATCCCGCCCAAGGAGCTTGTCTACGCCACTCCAGAGAAAAGGGTCACGGCACGCAACATCGTGAGCGCGCTCCAGACCCTTTCAAAGGAATGCGATCAGGTCATCATCGCCACCGACTTCGACCGAGAGGGGGAGCTCATCGGATTGGAGACGGTCGAGTTCTTGGATGTCGATCTCTCCAAGATCAAGCGTTCCAGATTCAGTGCCCTCACCAGGGGGGAGATCGATGCGGCCTTCGCCAACCTCACCGAACCGGATGAGAAGCTGGCCGAGGCGGCGGAATGTCGGCAGATCATCGACCTGGCTTGGGGCGCCGCCCTGACCAGGTTCATATCCATCACCTCCGGTCAGGTGGGCAGCAACTTCCTGTCCGTGGGGCGGGTGCAGAGCCCTACGCTTTCGCTCATCGTGGACCGGCACAACGAGATCGCAAGTTTCGTGCCCAAGCCCTACTGGAACGTGACCTCCAAGATGAGAAAGGGCTCGGAGTTCACCGCCAGCCACCAGTCCAACCCATTCTGGAGCGAAGAGGCGGCTAGCAAGGTTCTCAGCGATTGCTCCGCGGCCAAGGAGGGCGAGGTCAAGGGATTCGAGAGCACGGTGCGGGACGAATACCCTCCGGCCCCTTTCAACACCACCACCATGTTGGCGGAGGCGGTCCGGATGGGAATGTCCGCCAGCTTGGCCATGAAGATAGCCGAGGACCTCTACACCGCCGGCTACATCTCATATCCCAGGACGGACAACACAGTCTATCCGAGGTCGCTCAACCTTCTGACGGTCCTGGAGAAGCTCAGAGAGTCGGATTTCAAAGCGGAGGCAGAGGAGGTCCTGGCCCAGGAGAGCATCCGTCCATCGAGAGGCAAGGTGGAGACGACCGACCACCCACCCATATACCCGACGGAAGGTGCCACCAAGAAAGACCTGAAGGGGGAGAAGTGGCGTCTGTATGAGCTGATCGTGCGTCGCTTCTTGGCCACGGTGGCTCCGAGCTGCAGGGCGGAGCACCGCCATGCCACCATCATGGTCATCGAACAACCTTTCCAGGCCAAGGGGTACAAGGTGCTCAGTCCCGGTTGGAGGAGCTTCTACCCCTACGCCCGCGTCACTGAGGTCGAGCTGCCCCTCATGAAAACGGGGGACAAGGTCGAGGTCCTTGGAGTGGATGGGTCGAGGTTGGAAACGCAGCCTCCCAGGCGCTACACTCAAGGCACCTTGATCCAAGAGATGGAAAAGCTCGGCCTGGGGACCAAGTCCACGCGCCACGAGATAGTGCAGAAGCTCTACGACCGCAAGTACGCCATCGGAAACGACCTGGTGCCCACATTGAGCGGCATCGCCGTGGCCAATGCTCTAGAGAAACATGCCAGGACCATCACAGATAGCAAGATGACAGCCCACCTGGAGCGAGACATGGAGGAGATCGCTTCCGGAAAGGCCTTCCTTGCCGAGGTGGTGAAGGAATCCCAGGACATGCTCTCGGACGTCCTCGACGTCATGGACAAGCATCGGCAGCAGATCGGTGACGAGATCAGAGGAGCATTGCTGGAACAGAGCTACATCGGCGTCTGCCCAGCCTGCGGTGGCGAACTGAGGGTCAAGCGCTCCCGCAAGGGGGAGTTCATCGCCTGTTCCAACTATCCAGACTGCAAGCGAGCATACCCCAAGCCGAAGGGAGCGAAGGTTGAGCCCACGGGACAGCTGTGCGAGGTCTGCAAGACGCCGACCGTGAAGGTAATCCGCCGGGGCACCCCTCCGATCAACCAATGCTTGAACATGGATTGCGAGAGCAACAAGCAATCCGCTGCGATGGGCGTTTGCCCCCAATGCGGCTCGAACCTAAGACTGCTATACTCTCGGGCGGGCAAACGGTTCCTCGGATGCTCGGCCTATCCCAAATGCACTCGCACCTACCCCTTGCCTCAGTTCGGCCAGATCAAGTTCACTGGGGAGAAATGCGAAGCCTGCGGCGCGCCGATGATGATGACCTCCCACCGTGGGCGACCTTGGCGCTTCTGCGTCAACATGGAGTGCCCCAAGAGGGAGAAGAAGGTGCCCAAGGCCAAGCAAGAAGAGAAGAAGCCTGAAGCAGCCGCCAAGAAGAAGACCAAGGTCACCAAGACCAAGAAGAAGACCAAGGTCGCCAAGACCAAGAAGAAGACCAAGGTCGCCAAGACCAAGAAGATCAAAGGAACTGAGAAGAAGCAGACCAGGTCAGAGAAGAAAGGCGCGAAGGTCTGAGGGCGTGCGGATCAACGATCATGTTCGTGATCGTGCTCGTCCTCGCATTGGTGCGACGGGTCCTTGAATTCCAGGTCCTCGATCTCTAGTCTAGCACTGTGTCCCTCGAAGACCCTGCGCGCAGTGGCGTTGACGATGCCCTCCACCTTCTCCTTGTCCAAACCGTAGATAAGCACATTGATGACCAGGTCCAGACGGTATGAGCCGTCCGCCAGTTCTCCGCGGCACGCCGCTTCGGTGTCATGCGAAACGACGCTGCAGGCGATGTATTTCCCGCTCTCCACCTCGGCGATGCACTTGATGTGCCCGATGAGCCTGGTGCCAGCCTCCACGCAGCCTTTCGCTATCTGGGAAATGGTCGTGGAGACCATCCCCTTCAGATCGTCCGCTTTCTGCGCCCGATCGAAGCTCGCATGGATCTTGCCTGCGTAGGCGGTGAAATCATCGGATATCATCTAGCCCACCATCGCTTCCACGACCTGGTCTAGATTCATTCCAGTAGTGGCGGAGGCCGCTATCACCTTGGTGCTTAGCCCCTGGTCTCGGAAACTCTGCTCTATGCTCTTGATATCTTCGTCCCCGACTCCATCGACCTTGTTTATGATGATGACGTTGGCCGCCTTCAGTTGATTCTGCAGAGGACGAGCAAGGGCCTTCATGATCACCGGGTAGCGAACGGCATCCACGATGATGACGATGCGGGTGGTCCCTATCGGGCCCCTATAGAGCTTCAACGTATCGTGAATGGCCTCTGGGTCTGCTACCCCGGTTGGCTCTATGACCACCAGGTCAGGGTGGAAGGCATTGGCGACGTCCCGGAGAGTGGCTAAGAGGTCAGAGCCTAGGGTGCAGCAAATGCAGCCGCTAGGCATCTCCCTGACCTCCAGGCCGTATTTCTCCATGACCTTTCCATCGATGCCGATCTGGCCGAAGTCGTTGACGATGACCACCACTTTCTTGTGCTTCCGCTTGATAATCTCGTCGATGGTGGAAAGGATCATGGTCGTCTTTCCCGAACCCAGGAATCCGGAGATAAGGAGGATATCCATTTGCGCACCTTTGTACCGCGTCTGCAAACGGATAATAGCTACCCTATTTAAATATAGGTCCGCGAATGAACACAAAAGACAAACGTTCTCGGACCAATGACACCAACCCACTGGCGGTGGCAGATGAGCTTCAAAGGTACTCGGAGCCACCTTCAAACGAGCCTTCACCCATGAACTCTATGGTGAGCTCCTCCATCTCGCGGGCGACGCGACGGTTGCGGCAGGAGCGACACTCCACCACTTTTCCCAGCCCCTTCTTGGTCGAGACCATGGCGGAATCGAAATCCGCTATCACACCACAAGAACAGAGAACCTTTCTCCTCGGCGTGTCCCCAAACATCGCTCCCACCCAGGCGTAACCTTTGAGGCTTGTTTGACCCGAAGTCGAGGTGACATGACCGTCATGAGAGGTCTGACTGATGGCACCGCTAGTGAGCCTAGGCTCATTGCAAAAGGCTGAAGCTTTCGCTAGTTGTCTGTTAGCTTCCATACCTCTCCCCCAAACCGGAAAAAGTGCAAAGCCAGTTTCCAATCAACGACCGCCGCTCAGGGTCGGTTCAATGTGGATTCGCTTACGCAATTCTCCGAGCGAAAAACAATAACAGGCACTGCGCACTTAAACATATCGCTGTCGATTTCATCGCATCCAGACTGTCTGACAGACAACGTCCGACGAGGGTCGGACTCGCACCGCAGAATCATGCATTGAGGGGCATGAACGGACCGGCCCGCTCTCCAAGCTCATCGTGGGATTCGACAACGAGCGGCCTCAACCAGCAATGCGCAATCAAATGGTCGAGCAAATGTGGGGATGATTTATTATTCCCAAAGTTCCAATCTCGGGGCATGAAGACGTTCACCAAGGAAGAGCTTGCTAAGTACAATGGTCAGAACGGTATGCCCATCTACATCGCACACAAAGGGAAGGTGTACGACCTGACCAACAGCTCCTTGTGGGAGAGCGGAGAGCACCAGGGCATGCACACTGCTGGCTATGATCTTAGCAAGGACATAGCGGATGCGCCGCACGAAGAGGACGTTCTGAACCGCTTTCCGGTGATCGGCGAAGTGGTCTGATATCGCTAGGATGTTCCATCTAGCGCAAACTCTATTTAATCGGTCGGCCTAGATTATTATGAGATGCCTGCTTCCGCGGACCTCTTGTTCCTCGGGCCGAGAAGGGTAGTGCTCTATCGCAAACTGGAGCGGGTCATGACCGTTGTGGACGAGGGAATACTGCCGATGGTCATCAAGGAGGTCTACCTCTTTGGCAGCTTCCTTCGAGACGAGCAACTGCCATCTGACATCGACGTACTGCTGATCTACGATTCCGACGCGACCCTTAACCTGTATGAATCGGTGGGCAGGAAAGGAGACAAGCATTGGCGTCTCTGGGAGATGAGCCGCGCACCAGGGAAGTTGAGGCGGTGCCTGAAAGCCAACGCGGAGAAGAGCGTGGATCTGAGCATCTGCCCTTCGTTGGAGGAGTATCAACGGGACCTGGCCTATCCTATGGACATATGGCTGAGGATCTGGACCCGACAGGACAGGGACTGGAGGATCAGGCTCATGGACCATTTCGACCAGGCGGTGCGAACTCCACTTCCACAGGTATCCCCCGCTTGACGCTCTGGCTGACGATGCAGAAATCCTCGAAGAGGTCCTTGCATCGCACAAGCATGCCCTCATCCTCTAGCTCAGGGTGAAGGACCACCTTCATGGCGGTGATCCGCAGGCGTCCGCGCTGGTCCCTCTCCAGCTTGGTGAGCACTTCCGCCCTCATTCCCTTGACCTCGGCCCTTGCCTTCCTCAGACAGTACGTAAGCGACGCTGCCATGCAGTTGCCCACCGCCGCTGCCAGCAGAAGTCCGGCGTTCGGATGCTCGCCCTTCCCCACCGGTTCGGGCTCATCCATGAGCAGCCTAGGCATTGCCTCGTCCGGGAAGGAGACCTGGAACTGGTAGCCATCAAGCAATACGATGCTGGTCCGGAACTCCTGCTCTTCGATCCCGGCCATTCCTTCACCTCACATCTCCGTTTGGATGAGCTGTTCCAACACGCTCTCCCTTATCTCGATGGCACTGCGCTCTGGATAGATACGCTTGCCCTTCCGGATCAGCTGCACCTCAGCCAGCTCCATCTTCCCACCGCAACGGCATTTCGGCGGTCGTTTGAGTGAGAGCGAGACCTCGAAGGACAGGCACCTCAGGCAGCAGAACGGATACTTGCGTCCGCCATACTTGCCCCGCTTTGCCACCGGCTTGCCTCCCTTCTCCACTATGTCCAGGGCGAAATCGATGGTCGGGGCGTTGGAGATGCTCGTGCCCACCCCGAAACCATCTGCTCCCGCTGCTACGAGTTCCGGGATCGTCTTATCGTCCAGACCCCCGGATACGAAGATCTTGACGTGGTCAAAGCCACGGATGGACAGCTCCCATTTCACTTCGCGGATCAGTTCAGGCATCGAACCCTTCCTGGAAGCCGGGGTGTCCAATCTCACCCCTTCCAGTTCTTTGATGCTCTCGCAGGCCATGATCGCCTCCGCCTTCTCGTCGGAATAGGTGTCCACGAGGGCAACCCTCGGCACCGATCGGTCCACTGCCTCATCGAAAGCCTTGAACGCCTTCTTCTGGTCTCCGAACATGATAACGAGCGAGTGGGGCATGGTGCCCGAGGGCTTCTTGCCTATCGTCTCCGCTCCTTTGAGCGAGGAGACGGCATCGCATCCACCGATGAACGAGGAGCGGTCGAGCATGGGAGATATGGAGGGATGCATGCGCCTGATGCCGAAGGCGATCACCTGCTTGTCCCCCGCGGCCTTCCGTATCCTCGCCGACATGGTCGCGACCCCTGAAGAATGGCAGAGGAAACCCAGGGCAGGCGTTTCGTAGACGCAGTAGTCGGAGTAGGCACCGCTGATGGTCATGACCGGGATGCGTACGCCGCTCTCTCCCCGTGGCCGAAAGACCGTTCCCTCTGGCAATCCCCACATATCTATGTTCTTCCCTTCGAACAGCCGTACTGTCTCCTCCACTCCGCAGAACACGCCCCAAGGCCAGCCCCTCGGCAGTCCGCTGACGGTGAACTCCGCCAGCGCCTGCTCCTTGATCTTTCTTTTAGCCCGGAGGACCTCCAAGGTGTGGGTGAAATAGACGTCAGTGGTCCTGCCCTTCGAGATGTCATCGTCCGTGGCGGAGAAGAACTGTTTCAAATGATCGTCCCCTTCATCATCGTTGTTCCTGCGTATCGAGGGCGGGATTAAAATGCCTTGTCATGAGCTGAGGAAATAGCTGGTCCGCACTACTCCGCCTTTCTCCGGTAGATGGCCGCTCCTGGGAACTTGGCCTTCTCCCCCAGCTCCTCCTCCAAATGCAACAGACGGTTGTACTTGGACGTCCTTTCCGCTCGCGCTGGAGCACCGGTCTTGATCTGCCCGCAACCTAGCGCTACCGCGATATCGGCGATGGAAGTGTCCTCCGTCTCACCGGAGCGGTGGCTGACCACCACTCCGTAGTTCGCCTTGAAGGAGAGCTCGGCGGCCTCCATTGCCTCCGTCACCGTCCCGATCTGGTTCACCTTGATCAGAGTGGCGTTGCCCGCCTTCATCTGGATGGCGCTCTTAATCCTCTCCACATTGGTGACGAAGATATCGTCCCCCACCAGCTGGATCCTCTTGCCCATCCTCAGGGTCATAAGCGCCATGAGGCCGAACGCCTCCTCGTGCACTGGGTCCTCGATGCTGACGAGCGGGTAATCGCGCTTGAGCACGGAGTAGAAGTCCAGCAGCTCTTGCGGACCCATGCGCCTGTTGTCCAGGGAGTAGACGCCCTGATTGCAGAACTCGCTGGCGGCGCAATCCAGGGCTAGAAAGACATCTTTGCCCGGTTCATAACCCGCTTTCTGGATGGCCTTCATTATCATGTCCATAGCCTGTCGCGTGTTGTCGAAAGGAGGCGCGAAGCCACCCTCATCGCCAACGTTGATGGCCGAGGGACCATAGGCCTCCTTCAATATGGAACGCAGGTTTTGGTAGACCTCGGTACCCATGCGCAACGCCTCAGAGAACTTCGAGGCGCCAGCCGGCACCACCATGAACTCTTGGATGCGCAGGCCCGTTCCAGCGTGTTTTCCACCGTTGATGATGTTCATCATCGGGACTGGCAAGATCCTGCTCCCCTGGCTCAGATGCTCGTGCAACTCCACCCCTTTGGCCTTTGCCCCAGCGTGCGCAACGGCGAGGGAGACGGCCGTGGTGGCGTTGCCTCCGAGCTTCGACTTGTTCGAGGTGCCGTCCAGTTTGATGAGCGCAATATCGATCTCTTTCTGCTCGGTGCAATCCATGCCCTTGAGCTTGGGGGAGATGACCCGGTTGACGTTCTCCACCGCCCGCAGCACGCCCTTTCCACCGAAGCGCTCTCCGCCGTCACGAAGCTCGAGCACTTCGTGAGAGCCGGTCGAGGCACCGGACGGGGCGATGGCTCGGGCGACGAATGACGAGGTGATGACCTCCGCCTCTACGGTAGGGCTGCCGCGGCTGTCCAATACCTCTCGCGCTTTGATCCGGACTATCTTCGAGTCTGCCATTAGCTCAACCTCTCAACCAGAATACCACGGCCGGAAAAAGGATTACCTACCTAATAGGTTTCGCCGTCGATGCAGGCATGGCCTCGATGACCTCCATGTTGCGCTCCAGGAGCGCCATCTCTCTCACGTCCAGGGTGCGCGGGTCGACGGAGATTATCAGTCTGGACTTGTACTCCATCGTCGCCTCGGTCACGTGATGCACCATGCGCAGCACCTTCTCAAAGTCGTTGTTGACGATGAGGAACTCGATGCCGTCGATCATGACCACGCTGTCGCCGCTCTTCTCGATGAAACGGATGATGGTGTCGCTGAGGATGCCGATGTTGGTCGGATTCACGTAAACCTTACCCAGTTGGTTGCTCAGCCAAATAATCGGTGTCTTCTCCAACCCCCAGCTCTTGCGTATGGTCTGAGGGTGTTCGCGGGTGATGCAAAGCCCTTGGATGTTGTGCGTCACCTGGTCCGCGAACATCTCGAACGATTTCTCCGGCTTGAGCTCCTTGACCACGTAGCCGAAGCCTTTTCTCAGCTCGTATTTGATGGCCGTCTTCTTGGCCTTCTCCATGCCCGCGGGCGTATCCAACTTGGCCTTGAAGAGCTTGCTGAATAACCCCTCCTTCTTCTCCACCGGGGCGGGTTCAAGGGTTAGGCCTTCGGTGGCCTCCAAGATCTCCTTCATCTTCTTTTCCAGTTCTGAGTTCTTGAATGGCTTTCTAATATATCCCGCCACCACGTCCTGCAATCCGAAGATGTCAGTGCCGATGTCGGTGTAGGCGGTGAGCATCATGACCTTGATCTTGTTGGTCAAGCCCTCTTGCTTGAGAGTGCGGAGCACGCTCCAGCCGTCCATGTCAGGCATGTTGATATCCAGAAGGATGAGGTCGGGGCTCTCGCTCTTGGCCTTCTCGATGGCCTCGCGGCCCCCAGAAGCGGTGATGGCCCTATAGCCGTGCGAAGACACGAGCACGGAGACGATGTCGAGCACATCTGGGTTATCATCGACTATCAGCACTGTCTTGATGGCTAGGCCTCCGCTCGCTAATCGGGATTGCCCGTAAATCTGATAACGATGCTAAAAAGCTATCCCCAACAATCGCAGAAGCCTAACGACCGTGACTGGAGGAAATCGTTGGTAGGATAAGCACGTAGGCTGACCTGGTCGCCAAAACCTTGGCCTACGTCTTTCTGCTCTCTTTCGCCTTGGCGCGAAGATTAGTGTAGCCGCACTTGCGGCAGCGGGTGGCCTTGGGGGCGTTCCTCGCGTAGCAGTTCATGCATATCATCTTGTTGAGGAGCCTCGCGTCGGCCTCTTTGAACCTTGCCATCGTAACCCTCTCGGCTTGGAAATATGGAGGGAATATAAAAACGTTGGCTAGCAACACGACCCCTCCCCAGATACCATCGGCTCGTCCAATGCCTCCGACCACATCGATTCCGCGCTGACCTAGGATCGTCTGCTGGCTGTTGAACCCGCCAGCACCAGATAGGCAAGGAACGTCTCCAACTGGATCCGCTCGTTGCTTCCCTCCACGATGCGAAACTCGATCTCCCCCGCCCGGTCTATGAGCTTGACCTTCTCCAGGTCTGGCAGGTTGAGCTCGAAGATGGACTTGTGGATCTGCTTGATGATATCCTCGCCCGATAGGCCGTAGGAGACCATGAGCTCGTCCAGCTGGTTTCGCGCTTCCATGAAGGCACCAGAGAGAGCGGTCTCCAGCAGCTTCTTGACCTCTTCTGGCTTGGCCATGCCGGTGGTCTGGTAGATCACATCCACTGTGATCCTGCCACCTAGGGCGGCGGCCACCTGGAGAGAGTTCACCAGCCGGCGCATGTCGCCCCCGGCCACGTGAACCAGGGCATCGGCCGCATCGTCCGCCATGTCCAGCTTCTCGTTCTTGGCGATGAGCAGGAGATGCTTCTTCATGTCCTCCTCCTTCAGCGGCCGGAAACGAAACACCGCGCATCTGGATTGTATAGGTTCGATGATCTTCGAGGAGTAGTTGCAGGAGAGGATGAAGCGGCAGGTCTTGCTGTAGCGCTCCATGGTTCTTCGAAGAGCGGCTTGCGCATCATTGGTCAGGGCGTCCGCCTCGTCTAGAAAGATGATCTTGAAATCCGCGCCTCCGATGGGCGAGGTCCGGGCGAACTCCTTGATCTTGCCGCGGACCACGTCGATCCCTCTTTCGTCGGAAGCGTTCAGTTCCACGAAGTTGGAGCGCCAGTTCTCACCGAAGAGCTCTCTGGTCATTGCGAGGGCACAAGTTGTTTTGCCGGTCCCAGCCGGTCCGGCCAGCATCAGATGTGGCAGGTTCTTGGCCCGGGCGTACGACTGCAGGCGCTCCACGATCTCCTTTTGGCCGACAACCTCCTTGAGCGCCTTCGGCCGATACTTCTCGATCCAAATCTCCCGCATCTCCTTCATCGCCGCTTAAGCTCCCTTGGCCTAAAAAATACTATCGCAGTGGTGCCCGAACGTGGCCCGATGAAACGTTTTTCTGCTATGCAGCCTCTGTGGATTCCTGTGCCAACCTGCCTCAAGTGCGACCGGGAACCGATCACCCTCATCCGCTACAACGGAGCGCATCTGTGCGAGGAACACTTTCAGGAGTTCGTGGAGAGAAGGGTACGAAAGGAAGTGCGGAAGCAGGTCGACCTAGATGGCATGAGCAGGCTGGGTGTGGCACTCTCAGGCGGCAAAGACAGCTCGGTAGCTCTGGCGATATTGGTGGATGTATTGAGCAACAGGAAGGATCTGCAGATCCTCGCCATCACCGTGGACGAAGGCATCGCCTGCTACCGGCCTAAGACCATGGAGATGGCACGGGAGCTCTGCCAACTGCTTGGGATCGAGCACCATATCATCCGGCTGCAGGACGAGGTGGGCAAGACCATGGACCAGATAGCCCAGCGGACGAAGGCGAGGACCGCATGCACCTACTGCGGCGTGTTGCGCCGGAAATGCATGAACAAGTTGGCCCGTGATCTGAGCGCGGACGCTCTGGCGACCGGTCTCAACCTCGATGACACCGCCCAATCCATACTCATGAACTTCACCCGGGGGGATGTGGAGAAGTTGGCCCGGCTCGGCCCCCACGGAAGGTTGCAGCCGGGGCTCATCCCGCGCATCCAGCCGCTGAGATTGATACCGGAGAAGGAATCATACCTCTACGCCATCCTCAGAGAGCTGCCGTTCTCCGCGGACGAGTGCCCGTACGCGGATGCCGCTTTGCGGAACGAGTACCGCAGGATCATCGACGAACTGGAATCCAAGCACCCTGGCACGAGGCACTCGATCCTCAACAGCTACGATGCCATCCGTCCGCTTCTCCAACAGAATTTTCAGCCAGCGTCACTGCGCCAGTGCCAGTGCGGCGAACCGACCTCCGGCGAACGCTGCATGAGCTGCGAGCTGCTGGAAGAAGTGAGAATGATGGAGTGAAAGGGTTTAGACTAGCTCGTGATACTTGTACGCAGGAGTTCCGGCGTGGTAGCAGAACTGCACTTTGTCGAAGTGCTTCTTCAGCTCCTTCACGTCCTCTTTCACCGCAGTGGGTGCTTCTTTCTTCAACGCCACGCGGTGGATGAGCTTCGCCACTTCTTTCATCTCGCTCTCCCTCATGCCCAGGCGGGTCATCTCCTGCGTGCCGATGCGGATGCCCGAGGGTCGGATGGGACTCTCATCACCGGGCAGCATGTTCTTGTTGGTGATGATGTTGGCCGCCTCTAGGTCCTTCGCCACTTGGTCCCCACCGCCGTGCTTAGAGACGTTGACGGCTATGGTGTGTGAGCAGGTGAACCCCATGTTGGCGCACAGCACTTCCATCCCCAGCTCGTGCATCGCCTGACCGAGTGCTTGGGAGTTTTTGATTATCTGCGTTGCATAGGCTCGGCCGAACTCCTCCATCTCCGCCATCGTAATGGCCAAAGCGGCCATGGCATGCAGGTGATGGGACGAGGTGACGCCCGGGAACACCGCCCGGCGCAGGCGCTTCTCCAGATCCTCCGTCAGATTATTGCCCAATAGGAGGCCGTGGTTCGGACCGGGGAAGGTCTTATGCGTGGAAGAAGAGAGCACGTGAACGCCTTCGTGCAGCGGGTCCTGGAACTGTCCACCGGCGATCAGGCCCAGCACGTGCGCGGCATCGTACCAGACGGTGCAGCCTATCTCCTGGAATGTATCCTGGAGTTCCCTAAGCGGCACTGGGAAGAGGAAGAGGGAAAGGCCGAACTGCACCAGTTTGGGCTTCATTTCCAACAGAAGCTTGCGAGTCCCATCCACATCCACCGTCATCCTTTCCATGTCCCAAGGATAGTTGACGGTCTTGACGCCCCGCAGGCCGACCGCACCGAACTGCGCTGTGGATATGTGGGCGCCGTTGGCGAGGGCCGAGGTCGTGATGATATCCCCTGGCTCGCACAACGCGAATAGCACCGCCATGTTCGCTACGGTCCCGGATGTGGGACGGGTGTCTACAAATGGAACCTTGAACAGGCGGCTCGCGATCTCCATGCACTTGTTCTCCACCTTGTCCACGTAGATGTTGCCCTGGTAGTACCTCTTGCCGGGCATTCCTTCTGCGTAGCGGTCGTGGAAATCTGAGATCATCATCTCCTTGGCGAGCGGTGACATGAGGTTCTCGGAGGCGATCGTGGGTATCGATTCCTCGAACCACTTGCTGTGAGCCTTGACTTGCTCCTGAATCCACTGGGCATCCTCTTTCATGGGTTCACGAGAACTTGATAAAAGAGGTCTCTAAAATAGTTTGGTACTTGCTGGTCCCCTATGAGCCTCTGGAGCTCAGCCAGGCACCTTTTCCATCACCTTGCCCAGAGATCGGAAACGGAGGGCGATCAATGCGCAAGCCACCAGGAATATCGCGCCTGATATCATGAGCAGGAACCCAAGGCCTTCGTGGTCCAACATGTATCCGATCACGCCTATGACCCCCATGATGCCAGTTGCCAGTAGGGCGTAACGGATGGCCTCGTCCATGCTCTTCCCACCGAATTGGGCGGCGAAAAATAGCGCTCCCATCGAAAGGAAAAGGTAGCCTAGTATATCCATGCTCAGGGTGATGGAGGCGGGGTTGGCCATGACGATCAGCTCGAGGTACTGGTCAAGGTTGTTCGCGAGGGCGTTGCCAGTGACGACCGTCATCTGCAGGAAGTAGTTCAGACAGACCAGTGGCACGTAGAGGAGGATGAGCGCGAGACCGATGTCCCCGAAGATGGTTTTTTCGCTTTCTTTCGTCCGGCGAACGATGACGAAGAGGACGAGCACTGCCACGGCCAAAGCGAAGGCGAACGCCATGGGGACCATTTGAACTTGGTCGAAGGCGTCATTGTAGTGTTCGATGGATATCCAAGCGGGCGTAGGGAACATGATAAGGGTGACGGTGAAACCGGCGTTGAGCAATACCACCAGGACCGCTGTGTAGAAACCGAATCTTTGCAGCTTCGTCCCATTCATGTTGTTGCCTCATACCTCAGCGGAGTGGACGGTTCATTATGATTTCGCAGCCTAGTTCGAGGAGGTGCGCTTCTTCAGCTCACTGATGGAATTGACCGGGTTCGGGTCTACGCCCCTAAGCATGGCCAGGTAGAAGGAAACGAAATCCCCCAGTGCTATCCCCATTAGCGATGTTTCCAGAGAGCTGCGGCCATTCAGCTCCACCACGACAGATTCCAGCTTCGCCTCCCTTATGAGCTGGATAGAAATCTCCATCCGCTCGCTCACCTTCTTGTTCGGTACGTTGGCTCGCAGGAAGACCGGCACCATCTCCTTGCACCTTTCACCTTCCACCCATCCCACTATCTGGTTGTGGTTCATCTCCGGGTATTCGCCGCTAAAAGCCAACATCTTGGCGTTCTCGTTGATCTGCGTCATCCAGCGCAAGGCCACGGAACGAATGGTCCTGGGAGCATAGATCACCGGCACCTTTCCTTTGAGCTTCATCGCCAGCTTCTTGGCCATGTTGAGGTCCGTTGGCACGCCCGGCGAGAGGTTCTGCATGAGATCGGTCATGGCCGGCACGCTTCGAGCGAGGTCCTTGCGGACTGGAGCCACACCCGCCTCGTCGAGGACGACCCCCGTCGCGCCCAACAGATAGCCAACGGCGGCCCTAGGTTGCTTTCCGCCTGGCACCTTCATATGCGGAACACCGTGCTTCTCGCAAAGTTCCAGGAGCTTTCCCCCAGAGGTTATGCCATAGACCGAAGAACCACGTTTCAACACATCATCGAACAGCTCCAAGACCTCCCAGGTGTTGCCTGAGTAACTGACCATGATGACCAGGGTGTCCTCGTCCACCCACCTCGGGAACTCCAGACCACGAGCCACGCCCATCGGGACCTCCGAGACCCCAGCGCAGTAGTCCAGGAGCATATCAGCGCCGATGGCCGATCCTCCCATCCCAATGACACAGACCTTCTCCGCTCTTCCTTCGAACCCCGCTTCCCGCTGCAGCATCTCCTCTATCTGGATGGGCAAGCCCAGTATCTGTTCCAATGCTCCTGACTTGTCGTAAGTGGCGATCCTGTCCTTCTCATCTAGGGGACCGGACATAGCCTGCTCATCTGCATCGAGACATATAACCTAGCGTAGGGCGACTGGCATCCTTGTACAGAGGTGGAAGAACTGTTCTACCATCGGAATGGTAGTTACAAAAGAAATAATATCGCCACTCCGGATTCAGCGCGGACGCTCCATGTCCGACGTTCTCGATCAAGCCCTGCATTGTCTGAAAGAAGGGAGGTTCGCCCTCGTCTACGATTTTGACGACCGGGAGCGAGAGACGGACATGGTGATCGCATCGCAGTTCGTGTCGCCCACTGCCATCAGAACCATGCGCCAGGACGCGGGCGGGCTCATCTGCACAACCGCCAGCTATGAAGTGGCGCAGAAACTGCAACTCCCATTCCTAGTGGATGTCCTCGCGAACTCGTATCCGAGCTATCCGGTGCTTTCGAGACTGGCTCCCAACGACATTCCCTACGACACGAAGTCAGCGTTCTCGATCACGATCAATCACCGACGGACGTTCACCGGCATCACTGACAACGACCGCGCCTTGACGACGTCGGAGTTCGCCAAGTTGGCTAAGGCCGCGCTGCAGGAATCCTCGAACCAGGCCAGGGAGGACTTCGGCCGCAATTTCCGTTCTCCCGGGCACGTTCATCTGTTGAATGCGAGCCCGCAATTGCTCGTCAAGAGAAAGGGGCACACCGAGCTATCCACAGCGCTGCTGGCGCTTTCCGGACTGGCGCCTTCGGCCACCATCTGCGAGATGATGGGAGAGGACGGCAACGCCTTGAGCAAGGAGAAGGCTAAAGACTATGCCCGGAGATACGACCTCTGTTTCTTGGAGGGTCAGGGTATCATCGATGCCTGGAATGGGTCAGGTCGAGGAAAATGACCAGGGTAATGGCCACCGGAGTCTTTGACATCCTGCATACCGGTCATCTGCACTATTTGGCCGAAGCGAAGCGGTTGGGCGACGAGCTGATAGTGGTCGTCGCCACGGACGCCACCGTGCGAAAGAGGAAGCACGAACCGATCACGCCCGAAAGAATGCGGGTGGAACTGGTCGGTGCTCTGAAACCGGTGGACAAGGCCGTACTCGGAAAAGAGGGCGATATGTTCGATATCGTCGCCGAGCTTCACCCGGACGTGATCGCTCTAGGATATGACCAGCAGTTCGACGAAGAGCAACTGGAGAAAGACCTACTCGCCAGAGGATTGAAAGTTCGGCTGGCTCGCATGGCGAAATATGAGGATGACCTTAACGGCACCCGCAAGATCATCCAGAAGGTCATCGACTGGCACACAGTCAGCAGACAGCTGGAGAGGGAGGAGGGGCATTGAGGCGCATCGGCATCGCGGACACCACCTTCGCCCGGTTCGACATGGGAGGGGCGGCCATTCAGGAACTCAAGTCCATGGGCACGGGCTTCGAAATCGTACGCTACACCGTACCAGGCGTCAAAGACCTGCCGGTGGCATGCAAGAAGCTCATCGAGGAGAAGGGCTGCGAGATCGTCATAGCCCTGGGAATGCCTGGACCGAAGGCTATCGATAAGCAATGCGCACACGAAGCCTCCACCGGTCTGATCCAATGCCAGCTCATGACGAACCGCCACATAATAGAGGTGTTCGTGCACGCGGATGAGGGCCAGGATGCGAAGACGCTCGCATGGCTCGCGGAAAGGAGAGCCAGAGAGCATGCCCGCAACGCGTACCATTTGCTGTTCAAGCCCGAGGAGCTTGTCCGGAACGCCGGCAAGGGGCTGAGACAAGGCTACGAAGACGAAGGACCTTTGAGGGAGTGAGGAGAGATGAAGCGATACAACATCGGCATAGTGGTGTCGGAGTTCAATTTCGACATCACATCAATGATGCTTGAGAGAGCGAAAGCGCATGCGCAGTTCCTGGACGTCAACATCGCCAAGGTGCTGACCGTACCCGGGGTTTTCGACATCCCCTTGGGAGTTAAGAAGTTGATCCAGGACAAAGGCATCGATGGCGTTGTGACGTTGGGCGCGGTCATCGAGGGCGAGACCGATCACGATCAGATCGTGATGCAGAACGCGGCCAGGAAGATCACCGATCTGGCGGTGGAGTACGGTAAGCCTGTGGCCCTGGGCATCAGCGGACCGGGCGAGACCAGGCTGCAGGCGCAGGACCGCATTGAGAAGGGTCGCGATGCATTAGAGAGCTGCGTCAAGATGCTTCGCCGGTTGGACTGAACTCACTTCATGTTGATGTGGCGGTAGTGCTTCCGCTGGCTCTCGGTCCAGTCCTCCATCCCCAATTCGTGGATGAGGCGCAGGTTCTCGTCGATCGGATGGTGCTGCCGGAGCGGCTCCAGCTTCGGACATAACTCAGCAGAAGAACACTCCCAGCAACCCTCCAACCCATTTTCCCGTGCACAATCGCGCACGCGGCAATCGGTCTTTCCTCCTCCCTCCCGACACGGAAGTATGCAACGCGTGGATATGATCGCATCAAGGGTATCCTCGAAGTCTTGATACTTCTTGAGCCGAGGGTCCCTTCTGGACCGAATTCTGCAGTAAGCTCGGAAATCTACATCCGCCAGTTGCTTCCTTGCTTCTATCAGCGCGGAATAGAGCCCGTCCCGCGAAGGAATGCAGTCCCCACAATGCAGCCCGCAATAGGCGGTTCGCCTCTCCTCTTCGCCCAGGCCTGCTCGTTTCATCTTCCAAGACCGTTCAAGGTTCATGCATTCTTGCGCATGAAAGCGTCCAGGCGATCGAAAGCCTCGGTCAGGACCGCCACCGGCGGCAGGAACACTGACCGGAAGTGCCCGGCACCATAGGTCGGATCGAAGCCGGAGCCATGGACGAAGAGCACGTGCGTCTCATGCAGCACGTCTAGCACGAACTCCTTGTCCGTCTTCCACTTCTTCAATTCTACCTTAGGGAAGATATAGAACGCTCCTTTGGGCTTGGTGCTGCTGATGCCCTCAATCTCATTCAGGCGCTTGTGCGCGAACGCTCCCCTTTCTCGGAGCTTGCAGCGCGTGACCTCCATGTAATCCTGTGGCCCCTTCAGGGCCTCGATGACCGCCAACTGGCAAGGATGATTGGCACAGAGGCGCAGACGCAGCTGTTTGACGAAACCTTCCTTGATCTCGTCCAACTCCCCCTTAGGGTCGCGGAAGCAACTGTAGCCCAGCCTCCAACCCGGCAGAAGGTCGACCTTGGAGAAGCCGTTGAACAGCACCATCGGTATGTCTGGCGCGACCACGGAGGGGGAGCAGTGCTCGCCCTCGAACGTCATCAGGTCGTAGATCTCGTCCGACATGATGAACATCTCATGTTCTCCGACCAGGTCGGTGATCCCCTTGAGCACTTTCCTCGAGTAGAGCGCCCCGGTGGGATTGTTAGGGTTGATGATGACCATGGCCTTGGTCTTGGCGGTTATCTTCTTCCTTATGTCGTCCAGGTCGGGCTGCCAACCATTGGCTTCGTCTGTTTTGTAGGCGATCGGCACGCCACCGAAGTACTTGATGTACTCTGTATAGGAAGGATAGGATGGACCAGGGACCAATACCTCATCACCTGGATTGACCGAGGCGGCCACGATGTTCAGGATGCTCTCGCTCACCCCGTTGGTGATGAAGATGTCATCCACGTCCGCGTCCACATTGTTCTTCTTCCGCTCTTTCTCTAATAGAGCCTGGCGGAGCTCGAGGACGCCCTCCTCCTGCGTGTAGCCGTTGTCGCATTCCTCGACCGCTCGGCAGAGTGCTGCCCGGACATGCGGCGGGGTCTCAAAATCCCACTTGTTCGGGTCCCCGATATTGAGCTTGATGATCTTCACGCCTTTCTTCTCTAGCTCTCTCGCTGGAATGGTGACCTCGCGGATGG
>Ga0315291_10002279_pt1 | contig 25230 bp, 26 predicted proteins | sample YL17G12_20_MG_FD_203070 | JGI IMG/M metagenome (GOLD analysis project Ga0315291, IMG submission 203070) | Sediment microbial communities from Yellowstone Lake, YNP, Wyoming, USA - YL17G12_20 | ecosystem: Environmental > Aquatic > Freshwater > Lake > Sediment | place: USA: Wyoming | collected...
CATTTCATACAAAAGGAGAAAGAAGATGAAGCCTATGTTCATGGAGAATGTTTTCTACGACAGCGTAACCGTAGGAGAAAGGGGACAGGTTGTGATCCCCGCCAAGGCCCGCAAGGATCTGGGAATAAAGCACAAAGATAAATTGATAGTTCTGCGTGCGATGGGAAAGATGGGAATCGTTTTGATCCATACCAAACATATGTCGCATCTTTTTAATAAGATGACCAAACATATGAGTACAATAAAGAAATTGCTCTCCAAGCAATCATGAGGTAAAATAATGATAATGATAAGAAAGATAATCCTTGGATCTTCGTTAATTCTTGTTTTTTTAGCCGGTATCTCCCCTGCCCTGACCTTAAAAGAAAGCATAAACCTTGCCCTTAAAAACAATCCCTCAATCATTGCCTCACAAAAAAAGCTCGATGCCGCTAATGCCAAGATGGGACAGGCGATCGGAGCTTTTCTTCCAACCATCAAAGTAGATGGAAATATCGGTAGATATTATTCCCAGCCTTCTGTGGTTCAAATGACGATTACAACCGCTCAAGGATCTGTTACGCAGAGAAATTCGTTTGGTCCCGATATGGTGGCAGACACTAAGAGTATAACAACTTCACTATCTCAGCCCATTTTTATGGCTGCTCTTTTTCCAGGATATAAAATTGCAAAAAAAGGAGCTGACCTGGCACGGGAAGATTTAAATAAAGCAGCACTGGAAACCTCTTTCAATGCTACCCAGGCATATTTTAGCGTTTTAAAAGCAGAAAAGCTGGTCAAACTCTCCGAACAATCGAGGGAAATGGCCGAATCGCATCTAAAACAAGTTAAAGCCATGCTATCGGCCGGTGTCGCAACACAGGCGGATCTTCTCCGGATAGAAGTACAGCTGGCAAATTCTGAAGTGTCCTTAACCCGCGCGAAAAATGCACTTGAGATTGCAAAAGACGCGTTCAATAATGCTCTTGGACGTGATTTGGAGCAGGATGTGCAACTTGTTGAAGAAGGATTCAATGGCGGAGTTTTGAATCTCCCGGAATATAAAGATTTGCTGAAGATGTCTTTTGATTACCGTCCCGATTGGAAACAATATATCTTGAGCAAACAAATTGGAGAAGAAAATGTAAGGATCGCCGCGACAGCATATTTCCCAACCGTTATGCTGTCAGGACAAACCGGAAACCAAATTGTAGAATATCCCTCTTATAAAACAGATATAAATTCCTGGTCTATAACCGGAATTGCTTCCTGGACCTTATTTGACGGATTCGGAATCCAGAACCGGATATGCGAAGCGACAGCTAATCTCGATGCGCAAAAAGCGAACGAAGAACAGATAAAAAACGGGATCGCGCTTGAAGTGCGCGACGCTTATTTAAATCTAAAAAGCGCGCGCGAAACGATCGGCTCGGCAAAAAAAGCGGTCGAATCCGCGGAAGAAAACCACAAGGTTTCCGCTCTGCGGTTTTCATCGGGAGTCGGGACAAACCTTGAAGTGCTTGACGCGCAGGTTTCCTTAACCCAGGCAGGAATCAATTATCTTCAGACGCTTTTTGACGTTGAGATCGCGAAAGCAAAGATCAATAAAGTGATCGGACGGGAGGTCATCTAAAATGAAAAAAGGTGGGAACTGGCTCTACATAATCTTAGGAATAATAATTATCTTGGCAGCTTATTATTTCGGAAATATATGGTGGAACAGAGATGTTGTTTCCATAAAAACCGCGGTTGTAACCAGAGGAACGATAGAAGCCGTTGTTTCATCCAGCGGAATTGTTGATGCCCCCGTTTATGAGCTGGGGACCAAAATGGGCGGCAAAATTGAAAGTCTAAACGTTAATGAAGGCGAGAGTGTTAAAAAGGGCGACCTTCTGGCGAAATTTGACAATTATGAGCAGGCGTCCAATGATTTTGATAGGACTAAGCAGCTATTTGACGAGGGAGCGGCCAGTAAACAGTCGCTTGACGCGGCAAGAACTATTTTTGAAGCTTCACGGATAATCGCCCCCAATCATGGCATCGTGGCCAAAATAAATTACCGTGAGGGCGAAACGGTTGTCCCCGGCCAGCCGGTCATTATCGTGGTCAATTATGATGAATCCTGGGTAGAGGCCCAGATCGATGAAATTGATATTGCCAATGTTAAAATCGGCGATAAGGTAAATATCACTTCCGATGTTTATCCGGATAAAATTTATGACGGACAAATATACTGGATCGCTCCGCTGGCGGAATTGCGCAAGGTCGGCGGGCGAGTTAAGATGGATGAGGAATCTTATGTTTTCCCCTGCAAGATCAAATTTCTCGGCGGGCATGAAGAACTCAAGGTCAACATGTCGGTAAATGTCGATGTCGCTACTAAAAGGAGCGATAACGCTTTGCTTGTTCCGCGCGAGGCGATCGTCAGCAAAGATGATTCTTCTTATGTTTTCAAGATTACCAACAACCATGTCAAAGAGACGAAGATCGAGATCGGCATCCGCTCTTATAGCAGTGTGGAAGCGCTCTCCGGCCTGACGGAAGGCGATCTGGTCGCGGTTTCGAACAGCTCAAAACTTAAGGATAAGGGAAGAATCAAAATTGAGCGATAAGACCGTTGTCCGGATAACCGACGTCAAACGCACTTATTATATGGGCAAGGTGGAGGTTAACGCTCTCTGCGGGATCAATCTCAATATCACCAAAGGGGAGTTCGTCTCCATCATGGGGCCGTCCGGCTGCGGCAAGTCAACCCTGATGCATATCGTCGGCTGTCTTGACCGCCCGACCAGCGGACATGTCCACCTCGACGAAGTCGATGTGGATGAGCTGGACGATAATTCACTGGCCGAGATCCGGAATAAGAAAGTTGGGTTCGTTTTCCAGACCTTTAATCTGCTGCCGAAGCTGAATGCTATCGAGAACGTGGAGCTGCCGCTGATCTATGCCGGAGTCGGTTTTGATCAGAGAAGGAAAAAATCCGCGGAGCTGCTGGAGATTGTCGGGCTCTCGGACAGGATATACCACAAGCCGACCGAACTTTCAGGCGGCCAGAGCCAGCGGGTGGCTATTGCCCGCTCATTGTCCAACGATCCATCGATCATCCTGGCGGACGAACCGACCGGTAATCTTGACTCCAAAAGCGGCGATGAGATCATCCATTTGTTCCAGGAGCTTAATGCGCGCGGCATCACCCTAATCATCGTCACCCACGATCAGGAGATCGCCAACCACAGCAAAAGGATAGTGCGCTTGAAGGACGGTCTTATCATCTCTGACGAAAAGGTAAAATGATCAATCTGATCGAACCTTTCAAGATAGCTTTTAAATCTTTAATATCAAATAAACTTCGCTCAATTCTTACCACTCTCGGCGTGATCATCGGCGTAGCCGCAGTTATAACTCTGGTTTCAATGGGCGAAGGCGCTAAAAGCTACATCATGAATCAGATCGGCAGTTGGGGTGTCGGCTCTAACAGCCTTACGATCCATCCCGGCAAGGAGAATTCCCACTCGATCGAGCTGACTATGACTTACGAAGATGCTGTTGCCCTGCGGCAGAAGGTGCGGAATCTGCAGTATTTGATGCCGGAATTCGTCGGCCGGGGACGACTGGTTTACGGCAAAATGGAATATAAGCCCGGTTATACACTTGGTGTTTCCGCTGATTATCCTTTTGCCTATAAACAAAAAGCGGTCGAAGGGCGCTTTTTTTCCGCGGCCGAGGACTCCGGGCGCAAACGGGTCGCGGTCATCGGCAAGACCGTAGCACGGAAGATCTTCGGAGAATCTTCGCCGATCGGCGAAAATATAAAGATCAATGGCGTCGGCTTTAAAGTGATAGGGCGGCTGGAAGAAAAAGGGACAATGTTGACTTATGATATGGATGACATGGTCCTGATCCCGTCAACGCTGTCGGAGCTGGTCCTCGGCACCAACAAGATCTGGGAGATGTTCATTACCGTTAACAATGATAACCAGGTCCCGCAGGCGATCCAGGAAATCAAGAAAACCTTGATCGCCCGCCACCGTAAAGAAGATTTCCACATCCATACCCAGCAGGGGATGATCGATATTGTTAACAACATTCTCAACGCTATGACCGGGATCGTTTCGGCCATTGCGGCGATCTCGCTTTTAGTCGGCGGCATCGGGATCATGAACATCATGCTGGTAGCGGTCACGGAGCGGACCAGGGAGATCGGCATCCGCAAGGCGATCGGCGCCAAAGGCCGCGATATCTTCCTGCAGTTCGTTTTCGAGTCGGTCTTGATCACCATGAGCGGTGCTTTTATCGGGATTCTGACCGGCACGCTGGCCGCCTGGGGGATCATGTCTTATTTGAAACTGGAGGCGGTCATTGCCTGGGGCGCGGTTTACCTGGCCTGTCTGGTCGCGTTCCTGGTCGGAACTTTCTTTGGCGTTTATCCGGCAATGCGCGCGTCCAAACTTGACCCGGTTGAAGCGTTGAGGTTTGAGGTATGAGGGAAGCTAATGCCCTCACTCGGTTTCAGTTTAAAGTTAGGTTAATGTTATCCGCCCTCTCCCAGAGGGAGAGGGCAAGGATCGATTATGCGAATGAAGGAAATTAAAAAGCAATTTGCAAGAACATTGCGGATGGAGCAAACTCCAGCGGAAGAAGAAGTTTGGGAATTATTAAGAAACAGGAAATGCTTTGGATTAAAGTTTAGAAGACAGCATGTAGTTGAAGGTTTTGTGGTTGATTTTTATTGCCATGAGCAAAGATTGGGAATTGAAATAGACGGTGGAATACACAAAAAAACAAAAGATTATGATGAAATTAGACAGGAAATGATCGAATCGAAAAGCACAAAATTAATTAGAATTAATAATTATGAGATCCAAAAAGATAAGACCGTAGTATTAAGAAAAATAAAGGAGGCACTAAAACCCTTACTCAGTGAATGACTTACCCTCTCCCTCTGGGAGAGGGGGATAATCATTTAAGTTATCCATTATCAATTGTGGGTGAGGGTTTTTATACAATTCACCATGATATTTTTTCTCTTAGAAGAAATGAAACAGGCTTGGCGGGCGCTCCTCTCGAATAAAGTCCGCAGTACGTTAACGATGCTGGGGGTGATCATCGGGATCTTTTCGGTCATTACGCTGGTAACGATCGGCGAAGGGGCCAAAACCTATGTGACCGACCAGATCAAGAACCTCGGCGCGGGCTATGATTCATTCGCGCTGGTGGCGGGTAAAGACATGAACTCGCCGCCTAACCCGAAATTTACTTATGCTGATATCGCCCTGCTTAAGAACCGCGTGCCGGAGATCAGGGATATCGCCGCCATGAATATAGGGGGAGGCGATCTTACTTACGGCAAAAAACAGATCTTGTCGCCGGTGGTGATCGGAGTGACGGCCAATTATCATGATCTGATGGGCGGAAAGATGACGTCCGGCCGCTTTTTTACGCTGGCGGAGGTCGAAGCGCGGCGTAAAGTGGCGGCGATCGGACCGACTGTCGCTAAGGAGTTTTTTGGAGAGAGCAGTCCGCTGGGCGAAAAAGTCAAGTTGAACGGCAACCAATACCTGATCATTGGCGTCTCTGAAGCTCGCGGCAGTATCGGGCCGATGGACATGGACCGGCGGATCACTTTGCCGGTCACGGTCGTAAAAAATATGTTCGGTAATTACAATATTATGCGCTTTAATATTTTTCCCAAAGACATTGAGAAGATCGATGAAGTTCAGGAAAAGGTCAGCCAGGTAGTTAAGCGCCGTTTGGGGAATGACGATTTTCGCTTTATGACCCAGCAGGGGATACTGAACATCGTTAACAATATACTCGGGGCTTTGACCGGCTTTGTGACCGGTATCGCGGCGATCTCGCTTTTAGTCGGCGGTATCGGCATCATGAACATCATGCTGGTGGCGGTAAACGAACGGGTACGAGAGATCGGCGTTAGAAAGGCCATTGGCGCCAAAAAGCGTGATATTATCCTGCAGTTTTTAATGGAATCGATGATGATCAGTTTGATCGGAGGCATTTTGGGTATATTCTTCGGGATACTCGGAGCATTTCTTATAATGTGGGCGATCAAAGGAACTCTGATCATTGCGCTTTGGGCGGTCGCGCTCGCAACTTTTGTTTCGGCTGCGGTTGGAATATTTTTTGGCGTCTACCCTGCCATGCGCGCGGCGGAGTTAGATCCGGTTGAAGCGTTAAGATACGAGTAAATTATTTTGAGATTTCGCTGCGGATAAAATCTAAAAGTGATTTCTTCACATTATCATCATAATCAACCAGTATGCTTTTTATTTTCCCGTCCGCGCCGACCGTAAATGTGGTCGGAATGATCAGAACCGCGAATTGATTGAGCGACACAAGTTTTTTATCAATTAAAAAATTAAACGTCAATTTTTCGGAGTTTACAAAATCTTTCAATGATTTCACCGTCTTGTCAAAAGAAATGGCCACAACCTCAATTGAATGACCATACTGCGTATAAAGCTCCTGAAGATCTGAAAGCTCCTGCTTACAGGATTTGCTCCATGAAGCGCAGAATGCCAGAATGAGCGGTTTTCCTGTTAATTCTCCAGTATTTATTACTTTTCCATCCAAATTAGGCAGAGCAATAGCAGGCAGTAGATCGCCTGCAACAGGCACATCGGCCGCAATACATGTAGCGGCAATCAATGCCGCCATTGCAACCAATAAGAATAATCTCATTCTATTTTGAAAATGGAATCAGAAATGCCTTCGTTAATCTTGATGTTATCATAGCGCATTTCAGCCTTCATGCTGCCCATGGGAAGCTTGACCTCTGATACGCTTTTTGAAATCACCCAGACATTTTTGGTCTTTATATACTCAATTTTTGTCGCAGAAACCAGATTGCCCGCGGGATTATATATCTCTATCTTCACCGGCAGATATCTGTTTGAATCGATTGTAAAATCAACCCTGCCCAGGAACTTATTTGTTTTTTTTGGTTTCGCCTCAATCACTATAATTCCCGAAACATTCTTTAATTTAAGATCAAAGTATTCAAGCATTTTTTTCTTATCCATTGAACCCTGTCCAAGGTCCGGCTGGCCGGTTTTTTCCCTGAGCTTCTTTAGATCCTGCACCATTTTCTGCCCGGTCGCAGGATCAACGGCCATCATCTTGCCGCCTGATGTTATGGTTATCTGGGCTACGGGTTTTATCATCTCGATTTTGCTTTTATCTTCTCCCTTTATCCAGATTTTCCCTTTCTGCTCGCTCTCCATTTTCCCTTTCATTTCAGATTTGATGACCGTTGTTATATCGGCCTGCATATCTTTAATTAAGGATTGGTTGGTAGAAACCTTTGCCAAAATATCCTCTATTGCCGGATCAAGCGCCCAGGCGGAAAGACCAATCACCAAACAAATCAAGATCCCAATATATTTTTTCATTTTATTCCGTCCTTCTTTCTATAATTGGAGTTATTCTTCTTTTCTCACGACCGTCATCGCGAGTGGCCTCTATTGGAATTATCTGCTTTCCGTCAGGAAGAGTATACCTTACTGAAAATGTGCCGTCTTCTCTTAATTTGATCGGCTGACCTTGAATTGTTACTTTTGCGGTAGGCTCGGTCGCGCCGTAGACAATGGCTTCACAATTTGCAACCAGCCAGAAAGGCCTGGCGGCTTTTGGTCTTACAGGAGAGAATAGAGATGAAACTCCTGGAGATGAAATCTGCTGCAAAAGGTGCTTCTCCATCATCTCCCTAAGCTCTAATGATCCCTGCCCCACCCTGAATCCGCCGGACAGCGCGTACATTTTGTCCCAGTCCGGGATCATCCATTCTTCATCGATAACTTCCGACATTTTTTCGCGTGGGGTTGTAACAATGTTGCTTCGCGCGGCAACTATGAAAGTGCCGTCCGGCGCTAAAAAACCAATATCCACACAAAATGAAGCATTGGGTCGCCCAACGTTAATATACCAGTTACCTATTCTTTCTGAAATCCGGATATCGAAAAAATTCCAGTTATGAGCGTCATAAACACGCAGAATCAGTCTGGATTGATCAAACTTAGAACTAAGCGCTGATCTGATTTCTTCAACTTTCTTTTGGTTGACCTCCCAGTAAGCATATATCCAGAAAGGATCACGCACCATTATCACGATCCGGTTGTCATCATAACTCTGAGGTAATTCAAACGCTCTGACTTCTTCAAATTTCTGAATCACAGGACCTGCATAGTACTTGCTTTCTTCTATACGCTGTTCAGGATTAAAAACGACTGCCGGCGCCTCGATCTTCTTTCTCCTCACCCGAGTTTTTTGGGGTTTGGATTTTTTTGCCTTTTTCGCTTTTTTTATTAGCGGCATGCTATCACCCCTTACATTATCTCACGCAAATATTTGGCTGCTTCTTCCGGGGATGTGGGATTTATATAAAGACCGGATCCCCACTCAAACCCCGCCTGTTTGGTAAGCCTTGGTATTATTTCAAAATGCCAGTGAAAATCATAACTTATCGTACCCCAGTAATCCGGCTTGCCCGGCCTCGGCACCGCATTTGGAGCGGTGTGCAAAACATAATTGTAAGGAGGATCATTTAAGGTCTTTTTTAACCTGGTTAAAATATCTTTTAAGCAGCGCGCAAGCTGTATCCTTTCTTCATCGGCCAGCTCCTGGAACCCGGAATGGTGCCGCCGCGGAAAGATCCAGGTCTCAAACGGGAACCGCGAAGCAAACGGCGCGAAAGCCACAAAATATTCGTTTTCATAAATCATGCGCTCGCCTGAACCAAGCTCCTGCCTGATCAAGTCGCAAAAAAGACAGCGCTCCTTTTCATGAAAATAAGTGCGGGAGTTTTGCAGTTCTAATTTTACATAACGGGGAGTAATGGGCGTCGCGATTAGCTGTGAATGGGGATGGTTTAGAGAAGCGCCGGCCGCGCTCCCGTAATTCTTAAATACCAGAATATAACGGAACCTCCTGTCTTTTTCTAGATCGGTTATGCGCTGTTTATAGGCCCATAGGATTTTTTCAATGTTGACCTCTTCCATGTCCGCAATGGTGGCATTGTGGTCCGGCGTTTCAACAATTACCTCATGAGCGCCGATTCCCGACATCATGTCGAAAATACCAATACCAGAACGATTGACGTCTCCCTCAATCACCAGCGCCGGAAATTTATTGGGGATGACTCTTACCTGCCAGCCTGGTTTGTTGGGCAGAGTATCGCTTCTCCTCAAAGCAACTATTTCGGCAGGTGTTTTGTCCTCATTGCCTTCACACAAAGGGCATTTGCTCGTGTCTTCTTTGAGCGGGCCAACGGTTGTTCCGCCAAAATCCGACGGACGCCGCCCGCGCTCTGTGGAAATTACAACCCAGCGGTCAGAAATCGGACATTTACGCAGTTCAGGCATATCAACCCTCCATTCTTATCGCAATCTTATTCGTCCATCTTCCCTGAGGCTCAAGTTCAACCTCAAATCCGAAAAGAAAACAGCTCCCCTGATAGGTTCTTTCAAACCCGCCTTCGGATTGCGATACAGTTTCGATCGGGAACCAGAAAAGCTTCCCTTCTTTTTCCAGCACTAATGATACACTAAACCCCTTCCATTCGTCAATCAACTTTATCTCAAAAATACCGCCTTTAACGCCGGAACTGTTCATCTTATAATTTTCATCTGATCCGGAAACCACAATCTTACGGTCGGGAGCATCCGGCGCCAACAGGGTAAAATTAAATTCGATCCCAAAAAGAGTTTTTATTTTTTTATCGGAGAGATTTGCCGCTTCATATTCTACATTTATGATGCTTTGTCCGGCCATAATGGATACGACTTTTGTTACGGACACGGAATGGCCGTCCACCAGACCGGTGCGCGAGAAGTTAACCGAAGCCTCTTCTCCCTTCCTTTGAGGGAAGAAATTGTAGATACCATTCAAAAAATCTCCGATTTCGATATATTTTTCACTCTTTATGGAATCAAGATCGCAATCGGGAGGAAGGAAATGGTCGATCAACGACAGGCGACGGTGGCGGTCATAATTTAAATATTTTTCAATGCCCTCTTCTTTTATTTTTATTAGATCATGGATGCTTTTGGTACCCTCACCAACCGAGATTTTCTCTTTGGGGGTTTCCAGTATCTTTTTATGATAAGATTCAAAACGCCTGGTTAAAACGTTGGACAGATTAAATTCTTTCGGTTTGTAATCCAGCTCAAAAAGGCCGCCGCCAAGCCTAGGCGAAAAATACAGGTTCAAATAGGGATTGGACATTAAGACCTCTTCGGATCCGTCTTTGTCAAGATCGGTAACTAATACTTCGGTAAAATTTTTATCTCCCCGCTGAAGCTTCTGTATAATATTTTCCGCCCTGATCAAATGCTCATAAACGGCATGCCTTAAATTAGATAAATAAAGCCCCCCGAAAACACCATGCCAGTAAGCGCAGTTGCACTGCGCCATGTAGAGGTCATTTTCCGCATCTTTAATCTGGCTTTGCCTTTCTTCCGAACTCTGGGATTTTTTAAGGGTTTGAATTTTGGAGCTGACATGTAGCATTTTTTTGTGCATGTTGTTTGATTCAGGGTATTTGACAAAGAAATTGCGGAAATAACCGCCTGACCACTCCATCATTTCCACATAAGAAGCGCAGGGCAGATAAATCTGCCCCAGAGCAGAATATTCATCAAGATATTCAGAAAATGTCATGGGGCGTATCCAATCAAGATTTGCCTCTATTGCGGCAAGCAGATTTTCCAAATAACCATCTTCATACACCCATTTATGAGTACCCGGCCAGACACCGAACTTTTCACCATCATCCGCCAATACCGCTGCTCTCATGCCGTCCTCAGTCGCGTTTTCGCGGAAAAATTTTATGGTCTCCTCCGGAAGGCGGAAAGGGATCAGATAGCGCAGATCCTTGCTTATAGGAAAAACATTCAGTTTGGAGCCCTGTTCCTCCGTCACATAATATCCAAAAAGATCTTCTTTTTTTAATCCGGCAGATAAGAAATGATAATCATCCACTGTCACATATTCAACACCCGCTTCAGCCAAAATTTTCGGCAGGTGCGGCTCCCATATTCTTTCCGTAAGCCAGAGCCCGCGAGGCGAGACATTAAAGCGTTTTTTGATAAAATCATTTTCCATTGCGATCTGGCCCAGCTTATCAGCATCAGGAATAATGGGAATGATCGGCTCATAATAACCCGCGGTCATAACCTCTGCCTGGCCTCGTTTTACAAGCTTATTAAGCAAGTCAATATATTCAGGGCGTTTTTTTAAAAACCAGTCATAAAGCACGCCGCTATAATGAATCACAAATTTAATTTTGGGATGCCTCTCCATTGTTTCAATAAAAGGCAAATAGCAATTATTATATGCCTCATCAAAAATATGCTCAAAATTCCCCACCGGCTGATGGCAATGAATTCCAAATAAAAAGTTTATCTTCTTCATATACTCCATTGCTCCATTTCGTAAGTTGAAGTAGGCGCGGCAAGTGAGATGACCCCGCCCCTTGGCCAACGCTCAAGCTCATTGCCCTCTTTTATCACTGCGATCAAAAATTGCACCTCATCCCCGGGATCCACTCCAATATCAGCAAATGGAACAGAAAACTCGATAATCTTTCTCACCCCAAAAGCTTCAAGCATTTTCACCTCTTCCCAGTTTTCCCGATCCCCCATTTTATACAAAGTTAAATTATATCCGGCTTTATCAAAATCATACTTCAATTCCAGCTTAAATTCAAAAGGAAGATAAGTCATAAGACCAAAGGAAAATTTTTTGCTTTCTTCCTCCCTAAAATCTAAATTGCAATCAAGCCGGATGTATAAATTAGTCCTGCTGAAGCCGTAATAGAATGCCTTTAGAACCGTTTCTATTTGGTGCATGGCTCCTTTGGCGCGCTCGATATCGAAATAGCCGGCTGAAAGCCATTCATAATAATTGGTGATCTCGCCGTCCATTTCCGGCTGGATCAAATAAGCCGGCTCGCGAGTCGGCCTGAACGCCTTGATCCTTTTGATCGGTTTATTAAGATATTTTGGAGCATCTTTGCCGATAAGCTGATATATATTTTTTAGATGCGTGCGGTATAAAAGGTCAAATGCTTCATCATTTTCAGATGAATGGTCATCGCCGTACCACCAGTTCCAATCGGAACCTTCAGCAACATAAAGCTCCTGCCAGGCGGTAGGATTATTGACTCCTTCAATTATCGCCCTGACCCTTGATAAATAATCCCAGGCCAGATTATCTTCTTCATGCCCGATCCATACGCGGAAGTTATTATTTATCCAGGATGAGGCAAACAACCTTTGTATCTTATCAGTTGGCGGATTCTCCGCAAAATAATCTTTCGGCCTTACCGTAATAATATTTGGATCTTCGGAAACCCTCTTATAAAACTCCCGCAGGAATTCCTCTCCTCCATCCCTATAATATTCCCAGGCGTTTTCTCCGTCTAGAATTACAGAGACTAAATACTTTTTATCATCACTGGGCAAACTGGCTCGTATGTTATGCAGATGTTTTACAAAATCATCCGCCGCTTCAGCCGCCCGCCACCTCTGGTAAACAAAACCTATCTGATCGGACAGAAAATGATTGCGGAAAATTATATTTATTTGATTCCCGACCACATATGGCTTATATATTTCATGCGATGCCAGAAGGCGAGGCAGATTAAGTGATGAAGCCAGCACGCTTTCATCAGTTGCTATCCATTTTATTCCCGCGCCGGCGATCAAAGGAAGTATCTGTTCTGATACGCTTCCCTCCGAAGGCCACATACCGGCCGGACGCTCCCCAAATTTAGCTTCATGATAGGCCGCCGCCGATTCTATTTGATATTTAGCATCTTCCGGGTGCTGAAAGCGGATCGAGGGAAGATTTATATGGGGCATTGATTCTTTAGCCGAATTTGTATCATAGACAAGCGGTAAAATTGGATGGTAAAAAGGTGAAGCTGTAAGCTCAATTTGCCCGCGGGCAGACAACTCTTTATATTTCGGGATGGTCAAAGATAATATTTCTTTCTGTTTATCTAAAACGGCCTTTTTGTCTTCAGGCGTAAAATTCCTTCCTTTTTCGATCATGTTTTTAATAACCGGGTCTTTCTTTCTATAAATAAAACCAAACCAGGAAAGGTTGGACCATACCTGCAGATCAATTATTTCCTGCGCGCTCAACCGGGTGGAAATGCGCAAAAGCTCCGCGTTCGAAGCGAATCTTCCGCGCTTTAAAAGCAGATCATGATAACGGGGATATGGTTTGATCATCACTTCCCAGTTCGCCGTGAAAAAGTTTTTCAGTATGTAGACAAGCTCTTCTTCATTTAGATCCCTGGGGTCCTTTTCGGAAAGTTTTAAACTGCGGTCTTTAGCGTTATTTAAAACATAATCTTCTATTTGCAGAATAAGAGAAGGAACCAGATTGAAGGTGGCTTTCATCCTGGGATAATCATCGAGTACGGCAACCATGTCATAATAATCTTTGGCCCCGTGCAGCCTGACCCAGGGCAAAATATATTCGCCGGTAACCAGGTCCTTGTAATATGGCTGGTGCATGTGCCATATCAGCGCAAGATGGATAGGATGATTATTCATCAAAATTTATTATACAATTTCCAGATTCGAAATGCTATCTTAAATTTAATGCTTTTAAAAGCTCTTCCGGGACTTCGATTCCTCTTTTTTGAAGCTCCTTAACATAAAATGTTGCTTCCCCAAATTTTTTAAGATATGTGTAACCGAAAAATATAGCTTTAAAATAAAGTAAAAATCCAACCAGCACGATCCAGGCATAAGGCCGCCAGGTTTTTAAAAATATTGAATCAAACAACTCCATTCGTAAGCCGCCCTATTCCCTCAATTTCCACAACCACAACATCACCCTTTTGAATCGGCCCCACACCCGGAGGCGTGCCGGTCAAAATAACATCTCCCGGCAGAAGCGTCATGATCTGCGAAATAAAAGAGACAAGATATAAGGGCTTAAATATCATTTGGTTTGTGTTTGAAGATTGTTTAATTTTATCGTTTACATAAAGTTTGATATCCAGATTGTCCGGATTGATATTCGATACAATATCAGGCCCTAATGGACAAAAAGTATCAAAAGATTTGGCCCTGGTCCACTGGCCATCAATTCGTTGCAGATCTCTGGCGGTGATGTCGTTGCCGCAGGTATAACCCAAAATATATCTCGCAGCTTCTTTCTCGCTTACATTTTTTGTTTTTTCCTTGATTACAATTGCAAGTTCAGCTTCGTAATGCAGTTCTTTTGTATGATTTTCCGGATAAACAATCTTATCCCCATCTCCGATAACCGCCGTCGGCGGTTTAAGGAAAATTATCGGATGGGTCGGCAATTCCATCTTTATTTCCCTGGCATGATCCTTATAATTAAGCCCGACACAAATTATCTTTGAAGGATTAAATTTCATAATCAAATGCTAATCGCCATAATCAGGCTGATTGCTTTTGCAGCATTTTCAATATGCGTTCTTCAATCGGATTTCTTGGTTTGCGGCGCTTTAAATCTTTTTTTCCGTATGATTCATCCACCAGTTTACATAATTTTTCAAAGAATTGCCGATATTTTTTTTCATAAGCTTTAAAATCAATTGTATTTTTTATCTCATATTTCATATTTAAAATATACCACTTAAAATATGTTTTGTAAATATCAGCTGCGACATATTATGAAATCCCTAAACGCGGATCTTACCTGAATTATAAATGACCCAATGTTGTTGTTTGGACATCCGGTAATCTGGTGATCAGGGACAGGATATCGGAAGATCTGGGAATCGGGGGATCAGGAACTTTCTAAAGATTAAAAATTCCTTTATCAAGTCCCGGATTACCTGATCTCCTGATAATCGGATACCCCGTCCCGGATCGCCGGATAACCTGATAACCTAAGCTATGATATAATGTTTTCATGCAGATTAAAACTATAAAAGTTGGGGAATTAAAAACAAACTGTTATATTATCTCTGATGAAAAAACAAAAGAAGGCCTGATAATCGATCCCGGATTTGAGCTTGAGAATATAATCAATGAGATCGGGGATCTAAAAATAAAAGCAATTATTTTAACTCACGGCCATTACGATCACACAACCGATGCCTTTCCATTAGCAGAAACGATCAAAGTCCCGGTCATGATCCATGAAAAAGATGAAGCCATGATGGCCTTCAGCACCCAAAAAAGAGCTGATAAATTATTAAAAGACGGCGAAAAGTTGGCAATTGGAAATTTCACATTTGACATTATTCATACCCCCGGCCACTCAAGAGGCAGTATATGCTTATACAATGAAGAGGCTGGCGTTCTTTTTTCAGGCGACACATTATTTTATGGGGATCACGGAAGGTGTGACCTGCCGGACAGTTCGCAAGCGGAGATGGAGGACTCGCTCAAAAAATTACTTGTCCTGCCCGCTTATACTAAGGTTTATCCCGGCCACGGCAAACCAACCACTATTGGAGGCGAACAAAATCTGTTAAAATAAGACACCTCATCCCCTGTCCCCTTCTCCATCAAAGATGGAGAAGGGGAACCATAGAGGAAACTCTATGTTCTCCCTCTCCCTCTGGGAGAGGGAGATAGAGGGTGAGGGTTAAAGGAGGAAGACATGAGAGAAAGACAAAAAGAGATCGCGCGGCGCAGACGCAGGAGAAAAAAAGTCCTAAAAGCTAAATTAAAAGCACGATCATAAATACGATGAAAGTAATCCTCGCCGGATATAATCTCGATGCGGAAGTCATCGAAGGCCTAAAACGCGGAGAAAACAAAAGGAATGACATAACCCCTGAAGTTTTATCCGCTTCCTATGCGCGAATAAGCCGCGACCCCCGGCCAATTGATGAGCTGAGGGCGGCGGCGCGGTCTGAGGTCGGCAAAGCCCGCAAGTCAAACCGGAATATCATTTTTAAAATGGGCCATCATTCCGTGGCAGAACATGCGGTCTTCAATTTTGATGTGATCGGCCTTTCCCGTCTGGCGCTTGAAGAATTGGAAAGGTTCCGCCTCTGCTCCTACACCGAAAAGTCCCAGCGCTACCAGACGCTGGAGGATAATTATTTAATACCGCGGGAGATTGAAAATTCGGAATATAAAACGCTCTTTAAGGAAACAATTATAGAACAAAACTCGGCCTATCATGAATTAGTTGGCAAAAACATTCAACCGGAAGATGCCCGTTATATAACCTCCCTTGCGACCCTCGGCCAGGTTGGAGTCACATTAAACGCAAGGAATCTGGAGCTTCTCTTCCGCCGTTTCGCTTCCAATCCGCTTTTAGAGGTTCAAATGCTCGGAAGAGAAATGTATAATCAGGTCAAAGACATTGCTCCCTCTATTATCCTTTTTACAGAAGCAAACGCGCTGGACAGGGATACTTATCCGCAATTAAAGGAAATTTGTAAAAATATCAAATGGGAAAAAGAAAAAACAAAGATTAATGAAGTTAATCTCGTCGATTATACAAAAAACGCGGACGAAAAACTGATTGCTTCTCTCTTGTTAACTTCAACGGATCAATCATTTAAAAATTGCATAAAAAAAATAAAAGATTTAAACAAGAAGCAGAAGGACGAAATCGTTAAAACCGCTTTAGAAAACATGGAATTTTATGATTCCACTCTCAGGGAATTTGAATTTGTTGATCTTTTGTTTGAGATGATTGTTTCAGCCGCATGTTTTGGCCAGTTAAAAAGGCACCGGATAGCAACTTTAACTTATCAGAATTACGATCCAAAACTTGGCATCACCGTCCCTCCGGAAATAATTAAAGCGGGGCTTGAAAAAGATTTCAAAAAAGTGGCGCAAAAAACAGAAAAATCCTATTTTGAAATTTCAAAGAAGTTCCCTCATGCCGCGCCTTATATTTTAACTAATGCGCACCGCCGGCGGGTGCTTTTCAAATGTAATGCCCGGGAACTATACCATATAGCAAGGTTAAGAGAAGATATGCATGCCCAATGGGACATCCAGGATATATCCCGAAAGATGACTAAATTAGCCAAAGATGTCATGCCGCTTACTTTTATGATGATCTGCGGAAAAGATGCTTATCCGGAGGTTTACCAAAAAGTTTTTGGGCTGCGCCCTAATGTAATTCCGGTTTAATAGCCCGGAATGCTGGATTTCATCTTAATTTTATGAGATAATGCTACAAAATAAATCATGAAAAGAAAATTTTTTGTTTTAAGTTTTGTTTTTGCGCTGATTTTAAGCGGTATGGCTTTAATTAAGCTGGTTGATTCATATAAATCGCCTGCCTCGTCAAAATTCTATGCGCGTCAATTTTTGGATCAAAAGGTTCAGGCAATTGCTGACAGATACAGCAACGGCGATGTCATCGTGGTCAGCAAAAAAGACCACCTTCTCTATTACTGCCATAAGGGATTAATCGTTAACGGTGATCGTTTCGGCGGGTTTGTTTATAATTTTCCCGTGCCGGTATCCCTTGGGGTAAACAACAAGTGGACCCCGGTCGGGAAATTTAAAGTATATGTAAAAAATCCGCAAAGCAAATTCACTCTTTTCCTTGGATTTTTGGGGAATTACGGCATTCATGGGGCGGAAACAAAATTGGCTTCGAAAATTAAGAATATGGAAAAATTAAACCCTGACTTAACCTTTGTTACCCGCAAAGACAACACTATGGGTTGCGTTGCGGTCGAAAATCGCGTCATTCACTATCTTTACGCCAATGTTGAGGTAAATACTCCCGTTTATATTATGCCCTAATCATGAAACACCTGAAACTTGCGCAAAAAAATGGCACTCCTTTATTAATTATTGATCATGAAATAATTCGCAGGCAATATAAATTATTGCAAAAACACCTGCCGCGTGTTGGACTCTACTTTGCCGTCAAAGCTAATTCTGAAGCGGAGATCATTAAAACTTTAGCGCCTTTGAATTCCGGCTATGACGTGGCATCAATTCAAGAATATGAATTGGTTTTAAACTCAGTTCCCATAAATGACCTCAAAGCATTTATTTATGACCGCATCATAGTGGCAAACACTATAAAGCCAATTGAAACCTTAAAGAAGCTTGCAAATAAAAAAATACTTGTGACTTATGACAATTCTGAAGAATTAATAAAGATAAAAAAACACTGCTCTGATGCCGGCCTTATCTGCCGCATAAAAGTAGCCAATGTCGGATCGGTGGTTGAGCTTTCTTCAAAATTCGGCGTCGAGCCGGGAGACGCCCCGAATCTTATTGAAAGGGCATTTAAGATGGGATTGACGGTTGAGGGATTAAGTTTTCATGTCGGCAGCCAGTGTTTGAATATCGAAAATTATATAAATGCATTAGACGCCTCGGCAATTATTTTTGAGGAGATGAGATCGCGCGGCTATGATTTGAAGCTTTTGAACATCGGCGGAGGATTCCCCGTCCCTTACGATGATTCAGCAATTCCTTTCACAAAACTCACTAAAACATTAAAAAGCGAGATCGACCGGCTTTTTCCGAAAGATATCGAAATTGTAGCGGAACCGGGAAGATTTTTAGTAGCAGAATCCGGGACGTTAATTGTAAAAATTATCGGCAAAGCCTTACGGGACGGAAAGACCGTTTATTATATTGACGATGGCGTCTACAATACTCTTTCCGGCGTTATTTTCGATCATATCCCGTACCATTTTAAACCAATGAAAAAAGGCCCAACTTCGATCTGTTCAGTTGTCGGCCCGACCTGCGACGCGTTTGACACGGTCTCGACGTCTGAGGATCTTCCTGATCTTAAAATCGGCGATTATTTATATGTTGAAAATATCGGGGCATACAGCAACGCTTCAGCTACCAATTTTAACGGATTCCCAAAAGCAAAGATAATGCATATCAATATTTAAAGGAGGCATTTTAACAAAATGAAAGTGAAGTTTAACGGCGAGATTCTGATGATCGGCTGCGGATTCGTATCAAGGTGCACCCTGCCCTTGCTTCTAAAACATCTGGATATGCCGGCCGAAAAAATAACTGTCATGGATTTTGAAGATTACGGCAAGCATATAAAGGATTCTCTTCAAAAAGGGGTAAAGTTTGTCATTGATCGCATAACAAGAGACAATATGGCCCTAAAATTAAAACAATATGTCGGTACGGGAGACATGATCATAGATCTTGCCTGGAACATAGAATGCACGGAAATTCTTAAATGGTGTCATGATAATAATGTTCTCTATATTAATACTTCGGTCGAGCTGTGGGATCCTTATGAAGGAGCGGAAGACAAGCCACCGACGGAGAGGACTCTCTATGTAAGGCATATGGCTATCAGGGAAATGGTAAAAAAATGGAACAATAAAGCCGGCGCGACCGCCGTTTTAGAACACGGCGCAAATCCCGGATTGGTTTCCCATTTTACAAAAGAAGCGCTTTTAGATATTGCAAAAAAGATTATAATAGAAAAACCAAATGATCCGAGGATAAAAGATTTAAAAGAATATATAAAACATCAAAACTTTCCGAAACTCGCGCAGGCAACCGGAGTAAAGGTCATTCACATTAGCGAACGGGATACCCAAATAACAGACAAGCCGAAAGAGGTCAACGAATTTGTCAACACCTGGAGTGTTGAAGGATTCCGCGAAGAAGGCGTCGCCCCCGCCGAAATGGGATGGGGAACTCACGAGAGAAAACTACCTATCGGCGCTCATTTCCATAAATACGGGCCCGGCAATCAGATTTGCCTTTCACAAATGGGGATTAAAACCTGGGTCAGGTCCTGGGTGCCCTGCGGAGAAATAACCGGCATGGTTGTGCGTCATGGTGAAGCATTCACTATTTCTGATCACCTTACGGTTTGGGAAAATGGCAAAGCGGTCTATCGTCCAACTGTTCATTACGCCTATTGTCCGGCAGACGTGGCCATAAATTCACTTCATGAACTTGAGAAACGCTGGTTTGATCTTCAGAAAAATCAGCGAGTGCTCACCGATGAAATAATAAGCGGGCGAGATGAACTTGGCGTTCTACTCATGGGACATGATTTTAATTCCTGGTGGACAGGATCCCTTTTGGATATTGAGGAAACCCGCCAACTGGTTCCTCATCAGAATGCCACAACCCTTCAGGTGGCCTGCTCGGTTCTGGCCGCTGTGATCTGGATGATAAATAATCCAAACGAGGGAGTGCTTGTGCCGGATGATCTCCCGCATGAAGAAATTCTTAAATGGGCAACACCTTATCTTGGGCCGTTTGTTTCCCGACCGGTTGATTGGACGCCGCTCAAAAACCGTGTCGACCTTTATGAAAAGTTCGGAAAACCAAGGCCCAAAGATGAAGATGCCTGGCAGTTTGAATCATTCCTTGTTCAATGATCACGATTGAAAAATCTGTTACTGCGGATCTTCCGGCTATAATCGAGATTGAAGAGCGGTCATTTAGCAAACCATGGAGTAAAAATCAGTTTGAGGGATCGATAAATAACTTCTACACGGCAAAAAAGGATGGGAAAATTGTTGGTTTTATCGGGGTTCAATTAATTGAAGATGAAGCGCATATTCTGCATATGGCGGTTGATCCGGCATTCAGAGGACAGGGAATCTCGAAAAAAATGATGGAATTTGCTTTAAATTTTCCCGCCAGGAAATGGTTTCTTGAGGTCAGAGCAGGCAATATCGCCGCACAAAAATTATACGAAAGCTATGGTTTTAAAGTAATTTCGCGCCGTAGGAAATATTATCAGGATAATGATGAAGACGCGCTGATCATGGAGCTTATGGTATAATTAAAATATTATGAAGGGAAAAGCATATAAATTCGGCGACAATATTGATACTGATCTGATCATCCCGGCCAGATATCTTAACACATCAGACCCTGATGAGCTGGCAAAGCACTGCATGGAAGATGCCGATCCAAACTGGATCAAAAAAGTAAAAAAGGGCGACTTTATCGTAGCCGGAGAAAATTTTGGCTGTGGTTCATCCCGCGAGCACGCCCCCATTTCAATCAAAGCCGCCGGCGTTTCGGCCATCATTGCAAAATCATTTGCGAGGATTTTTTACCGTAATGCCATAAACATTGGCTTGCCCATTCTTGAATCTTCGCAAGCCGCGGAAGAGATCAAAGAAAGCGATGAAATAGAAGTTGATCTAGCGCAAGGGATTATAAAAGACTTAACCTCAGGAAAATCCTATAAGGCCCAGCCATTCCCGGAATTTATGCAGAAGATAATAGAAGCCGGCGGGCTGATCAAATATTTAAAGCAAATCGGGAGAATAAAGCATGCCAGAACTTAGAAAAAACATCGCGACAAATGAATGGGTTATAATCTCCGCCGAGAGAGCTAAAAGACCTGATGAAATTCTTGAAAAACGTGCAACAACTGAACAGCTTCCCCCTTATAAAGAAAATTGTCCCTTCTGCTTAGGCAATGAAAATAAAACTCCTCCAGAACTATTTAGAGTTGGAACAAAAGATAAATGGGAGATAAGAGTAATCCCAAACAAATTTCCCGCCTTATCTGGGGATCAACCTCCCATCCTTACAAATGACGGAGTTATCCAGCGTATGGATGGGGTTGGGATTCATGAAATAATTGTAGAAACACCATTCCATAATCTTTGCATCCCTTTCATGAAAGATGAAGAGATCGAAAATCTTCTAAATGTTTATAAGCAACGCTATCTCGAATCGGAGAAAAAAGAATACATCAAACATATAATAATTTTCAAAAATTATGGTTTATCCGGCGGCACTTCTCTCGAGCATCCCCACTCACAATTAATTGCTCTGCCAGTTGTTCCCATTATTGTTTCTTATAGGATCCAGGCAGCACTAAACTATTATCATAATTCCTATAAATGCGTATTCTGTACCATGATCGATGAAGAAATTCGCAGAAAAGAACGAATTGTTATTGAATCAGAACATTTTTTAACCTTCATTCCCTATGCCGCTTATTCTCCTTTCCACACCTGGATTTTTCCCAAAAAACATTCTATTTCTTTTGGAGAAATACATCCAGACGAACTAAAAGATCTAGCCAAAGCTCTTAAAACCTATCTCTTAAAAATATACAAAGGGCTGAACAATCCTTCATATAATTTAGTAATTCGCTCTATGCCCTGTAAGGGAATTAAGATCGAGAAAAGGGAAACAGCAGAATTTCATTGGTATATAGCAGTGGTTTTAAGGCTGACTTCAACTGCTGGATTTGAAATGGGCAGCGGCATGTTTATTAATGTCTCTTTGCCTGAAAACGACGCAGCTTACTTGCGGAATATCTCCATCTAAAACATCGGATTCGATTTAATCGAAGGTTTCAGGACTTTGATTAAATATTCCCCGCCACCAAATCCCCCACCTCCGTCGTCCCCATCCCCATCTTGCCTGCGGACATCGATTTCATCTGTGTGCAGGCATATTTGATACCCTTTTCTACATCTGCCGCGGCTTTGCTCTCGCCGATTGTATCAAGCATCATTTGGACGGCGCCGATCGCAGCCAGGGGGTTGATCACATTTAGTCCTGTATATTTTGGAGCGGAACCACCTATCGGCTCAAACATTGACACTCCACTGGGATTGATATTTCCCCCCGCCGCAATCCCCATCCCACCCTGGATCATTGCTCCCAGATCCGTGATAATATCGCCAAACATATTGTCTGTAACAATCACATCAAACCATTCAGGATTTTTGACAAACCACATACAGGTCGCGTCAACATGGGCGTATTCGCGTTTAATGTCCGGGTAATCCTTCTTTCCAATCTCATGGAAGGTCCTCTCCCAGAGATCGAACGCATAAGTCAATACATTTGTTTTGCCGACCAGTGTCAATTGTTTCCTTTTGTTCCGCTTTTTGGTGTATTCAAAAGCATAGCGGAGGCAGCGCTCTACCCCTTTGCGGGTGTTGACCGATACCTGGGTGGCAATCTCATCCGCCGTCCCTTTTCTCAAGAAGCCGCCGGTACTGGCATAAAGGCCTTCGGTGTTCTCTCTCACCACCACAAAATCGATCTCGGCTGGCCCCTTATCTTTGATCGGGGTATAAACATTCGGGTAAAGAATGACCGGGCGCAGATTTATATATTGATCCAGGGCAAAGCGAATTCGCAGTAAAACTCCATGCTCTAAAATACCCGGCTTAACCTCCGGATCGCCAACCGCTCCAAGATAAATAGCATCAAATCCCTTTAGTTTCTCAATATCCATATCGGAAACCAGCTCACCGGTTTTTAAGTATCTCTTCCCGGAAAAATCGAATTCCTCGAGTTTATAATCAAATTTATGCTTTTTGGCTGCCGCTTTTAGAACTTTCAATCCTTCAGCGACAACCTCAGTCCCCGTCCCATCCCCACCGATCACCGCGATTTTATGTATTTTGTTTGCCATTTTATATCCCGCCCTTCTGTTCGATTATTCTTAATTTTATCATAAAAACAGTTTAAAAAATAGCTGAAATTTTTGGCTTTGATTAACGATATATAGGCAGGAGGAAAATATGGGCGGAAAAGGGCCAATTGATCCAACAAAAACAAATTTAGGATCCTCGCAATCAAATCACGTAAAAGTTACAATATCTTTTGGCGGATCTTTTCTTCGTGACGGCATTATTGCATTAAGAGCGCAATATTCCACTCCACAAACTAGGGACAAAATTCCGATTAGTGATATTTGCAATAAACTATTCGATGATTTATCAAATGAGATGAGGGAAACGCTAACAAGCAATCTAAGAGCCGAATTGGGAGTGGATCATATTTCAGAATTCTATTTAATCGATCTGGCTGGAAAGATTGAAGAAACCAAACAATATGAACCTGAAGAAGTACTAGCCAAGTTAATCGAAATCAATGAATATTCAAAAAGAGCAGAAATATCTGATGGCACGGCTATTCCGGTTGCCGTCCCCACAGATTTTGTAACTAAAATGACAATTACTGACAACCCATTGGAAATGAAAATAAATGAAGACACCGTAAATGCCTTTCGCGTCGCGAAATTGCTTTATGACGATCCTGATAAAATGAATACAACCATATCTTTATTATCAACTGACAAAAAACTTCTTTTGGCTGACACTTTACAGCTAGAGCCTGATAAGCTTGAAAGGGCGTTAAATCACCTGTTATCGATTAATAAATATTTTCCTGACATTTACGATATTATAAAAGGTTTAGAAAACCGAATCGGATCAAATTTTGAGGATGCGGTTAGGTGCGTATTAAAATTAAGAGAATCGGGAATTAACATAAGATTTGTTGATTTTATCAAGAATTTTATCTTCAGGGATAACTCAAGTAATGGTTTATCAAACATCATTAGCAAGGGATGAAATTTTAAGCGGTTTGAGTCCGCATGATATTTTCCGATTAGGTCAAATTTATGAGATGATGAGAAACAATAAATATTTTACGGCAAGCGAATGGAATTCTTTCCTTTCATTTTATGTAAACAATCAACGCTTCCGCGAAAGTTTTGTGAATAATTATATCAAGCCAACAGATCAACCTCATCTTATCAATCTTCATGATGCTCAAACTGCAGAAATTTTTGACCAGCAATCATTACTGCAGAGAGGAAAACTCTATTTTGACACATTTGCAATATTAGAAGAATATAAATCTATTTCTATTCCCGAAGAAACCCAATCCACCGTCATAGCAAGCTTGTTTACGGTTTATCCGGGCGAAAAATATAGCGCGGAGATTGAAACAGCAATATTAGACCATGGAAAAGATGTGGTTCCTCTTTTGCTAAAAGGGGCTGAAAATATAGGCAAAGAAAGAGCGGAAAGAATACTTAAAAGAATGGTTGCTGTAGAAAACGAAAAAATTCTTACCGGTCGGTTCACAATCACTGCCGATCTGCCAGAAATTGCCCCTATCACTATTTATCTTATTGAAATTATGACTAAAGCAACTCAAAATATTAGATATTCCATCGCGGAGGCAGTATTAGCCGGTGAAACAATGAGGCTTTTTGAGCCCATGGCCGTTGATTTGATAAATAGTACTTCTTCGTCTTATACTCAAATAGTTCATGAAAATTTATTTACAAAACTTATTGGAGTATTTACCCCTACTGACACTTTAATTTCAGATATAATATATTTCTTAAGCTATCAGGCAGCCCAAGAAGAGAAAACAATACTGCACAACAGCAAAACGATAAGAGCACTTTTAAGCTTCTTTAGCCGCGCCTCACTGACCAGCATTAAATCCTCTTCCCATATCATAGATAAAGAAATGGAAAAATTAGAAGAAGATTATTCTGCAGGACAACCCATAACATCCG
>Ga0315291_10002280_pt1 | contig 25227 bp, 21 predicted proteins | sample YL17G12_20_MG_FD_203070 | JGI IMG/M metagenome (GOLD analysis project Ga0315291, IMG submission 203070) | Sediment microbial communities from Yellowstone Lake, YNP, Wyoming, USA - YL17G12_20 | ecosystem: Environmental > Aquatic > Freshwater > Lake > Sediment | place: USA: Wyoming | collected...
TGTCTTCTAAGATGTTTTCCATCGCTTAGATTGGACTTTAATGACTCCTCAATTTATCTCTTGACAATGATAATAATTTCAATTAAATGTTGGCTATGAATTTATGGGTTAATGCATTTTTACGCATTTATGAACTAACCGGAATTCTTGTCATAACTATTCTGCCTGCTCTCGCTACAGTATATGCTATTATTATTTCTTTCATGGGTAAGATGCTTGAATGGTCAAAGGATAGGCTTAAAGAGCTTGAAACTTTCAAAGAGGATGCCAATAAAAAATTTGTAGCTAAGATGGATTCCCTTAAAGGAGAAAGTAGCACTTCTACAGTCATTAAAGAATTAAACAAGGAGTGGAAATCTCTCAATCGCGATTTAAAAACAAGAGAAAAACCTTTAAGAAAACGCGAAAACCGTCTATCTCCTCAAAGAATTTTATTTACAGGTTGCTTGATAATATCAAGCGTTATCACAATATTTATGGCTATTACTATAGCAGAGACATCTCTGAAAGATTGGTGGATGTCTCTATTTCCTTATGGTATTGGTATTATGCTTCTCGTCTGGACTTTGATTCTTCTAATATTAACTCTTAAGGAAGCAAGTTGGCTGGCTCTTGAATTTCCAGTTAAAGAAAAAGAAGAATATGAAGGGTTGATTAAGAAACTTGATGAAATGCTTGGTTTAAAAAAACCAGAGTTTAAGGTCAACTTTTTGGTGAAAGATAAGCTTGTAAACACTTTGACTATTACGAAAGATATTGAAGAAGAAATTTGTATCCAAATATTAAACGAAAGTGATTATCCGGCATTGGATACTAGTTTAGCATTAGCTTTACCATCTACTTTTACACTAAGAGAATCGCAAAGTGTGTCCCCAGGACACCGCCCAGCAACCTCAATCACTTATCCGAAAGGTGCAAAATTTCAAGCTTTAATAGGCATTTTCCCCTCACATAATTCTTATCCTACATCATGCTTTATCAAAGGAGAAAAAACTGGTGAATTCGATCTGATAGTATGGATAAATACAACAACCCATAAAAAATACACGGGATCTTTAAAAGTAATTGTAAAATAAAATTACTTTTCAATGGGGAAATATCAAAGACCGCATAAAGTAGGCCTTAATTAAAAATAGCTCCGGCGCTTCCGTGTTGAGGTGCCTTTTCAAGATGTTTTCCGTAGCTTTCAAAAATATTGACAAGCAAGTAATTAGAGTTAAGATTTTGGCATGTATACATTATTTAAATTAAAATACTAAAAAATGGTAAGCGTTTCTTTTTACTATCAAAATTTCTATAAATAATGAAAAAATCGACTACTTTTTTATATCGTATACTCTCAAACCCAAAATATAATTTAGTAACAATTAAATCATTATTGCCAGAACGTATATGTCTGTACCTAATATAGTTTTCATTGATACATGTATTTTCGATGAAGCTCGTTATAATTTCGATTCTGAAAAGATGAAAGCCTTCCTTAATGCTGCCGAGAAAGTGAAGCTGATCCTACTTCTTCCGATAACAACTCAACACGAAGTCTTACTTCATCTTGATGAGAAACAAGAAGAAGTGATTAAAGCACTTGAAGATGTTAGACATAAAGTACCCTTCATTACAAAATGGAAAGACTGGCCGGTCAAAAAAGAATACGACATCAAAAATGAGTTGCGCCTTATAACGAGCAAAGAATGGAATAACTTCTTGTCACGCTTAACGGTCATAAAACTCGATTATTCAGACCTGAAGATCGAACAGGTCATGAGCTGGTACTTCGATCAGTTACCTCCTTTTGTAAAAGGGCATAAAGAGTTCCCGGATGCTATCTCTATCGCGCTTGTGTTAGAGCATGCTCGTAAAAATGACTGCAACATAGCAATTGTCTCTGCAGATGGAGGAGTTCAAGAAGCATGTCAGCGATTCCCAGAGCTGCTACGATTTCCTAATTTACCAGCATACACAGAAGCGTTATTAGCAAGCGATAGCAGAGTGGACTTGGTCCGAGCTACAATCTCAAAAGATACTTCCCAATTAAAGCAGGCCATAACTAATGAGTTTCCATATCGCGGTTTCTACCTCAGAGAAAATCCTCTTGGTCATGTCGATGAGGTGCAAGCTAATACTGTTACAATAACAGATATCAAAATAATTGCGGTTGGGGACAAACAGGCAACCATTGCATTTGAAGCTTTAGTTAAATACTCAGCTTATATTGAGTACTACGACGCCGATATTGCGGAGGTTTATAGATCTGAGAACTTCTATATGGCCGATAGAGAGAAAGTTGGCTCCGTGACAGATGAAGTAGATATTTCTGGTTCCGCAAAATTAACTTTTTCTAATAATTGGAATGTAGCTACTCAAATCGAATTGCTTCAGATAGACCAGATTGATATTGGTATCAATCCAATGCTTTAAAATAATAAATATAATAATTGTAAGGAATGATTAAAGAATTTGATAATTTTATTCAGAACGTTGAATTGGAAATAAATAAGAGTCAAATTGCGTTGTGTGAAGATTTTAAAAAATTTATAAATGGTGTTAGTGAAAGTTTAAATAAAATAGAAGCCAAAAAGGAAGCAGATTTTAAAAATTTCATTAATAGTGCTGAGGATTATATATACAAAACTGTAAAAAATTGGGATGAAAAAGAAAAGAAATTGTTTGAAATATTATTTGAAACAGTAGGAAACAAAGTGAATGTCTTTGAAGCATTTGGTCATAAAGAATCACCATATAGGGATATTTTAGTCTGGCTGTTAAATCCCAAAGGTTCCCATGAACACAACGGTAAATTTGCACGGATCTTTTTGGATTATGTTGCTAAAAAGGGTGATACTGAAGGGAATACAAATTTAATTGGCGGTTCTCTAATGGGTTTAGAAGTCGATTCCGAGCTTAATAACATTGATTTCGTTTTATACGGTGAAAACCTAGATTTCTTTTGTGCCGTGGAGATGAAGCTAGGTGCCAGTGAAGGGAAAAATCAAACTAGAAATTATGAAGAGAAATTTAATAATGATGCCCGTTTTAAAGATAAAAACCGAAGATTTTTTTTATACCTCGATCCAAAATTATTACAAAAGCCACTTACTTCTGGAAAATTTAAAGTTATGAATTGGTGGGACCTTTGTTTTATTTTTACAGAAATATATGATGACGCGAAGTTTTTTACCAAGGATATAATAAGGCAATTTATAGCACGGGTATTTATCTTTGTTGAAGACATGCAACTCTTTAATGAAAGAGAGAAAATTTTAACTAAAAAGAGATGGTTTGTGATTTATAAAGACAAAAAAGGAGGTCAAGATGGCAGAGCAAAAACCAATCTTTAGTAAACTAAGCAACATGGTTTTAGAGAATAACGAAGTTCTAAGAGAGTCCCTGTGGGCGTTTTGGGAGGATAGACAGAAAATCTATAACGAGGTTGGAAAAATTGCAGAGGAAAAACGTCTTAAATGGGGAGATTGGACTCCCGAAACATTGCCCCCGGAGTCTACTAAACCTATAGAAAGAGTTTTTGGGTATCCATGGGGTCAATACTTAGCCGATGACAAGGATGAGTTAGCGATTTCCTTTGAAGTTAGAGAACTACTTAAAGGAAATATTGTCGTTCAAACAAGAAAAGGAAAAGAGGGAGAATGGAACGTGGAAAGGATAAGTATTAAGGACAGAAGTTTAGAAAGTGTAATAGATGATTTCAAGGTAATAATTAAAAAGTATAAACTTTTCTAGGTAAATCAAAAGAAATGGTGAAATAAAAATCGTTAGGAAAAACCAATCAGGCACTAGAGAATACAGTAAATAAGTCTTTTAAAAAAACACTTGGTTTCATATAGAATGTAAATTCATTGCCCATTCCCATAGGCGAACCTTTCCGTAAATTGTACCTGATAAGGTAGTGCCCAGTGAATATTGCACGAAAAGACAGTGACTAGGGGATAGTGTATAGTGGCTAGTGGAGATAGAAAAAAGCCGGAAGGTGCTGGGTTGAAAAATCCTCCCGAGGGAAAATTCAACTAAAATCATTGATAAGAAAGCAGCCCAGAGAGTGACTCCCTAACCAAAAGTAATACTATGGGAATCGGGTTTCCATATTTTCAGTCACGTTGACTAATTAGTATTTTTTCGGTATTATATTTGATGGCGTTTAAGGTTCTTATCGCTAATATTGTGGTGCTTAGGCAATTGGGAATTTTCGGTGAGTTAAGAAGTCTTGAGAGGAGGTGAAATATGGCAGGCAGAACGATAACTATGCCGGAAGCAACCATCGTAGCGCTATTGAAGACATTGCCTGAAGATATACTTATTGATATATTTTGGAAGACGGTGGTCGAGAGTGATGTGTCTTCACTGACGCGCGCAGAAAAAAAGAGAGTCGAAAGAGGAAAAAAGGAATTTTTAATGAGAGAAACCGCCAAGTGGGAAGATTTAAGGTAGAATTTTCAAAGGGGGCGGTAAAAGATTATAAGAAACTCCCAAAAGGTTATAAAATTTTAGTTGATTTAGCTTTATTGAAGCTATCCGAGGGTTTACCCGTAGATATTAAACCAATCATTGAAGAGAAAGATTTGTACCGAATCAGGGTCGGGAAATACCGAATTCTTTTCATTATCATAAGAGATATCATATTAGTTACCAGAATTGGTCCAAGGGGTGATGTTTACAAATAAATTTACTTAGCGAGTTTAGAATTTGACGAGTCTTATTGAAATTCGATTTGCCACCTAAGGCGGATTCTTCGCAATGACACCCCTCATCCTTTCCCTCTCCCCGAATCGGGTCTCTCGACCGAGAAGGGTCGATTCGACCACAAAGGGGAGAGGATTTTCCTTATTTATGGGTGTGATCCGTTAACTAATAAGGTTATTTTGTCAAACCGGTAGGCAGTTCCCTAAGTAGCCTCCGAGGCGACCTGCCAGGCAACCCCGAACAGGCAGTGATTAGTACATAGTGGCTAGTGGTTAGTGAATATAGAAAAAAGAGGTGGGAGAAGCCCTGTTGAAAAATCATCTGAGGGGAGTTAGCCCCCGAGCTTACTCCCCAGGTTGCTTACCCGAATCGGGCAACTGATATTTCATAAACAATAGGAAGCCCGAATCGGGCGAGTCTACTCCCGAACCGACCCCGTAGGTTGCCCCCTAGGCAGCCCCCCAGCTTACTCCCCAGCCAACTCCCCAGCTTGCTCCCGAAGCCACTCCCCAAGTTGTCCCCGAAGCTGCCTCCCAACCCGCTCCCTAACCAACCCCCGAAGCTACTTAGGAACCAACCTCCGAAGCAACTCCCGAAGTCACTCCCCAAGCCGCTTAGGGGGTCACCCCCTAGGTGATACCCCCCTCAGAAGAAATTTCTAATGTAAAATTTCTAATTTCTAATACTTAGGAGATATTTTCGGTTGATTTTTATTCTATTTATAAATAGAATATATTCAGTTTGTATTATCGCTTGTAATAATTAAAGGAGACAAAATTAATGTTTCTCTTTACCAAAGAGATGGCAAAGATACTCAAAGAAATAAGGATTAAAGCAAATCTTAGTCAGACCGAAGTTGGGACAAGAATTGGCTTAAAGCCAAAAAATGCACCTAAATATATATCCAATCTCGAAGCTGGCAAAATTACTAACCCAACCTTACGGACAATTCTCAACTATCTCAGAGCTTGCGGTTCATCCTGGCCTGAGTTTTTTAAAGAACTGGATATAATTGATTTTAAGATGAGGCACGAAAAGATGATTGCTCAGGTCCATCCCCCGCCAACCGAAAGAAAGATTCAACGCGATGCGATGAAATATGAGATAAATATTGAATTTCCATCAAAAGCAAAAGAAGAGATTGACTTTGACCGGCTGAAGAAACAGATTAAAGATAAAGTTATAGTTCTATTAACTAAGAATCAAATCGAGGAGCGTCAAATTAATTCTTATCAGAAATTTGCCTTAGAATATTTTGATTTTTTAGCGACATTGAATAAAGCAGGAATGAAAATGGTCGCCGAGAAGTGGCAAAGAGCCGGATTGAAGTTAAATCTTCTTTTAAAGATTAAGAAGACTATCAATACGGTGCTTAGAGGAGAGATTAAACGGATTACTGCGAAGAAACCATTGCCCACTGAAAAACAAGAAAAGATGGCAATCGGATTTACTAAGTATCGAATAAGAATTGAGCAGATTGAAGCAGAAGTTCATAAACTGCTCTGCGAATTGGGGGTCAAAACTCCCTGGTTTTCGCTCTATAAAGATTTTACCCGACAATGTTATCAGACTTTAAAGAAATACTACGGCAAAGACCAGGAAAAGTTAGCTAAGAGCTTAACCGAACTCGTGCAGCGTTGGCAAAAAGAAGGATTGGAAGAAAAGGTTTTATTGAAGGTGAAGGATAAAGTTATTTCGGTATTTGGCGATATGCGAAGAAAAGGCAGAGTCTAAGTTTATGAAATTAACACCCAATTTACGAAATTTAAGGATTAGAAAATTACGGGTGGCTGATTACGATGTTTTGATTAAAATCTGGAAAAAGGCAAAACTGTCCTATCGACCTTATGGCAGAGATAGTCTGGTAAACATCAAGCAACAAATTAAACAATCCTATTCGATTTATTTAGTTGCGGAATTAGATGGTAAAATGATTGGTGCGGTATTGGGAACCCATGATGGCAGGAAAGGTTGGATTAACCGACTGGCAGTGCTGCCCAGATATATCGAAAACTCGGCATTGGCAGAATGTTGGTCAGGGCAGTGGAGAAAAAACTTTACCGGCAAGGGATTGGTATCATTGCCTGCTTGATTGAGGACTTAAATAAAACATCGATGAAGGTTTTTGAGCGATCGGGCTATGAAAAGCATCCGAATATAATATACTTTACTAAAAAGAAACATCCAAAAATATAATTTCAATTGATTACGGTGATTTTTAATCGCTGTAATCTTAATTCTATCGCCGTAATCATTTGTCCGATAAATGATTTGACAAAGTGATGTTAGTGGCTATACTTGACAGAAGTGAGTAAAAAATATCTGTTACGGATTATTATTTTTATCATATCGCTTTCGGTCTTTTCCTGTGCAATAAAGCCAAAAGTTTCGCCAATCACGAAAACAATAACTATTTTCTATACCGGCGATTTAAACCTAAATAATATCGCCCGAATTGCCACTGTCGTTAAGCAGGAAGGAACAAAAAATCCCAATTTATTTATTATTAATGGTAAAATCTTTAGCGAAGAGCCAATAACCGTACTAAACAGGGGAGAAGCTGAAATTTCGGTCCTGAATAGCGCCGGCATTGATGGAATAATTTTGACCCCGGACTTTTTTCGCTTTGGCACGCAACGAGCCAAGGAGCTGATTGATAAAGTGGAATTTTTCTTCTTAGCGGCTAACCTTTATCAACCCAATCAACCAAAGTTCTTTGCCCAGGGATATTTAATTAAGAACCTGGCTAAAACCAGAGTTTCCCTAATCGGACTTTTGCTCGATAGCACCAATTTCTATCTCAAGCTTCCCGGAGTTGAACGAAGAGACCCAATTTATACGACAAAATTGTATGTTCCGATGCAACGGATGCGAGAGTCGGATTTGGTCGGGTTAGTTGTGACCCGTGCCGATTCAATAACTTTTAGCGATTTGGATTTTGTTATCGGTGCCGATACCGCCCGAAGTATTGCCGCGCCGCCTTGTAATAAAGACGAAATTTTACGCCGGCTCGATTTATTCTTAGGTAGTAATAACCAGATAATTGATTATAATAATTCGGTGATGACAATTAATGATTCAATTACCGAAGATAGTTTAGTCAAGGCAACCTTAAAGAGATATCAAGATATGACCGATGCGATGCTTGATACTAAAATCACTGAAACTAAGAAAGACTTTGATGTTAAAAGTTTAACTAACATTGTGTATCAGGTGATTTTAAATGAAACCAAAGCGGATGGAATTATTGACCAACCGCTCCTGGTTGCAAAGCCAATTTCTAAAGGGTCAGTTACTTTCCGTAGCCTTTTCGAAGCTTTGAGTATTAAAGAGAATCTGCCGATTGTTGCATTGAGCGGTAAGGCGCTTAGCGAGCTTGCCGCCAAGAAATTGGAAGTTTTTTGGCTGGGAAAACTCAACCAACCAAGAGTTTTTCCAGATATTGACTTCGCCGGGATAGTGACTACACCGGATTTGATTAGTTCTAATCCGGAATGTCAAAATACAGAAATAATGTTAACCGATTCGACTTTAGTTTCTATGGTTGCCAACTATTTAAAGAAAGGTGGTAAATAAATGAAATTCATTAAAAGCTTTCGTTTCTGGCGATTGTTGTGGACCCTTTTTGTCACATACTACTTTTTTAATTTCATCCACAATTTCTTTGAAGACGCCACCCCGGATAAAGCAGCAATTCCAACCGCCCTTTTCTTCATTATCACAATTTGGCTGGCTTTTGAATATTATTTCGGGTCACCCTTTTTCCAATCCGGGATAGTCGAAATGTTACCGGTCTGGCGTGGGTTCTTTGCGGTGTTCTTTTATCCTTTTGTCAGTTTTTGTGTGGCGGATTATGTCTGGTTTCGTTGGGGTCAAATAGGGTTTTTATACCCGGTGATTAATATCTTCGGTTTATTGATATTTATCCTGGGCGTGCTGATAAGGCTCTATAGTCTATTTATCGTGCTGCGAATACCGGAAACCAAATTCATCCCGAAAGGAATCTTTAAAGCTTGCCGCCAGCCGAGGTATTTAGCGACCATCCTCCAGCTGATTGGGATAGCTTTAGCTTTATCTTCTTATATCGGATTAGTTCTGGTTATTGTCATCGGCATGCCTTTAATTTTAGCCGAAGTTCGCTATGAGGAGAAAGCCCTAGCCGAACGTTTTAAAACCGATTACATTAATTATGCCAAAAGTATCCCAGTGCTGATACCGAAATTTAGAAGATAACAGCAAAATAATTCAAATTTTAGTTCTTTCTTAAAATGAGTAGAACTCACTGTTCTCCGCCCCATGTGAGAAAGGTAATCTCCATTCACCTAACCTCTCCCCTTGTGGGAGAGGTTAGGTGATGGGTAAGTAATTATGACAAATAAATTTACAGAGATAGCTAAAAATCTTAGGAAACGTTCAACCGATGCCGAAAGAATGTTGTGGAAACATTTACGGGCGAGACAATTAGATGGTCTTAAATTCAGAAGACAGGAGCCAATGGGAAACTATGTTTTGGATTTTATCTGCTATGAGAAAGAACTTGTAATTGAATTAGATGGTGGACAACATGCAATAAAAAAAGAAGACGACGCGGAAAGAGACACTTGGCTTAAACAGCAAGGCTTTAAAGTATTGAGATTCTGGAATAATGAGGTTTTAATGAACATAGATGGAGTATTGGAAGTGATAAGAATGCACGTGCATCACCCTCCCCTAACCCCTCCCGTCAAGGGAGGGGAAATAAAGGTTAGATTGCATAAGGCAAATCGAAGATTAAATATTTAAATTAGACTAAGAATATTAAAGCTAAGATACTAAGGATAATACAATAGAAGCCAAAATAATAGAGCCTTTTCCGCAAAACCAAGTTTTTCAGTAATCTCAGGGCTAATAAACCAGTAATAGCAGAAATTAAAATTCCCGGGATAATTAAAGAACCAGAAATGGACGCATTACTTAAATCTTTAAAAGTGAAAAGATTGGCGCCGATAACGGCTGGAATGGAGAGTAAGAAAGAAAATTCGAACGCTTCGAAACTGCTTAAGCCAAGTAGCAGTGCGGCAGCGATAGTTGAACCCGAACGGGAGATGCCCGGAAGAAGAGCGATAGCTTGAGCAACCCCGATTAATATTGCTACTATTAAGTTTAATTTTCGGTCATGAGATTTGACCAATTTGGTGGCGAATAGTAGAGCCCCGGTGAAGATCAGGAAGATTGCCGGGTACATCGGATGGACAAAGGTAAATTCAATTTTATCTTTAAATAAAAAACCGATGATTGCCGCCGGAATCGAACCGATGATAATATATAAGATTAAAAGAAGATTAGTTCGCGATTCAATCCTATCCTTAGCAAAAACCGAACCGATAATTTGGCTAATCCGTTTGCCGAAGAAAATGAGCAGGGCTAAGGTTGTGCCTAAATGGAGAAAAGCACTGTAACTTAGTCGAATATTGGGGGTCAATTTTAAGAGTTGCTCGGCAAATACTAAATGGGCTGAGCTCGAGATGGGTAGAAATTCGGTTAAACCTTGAATTATTCCTAATAAGATAGATGTTATTGCCGACATTTTAAAATTGACTGGTCAGGGTCAAATGAACCTTACCATTTAGGGGATTTTCGCCAAAAGCTAACCCGTAGTCAATACCGAATAACCCGATTTTTGACCATACCCTTAAACCTAAACCATAACCCATTTTTATTTCATAGCGGTTATCTTTTAGATAAGAGCCGATATCGTAAAAAGGGAAGATGCGGGACTGGTCGCCCAATCGCCAGCGTAATTCATTATTGAGCCAGAAGATGCGAGTTGAACTGAACGCTTCTTCAAGATAGCCGCGCAAGCTCCTTGCCCCGCCTAAATGAAACAGGTCATAGAAATTAACCGTATCGCTGGAAAAAAGGTTGCGACCGTTTAAAAGAAAAGTAAAATTTAATTTATCCGAGAATGGTAATACTATTTCCGATTCAAAATAAGTCTTGGCGACCAATTGGGCGGTTTGGTTTCGGGTAATTTTCCGACCAATTCGGTTGGTCAATATAGCATAAATGCCCTGCTTTGGATTAATTGGTTGGTTACGGTTGTCAAACGCTATGCCGCTGCCTGCCCAGTAAGTATCGGCTCGTTCGAAACCAATGATACCCGGAATCACCAGTTCATAACCGGTCTCAAACCTTAAGGTTAAGTTATCCTGGACCGCAATATCAGAAAATAGATTAAAATTGGTTTTAGCATAAGTGGTGTCTCTGGTTTCATGCGTTATCGTTCCGCCCAGTGCCATGCCTAAACCGAAGAGAAAAGGTTCGATATAAGATAATTCGTAATTGGTTCGGTAAGTATTTTTGGACCAGAGAGCATTGACCTGACGCATCGTACCTAAAAGATTTTTAATGTTAGCTAAAACGTAACCTGAATATTCGGCGGGTCGGTCTTCGATTTTCGGTAAAAAAGCAAAGGCGGCTTGAAGCTCGTTCGATTTTTTTTCGTTAATCTCGACTTGTAAAAAATATCCGCCTTCGCGCACTTTGATTTCATATTTTACGACATCGAATAGATTGGTTTTTTCTAATCGCTTAATATTATTTTTAACTTTGGTTTCTGAATACACCCAGTTAGTATCCAGACCACCGATTCGTTTGAGGATACTGGTTCTCGTGATAAGCGGACCAGTAAACTCAACGGTATTGATTATTACTTTGGGTCCTTCGGTCACTTTTAAATTGTAGGAGATATTCGAATCAATAAGCTGGAAATTTTTCGGCTCAATTTGGCAGAAGGCATAGCCTGAGTCTAAATAGATTCCGAGCAAAGTTTGAATATTAGCTTCAATCGTTTTTTGGGTAAAAGTGCCTTTGGTAAATTTAAGATTATCGATTAAATCAGGAATATGCTCGTTGCCGATGATTTCGATTTTGCCAATCTGGGCTTGCTTGTTTTCTTGGATTGCCCAGCGTAAAACTACCCCATCGTTTTTTGGCATAATACGATAATTAACTTCGGTCCAGAAAAAACCGGTTTGGACATATACTGCCCTAATTGAATTCTGGTCGGAAATGAGCAAGGTTGAATCGAGCGAACTATTAACTTTGGTGGCAACCAATTTCGCTAAATCTTTGAAGTGTTTATTACCGATGTATTCGATGCGTTTAATATTTTTCGCTTCGGACCAGCCTAAAACGGCAATAAGGCAAATGAATATAAATATAGTTATCTTATGACTTGTCACTTCTGACTTGAGAAAAGACTGAATTTGAGCTTAAATCAGCTAAGGAATAAATATTGACGCCAGGGCTCAGGTATTTGACCCAGACTATTCAGGATAAAAGTGAAGAAATGCGGCTTTTTCGGTTTTTTAAGCAGTCTCAACCCGGACTTATTAACTGGGAGATTGCCTTTCTTGGTATTGCATTCAACGCAGGCACAAACCAGATTCTCCCATGAATCTCCACCGCCTAAGACCTTGGGCAGAACATGGTCGGTAGTCATTGGTCCATTGCTCCGACCACAATACTGGCAATGATTGTTGTCGCGCCGCAAGATATTTCGTTTGGTCAGAGGTATATCTCGGCGGGTGATTTTTACGAAGTAATTGAGACGTAAAACACTCGGGATTTGAATTGCTAAGTTCTGGGAACGAGCGAAAGTGCTGTCATAAGGTTCGACCATCTCGGCTTTATCCAAATAGAGTAGAACCAGCGCCCGCCGCGCCCGGCATAAAGTGAGCGGTTCATAGTTTTGATTTAATAAAAGCACTTTGCTTGTAAGCATTTTATTATTCTTTTGACTTTATTTTTCTTTAAGCCCAAATTTATCGTTTTGGGCAATAACCAAATGGAGCCGACGGGAGTTGAACCCGTGACCTCTTGACTGCCAGTCAAGCGCGCTCCCAACTGCGCTACGGCCCCATTAAACAAAATATTAAACATAAATCAATTGCCTTTGTCAAGAAGTTGTATCGTTGTTGTTTTTTCTTATCTTGCTTATCGTGATAATTTAGCTATAATTATTTTAATGAAAAAGGGTATTAAGGGACTTATTCTAATTATTATTTTTCCGGGAATTATTTTTGCCTGGTGGGAGACCTGGCCTTATACTGACCATCAATCAATCACTTCAAAAGCAATCGATATCGCGGCACAACGCTGGCAAGAAATGGCAAGTGAAATTAATAGTTTTCGTGACCAGTTGAAACAAGGCAGTCATGATGAGGACTACGGTTCGGATACCCTATACGGAAGCTCCTCAGATTATTCGGCTTATAACCCTTCAGTTCCAGGAGCCTATTGGCTAACTGCTCAGCTTCCCTTAAATGCCCTACAATGGATTAGAGCTTGGCAGAATCCTTATTCCTGGGATGTGGCGATTTCACTTTATGGTTCAAATCAAAGTGCCGCCTATTTAGCCCTTGGGCATGTCTTACATAATCTGGAGGATTTGTTTGTTCCAGCTCATTCGTTCCTTGGTCCGCACGGTTTAGGAACAAGCGGCTTGGTCTACAATCATTCTTGGCCATTATATTTTGATAACTTTGAACAGTACTGCGAGGTAACATCGAATGAATTGAACCGGTCGGACCTGAACCGGATACCCGAAATTATTACTGCACCGGAGTCATTGATGGTTCAAGCGGCAATTTTTTCAACGACCGACCAGGAAAGTTTAAACTATTTTCCCAATCAATATTATGCCCAACCGGATTCAGCTGGGGATTGGGGCAAATACCGACCGTATCCTTATCAGGGTTATCCTTGCGGCAATGATAATATTGATAACGATCTTGCCAATGACTGGTCATTATTTTTAGTGCCGAACTGTGTTGAATATACCGCCGGGATGATTCGGTTTTTTTATATCCAATTCCATACTGCGATTAAAGAAGTGGTAAGCCATTCAAATATTACATTGCAAGAAATTCGCTCTAATCCATTTACTACTGAAGTAGAAATTAATTATTCTTTAGCCGAAACCGGGGGAGTAAATTTACGAATAATTGACCACCTGGGCAGAACGGTTAAAATTTTAGATAGGGGCATAAAAGAACCGGGTGAATATCGAGTTATCTGGGACGGCAAGAATTCTAAGAGAAAATTGCTACCCGCCGGAACCTATTTTTGTGTTTTGAGTATTAACGGTTTATCGGTAAGTCAGCAAATCGTCAAATTCAGTAAAAAGTTATAATACAATTCAAAAAACCGTCTTTCCTTTTAATAAATAATCAATAGCGAAATATCGCAGCTATCGGCAAGTTATTAGGTATTTTTTCAGGTTTCACCGCATAAACAACTCCTTGATTCAAGAGTGTATGAATTGCGGCAAGGTCGGATAAATCTTCATCATCCGACTCGGCTTTTGGATGCAAATGGACCTTATTTTGGCTTGAATCAAATTTTCCCCACTGTTGAATGTCGAGAGAGACAAACAATAATTCAACTCGTCCTTGATAAGCTGCCGGTATGATTAGTTTGATGTCGTCCGAAACTCGGTCCGTGCCAGCAAGATTCTTGTATTGGGTTGCGGCATCATTTTGTGACTTTAGAAAAATAGGCTGGACAATTGCCCAAATCTTATCATGCAATTCTTTAGCGCTAAGTAAATCCGGATTACCTGGAATCTCTTTATCGATTAAATGAGGATATGTGTTCGCTTGCTTGTAAATTGGGAAAAGATATTCGACACCGGCAAACACTAAAGGTGCTCGTTCTTCTTTGAGCAAATCGTGTAATCCCTTATTAATCTGTTGGAAATATTGGTGAATATGTTCTTTGTTATCTTCGATACCAGCGCCATAAAATATAGATCCCCGTTTTCCGGTCCTACTTGACCCTCCAGTAAAGGATTGGAGCTGTTTTTTATAAGTGTCATAATTTAGCGCATCGGCAAGATTCTTGGGCAAGCTTTCCAGGGCGACTTCGCTAACACCGTAGTGCGTGCCCTGAAACAGTCTGGCTGCATTTTGACTTAGTGCTAATATATAGAATCGACCTTCTTGACTAAATAGAGGAAGAAGAGGCTTGATATGAAAACGGTCAGTAACCACTACCAATTCCTCAAACCCGAATGGAAGACGATAATAGCGAAATGTATCGGAAGCGATAAATACCGCCAGCCCGTTGCTTTGGTTCGACCAGAAAAGTTCATCTGGTAAAAGCTTTTGTCCGGGTTCGAGCATTTTCTGTACTTCGGAAGCATGAATTCCTGCCGCATGGAGGTGATTTTCAGCTTCTTTTAGCAAATTCTTGAATCGGATTGAGTTTTGCCGTGTCTCTTTTCCGGTTCGGTAAGTGGGAATATAAATTGACACACATAGACCTTTGGGTCTTTTTAGTAGTAACTTTAAATCTTCTCTTGTCAGTAAAGTCATTATAATTAATCTCCTTTTTGCTCAAATTTTGAATTTATTAAGCTTTGCATATCTGGCTATCTTTAATAGTAATTCAACTTATTACGCGGCTGCCGTTTTCTTTGGAGTTCGAATCGTCAGTACTGGATGTGAGGCAATTCGAACCACCTTTTCGGTAACCGAGCCAGAGACAAGATGTCGCCAACCGGTTCTGCCATGAGTTGCAATAACGATAAGGTCAATATTTTCTTCATTAGCGATTCGAACTATTTCATCGGCAGGCGAGCCATATGCAACAATCGGATGAACCCGCAATTTTTTCGAGACTCTTTTGTCTATTACTTCTTATAGTGACTTTTGGGCAGATTTTTCAAGTTCCTGTTGGTATAAAGAAACGTTAAAACTCATAGCATCGGAAGTAGTTGTTGCGGCAGGTATAGGATTGACAACATTGACAAGATATAGTTCAGCCGAGAAATACAAAGTCAGTTCCTCGGCTGCTTTAAGAGCCTCGTAGGATGGCTCGCTAAAATCGGTTGGACAAAGAATCTTCCTAATCGGTAACATTCTTGCCTCCTTCTTGTTATGTAATGTTACTCATTGACTTATATATAACAGAGAGAAAAGCAAAAAGTCAACTATTTAAATTATTGACAAATCAACAAAATTGGCTATGGTGATTTGATGTCAAAAACCAAAAAAGAATGCGACTGGCATAAGATTGATATTGATAAAGTCGGGGTTAAAGGTTTACATTATCCGATACTGCTCTCGGACAAAGCCCACAAACAACAACATACGATTGCCCAAATTAATATGTACGTGAATCTGCCGCATCGGTTTCGAAGCACCCATATGAGCCGTTTTATCGCAATTCTTAATCGCTTCCATCGCGAAATTGCTATTCACAATGTCGGGAAAATCCTGAAGGCGATGAAAAAAGACTTAAAAGCGGAGTCTGCCCATTTAGAGATGGAATTCCCTTATTTTATTGAAAAGAAAGCGCCAATAACTAAGTCAACCGGTTTAATGGAATACCATTGTAAATTTATTGGTGCATTTACGGATAAGATTCGTCTGCTTTTAGGCGTTTCGGTTCCGATGCTGACCCTCTGCCCCTGTTCAAAAGAAATGTCGAAAAAAGGAGCCCATAATCAGCGGGGCGAGATTAGGGTATTAACCCGATTTAAAGGTTTTCTCTGGATTGAAGATTTAATTGGATTGGTCGAGAATTGTGCTTCCAGTCCAATCTATTCGTTACTGAAGAAACCGGATGAGAAATACGTGACCGAACATGCCTATGACAATCCGGTCTTTGTTGAGGATGTCGCCAGGAATGTGGCAGAGAAATTAGAAGAACATCCTAATGTTACCTGGTATAGCATTGAGGTTGAAAGCTATGAATCAATCCATAATCATGATGCGTATGCTTACATAGAAAAGAAATGATGTTTAAAAGAAAAACCATAAAGATATCCAAAATGGTAGGCGCTCGATTCGAGCGAAACATAGAGAAGAATCGCAACCTAAAGGTAGCGGCTACCACCATATCAATAAGGAGGGATTAATATGATGAAATTTTTTATTTCAGTCGATTATGAAGGGATTACCGGAACGGTTTCCTGGGAAGAATTTAGACTCGAACCGGCTCGATTAAGACGACTGATGACTAACGAAGTAATCGCAGTCGTCGAAGGAATTAGAGAAGCTAATCCGAAAGGTAAAGTTGTAGTTTGTGATGCCCACGGTTTTGGTCACGATTTGCTCTTTGAAGATTTACCGGCTGGAGTAATGACGGTACGAGGCAGCCCGCGCCATCACAGTATGATTGATACGATTGATGAAAGCTTTGATTTACTATTTTATGTCGGCTATCACAGTAAAGCGGGCGTGGCGGCTTCGACCATGGACCATACTTATTCGTCTTCGACCTTTTACCGGATTAAAATCAATAATCAGGAAGTGGATGAGGCGATGATTAATGCGGCAGTGGCGGGTCATTATAAAGTGCCCTTAGGATTGGTTTCGGGTGATGATAAACTGATTACCAGTATTAAAAAAGTTTTTGGTAAAGAAGTAGAAACCGTCATAACCAAATATAGCCGGTCGAGATTTGCCGCAGTAATACGTCACCCGCAAGATGTTTGTGCTGAGCTTAAAGTTAAAGCAAAAAATTCGGTATTAAAGAAAAAGTATTTCAAGCCTTTCCGATTCCAATATCCTTGTCAAATCGAGCTGCAATTAAATGATACGGTTCGAGCCCACGAAGTGGCGATGATTCCGGGCAGTAAAAGAATTGATGGTCGAACCATTAGCTATAAGGCGGATAATTTTCTGGATGGTTACCGGTTTATTTTATTAGCGGCGACGCTTGGAATTGCGGCCGGACAAACTTACCGCTAAAATTATGAAAACCTTAATCGTCAATAGTTATCACGGCGACGCGGATAAGAAGATTGAACCTTTTGTCAAGCTGGTAAGTCCGCACAGCGAATACCAGGTGGAAAAGGATGTTAATCTCCATAAAGGTTATGACTTGGCTGGTTATGATGCGTTGATTCTTTCCGGTTCACCGGGCTTGATTTCTTTAAAGATTTATCCTATCCGGTTTCCGGAATTTTTGAAAAATCTAAAAATCCCAACCCTTGGAATCTGTTATGGACATCAGATGTTAGCTTTTGCTTTTGGTGCCGAGATCAAATCGGCAAAAAGAATCGAAGGGTATGAGACGGTCAGGATATTTGAATTCAGTGATTTATTTAAAGGTGTGTCGAGAGAAATTGTTGTCGTCGAGAGCCATCAGGAATTCGTGGCACCCGAAACTTTAGAAAAAACTGGTTTTTCGTTATTAGCCGAATCGGAATCATGTCAAATTGAAGCGATTAGACATTTAAATTTACCGCTTTATGGCACTCAGTTCCACTTCGAACGGTCCGGTGAAATAGGGGAGAAGATAATGGCGAATTTCTATAACAATATTGTGAAAAAACACGTTAAGAGAGGATAGGGATTTATGGTTAAAAATTTAGTGGGTAAAATCGGAAAAGAGCTGTCCGGGGAACGGGCAAAAGATTATGTGGCGGAAATCATTCAGCACCACCGGATTCAGGCATCACCGGGATTTCGAGCGGCGGCTCAATATGTCTCTGGCTTGCTTAATGAATACGGGGTGAAGAACGAAGTTCTCAGTTTTCCGGGTGACGGCAAGACTTTTTATTGGGCTTCGCTTAATCCCCAGGAATGGGCAGCAACCGATGCGACCCTGGAACTAATTGAACCCGAGACAAGAGAATTAGCCGATTTCCGGAAAAATAAAATTTCCTTGATTCAACGCAGTGCGCCGGTTAAAGATGTAATTTCCGAAGTAGTTTTATTAGAGGACGGCGAGCAAAGAGAAGAATATCGCGGACTGAATATCAAGGGTAAGATGGTAATGACCAAAGGGACGATTGACCGGGTTTATGATTTGGCGGTTAAAGAATTCGGTGCAATTGGTATTATTTATGATGGTATTTGGGATTTACCCAAGGTTCGGGGTAGATTTGATATTCCGGATGCCCGGCAATATTCTTCTTTCTGGTGGCGTTCGAATGATAAGAAATGTTTTGGCTTTGTCTTATCGCCCAAACAAGGTGAAGCGATTCGTCAGCTATTCCAGCAAGGTAAAAAGGTCAAAGTTAAAGCTTCGGTCAAAAGTCGATTCTATAATGGTAAGGTCGAAGTAGTATCGGCTTTAATTCCAGGTAAGACGGATAAAGAAATTCTTTTAGTGGCTCATCTCTGCCATCCCCAGCCCAGTGCCAATGATAATGCATCAGGCAGCGGCTGTCTATTAGAAATTGCCCGAACCTTAAAACATCTAATTCTTACCAAACAATTAGAAAAACCCAAGCGTTCGATTCGATTACTCTGGGTACCAGAGATGACCGGAACTTATTGCTACTTAGCCACGAATCCAAAACGAATAAAAAAGACGATTGCGGCAGTGAACCTGGATATGGTTGGACAGAATCAGGATTTATGTAAAAGCTCATTCCTGATTGAAAATCCACCGCTGGCAATACCGAGTTATTGTGTTGAGCTTTTGGAACGGATTCGAGAAGAGTTACTACCCGAAGTTCCAACCCACGGTTCTATGGGCGGTTATGCACTTTTCCGATATGCGGTTACGCCATTCTCGGGCGGCTCGGACCATTATATACTTTCCGACCCAACGGTTGGGATTCCCTGTCCGATGCTTATTCAATGGCCCGATATATTCTATCATACCACTATGGACACCTTAGAAAAGGTTGACCCGAAGTCGTTAAAAATGGTTGGAACAATTTCCGCCGCTTATGCTTATTTTCTGGCGAATGCTTCGGATGGGGAAGCTCAATGGCTGGCTTATGAACTGGTGAGTCGGTTTAAGAATGAAGTGATAAAATCAGGGCAAGATACGGTAAGTCGGGCATTAGATGACTCAAAGACCGCTGGTAAGTCATTCAATCATACCGAGCAGAAGTTACAGTTATTCTTAGAGCAGAAGATTAAAGCTTTAGCCAGTATTAGCCGGTTGGGTGATATTAGTAAGGTTGCCGATAACTTGAAATCAGAAATGGAAGAAACGGTCGAGAAAGAGATTAGTCGGATGAAGACTATTTTAGGAAAACGAACTGTTAAACCAGTGCCACGGAAACTCGGTAAATGGGATAAGATTGCCGAAAAGATGATTCCGAAAAGACGTTATACCGGACCAGTAACCCTACGGGGATTCACCAATAAATTGAGTAAGGCAGATAACGACAAATTATGGCGATTCCGAGCTAAATACAAAGCCCAATTTAATGTCCTTACCCCATTAGCCGAATATTGGGCAGATGGCAAAAGAAATCTTTTAGAAATTATTGATTTGATTGAATTAGAAACCGGAATTCGTGCTTCCGAACTTATGGTTGAATATTTTCGAATCCTTGAGAAATTAAAATTGGTAATATAGTTGATAAACCAAACATGTTAATCTAATAACTGAACTATTGACACAGAGTATTTTTTCTGTTAATTTGAACCGTTAATAAAAGTAATAGGGAGGTAATACGGATTTGTTTTGTAAGCCATTTATTAAGATGTGGTTTAATCTATTGGCTTTAAAGGTTTTGCCAGAAAATAACCTCAATCAATAGGAGGTCAAGATGAAAAAGAGAGACAAAATGCCTTCGATTAGAATATTTATAATTTTCGTGGTGAACATTATTCTTTTATTGGGACCGAATAATATTTATGCACAAACCGATGAGCAACGAGAATGGTTACTTCGATTCGCCCAAGAACAAGATAAAAAATGGCATATCGAACGCGCTATCGCTGAATCCATTGCGACTAAACTTGGTATGCCGATTCGTAAAGAATTTCCCGATGGAAAAGTGATTGAACTACAAAGGTTTGAAAATGGTATGCCAGTTTACTATTGCACTGGGAATCTTAATGCCGCTCGGACAATATCAACCGACGATGTATGGTCGGGCGGAAGTGGTGGTTTTTCACTGACCGGGTCTTCTGAGACACTCGGCATATGGGACGGCGGAGGAGTTCGTTTAACCCATCAGGAATTTGGTGGTAGAGCGACACAGGTTGATGTTCCAGGATCGATTATCGACCACGCTACACATGTTGCGGGAACAATGATTGCATCAGGTGTGGACCCGAACGCTAAGGGGATGTCCTATCAAGCACGCTTACGTGCCTATGACTGGAATAATGTCACAAGTGAAATGGCGAGTGAAGCAGTGGCGGGGCTAAAGGTATCAAACCATTCTTGGGGTTGGGTAAGGGGTTGGGAATGGAATTATTTTGGTGATAATAAATGGGCGTGGTTTGGTAATCCTTCAATTAGCCCAACCGAAGATTATAAATTTGGTTTTTACAGTTTCGAAGCAATGGATTGGGATAACATTGTTCGAAATTCACCAAACTTCCTAATTGTAATAATAGCACATAATAATAGAAATGATGGCCCTACTACCCAACCGGTTGAACATTGGGTATACGTAGGGGGAACTTGGATTCTTCAAACTGTTACACGTGACCTTGATGGAGGAAGCGACGGATATGATTGTATCCCTAATGGTATGAATGTAGCAAAGAATGTTTTGACCGTCGGCGCAGTTTATGATATTCCGGGTGGTTATCAGCAACCAAGTAATGTTGTAATGACTACCTTCAGTGGATGGGGTCCGACTGATGATGGTCGAATCAAACCAGATGTTGTGGCGAACGGCACTGATTTATACTCACCAATAGCAACCTCAAACACATCTTACGATTGGTACAATGGTACTTCAATGGCTGCGCCTAATGTTTCTGGTTCAGTTGGACTTCTTTTACAATACCGAAAAAATCTTTTTGGGAGTAATCCGCTTCGGTCCGCTACTTTGAAAACTCTTATTATCAACACCGCCGATGAAGCGGGTCCAAACTCTGGTCCAGATTATATGTTCGGCTGGGGACTAATGAACACATTAAAGGTAGCCCAAGTGATGAGAGCCGATTCAACTGCTGGCGGTAATTTCATGATTCGAGAATTCACGCTGAATCAAGGTGCGCAGATAGAATTTCAAGTTCTAAATGATGGGACACAGCCACTCCGTGCCACCATTTGTTGGACCGACCCGGCTGGGACTCCACCTTCGCCTTCGTTAAACCCAACGACGCCGATGCTGGTTAATGACCTTGATTTACGAGTCATTTCGCCAAGCCCAACTACTTATTATCCTTGGACACTTAATCCAAGCAATCCGTCAGCACCAGCCACAACCGGTGATAATACCCGTGATAATGTAGAACAGGTTCATATTGCTTCTCCGTCCCCAGGAATCCACACGGTTAGGATAAACCATAAAGGAACGCTCAGCGGCGGTTCGCAACAAGTATCAGTGATTGTTACAGGTATTGTAAAAGATGCTGGTGTTATAGCAATAGAAAATCCTGCCAGCACAATCGACTCTTCCGGTCCGATAACGCCAAGAGCAAGGATAAAGAATTTCGGTGTTGGAACCGAGAATGTGTCAGTTACTTTTAAAATCGGCGCCATCTATACCAACACACGTTCTAAAACCCTAAGCGCTGGCCAAGAAGATACAGTTAACTTTGTTTTTTGGACACCAGTTCCCGGAAATTATGTTATGCGTTGTAGCACCTATCTTGCCAATGACGGTGTAAAAGGTAACGACACACTTTCTCAATCGTTGACGGTTGGGGTAAAAGATATTGCAGTTTTGGCAATAGAATACCCCGCTGGCACAATTGATTCTACTGGAACACCAATTATACCACGAGCAAGAATAAGGAATTATAGTGCCTTTACACAAATCGTTCAGACTACTTTTAAGATTGACCCTGTCTATAATAACTCTCGTAGCAAAATACTTAATGCTGGTCAAGAGGACACGGTCAATTTTCAAGCTTGGACTCCGATTCGAGGTAGTTACACAACTCGTTGTAGCACTTACTTAGTCGGTGATGTCAATCCAACCAATGATACACTTTCCGGTTCATTTACGGTTCAGGTGAAAGATGTTGGGGTTACTCAAATTATTACTCCCTCAGGAATAATTGATTCGACTGGTCCAATTACTCCTATAGTGCAAGTGAAGAATCACGGCACTAACATCGGAACTTTCTTCGTTACATTCAGAATCATCGGCACTTCATATAATCAGACACGTTCTAAAACCCTTGGAGCAGGGGCAGAAGATACAGTGAATTTCAGTGTTTGGACACCAGTTCGAGGGAATTACACCACTCGCTGCAGTACTTTTTTAGTCGGTGATGCTAATCGGACCAACGATACACTTTCCGGTTCGGTCACCGTTCAAGTTCAAGATATTGGGATTACTCAGATTAATTTTCCTTCCGGTACTATTGATACAATCAATCCAGTCACTCCTCAAGCTCAAGTAAAGAATTATGGCACCAATACCCGTTCTTTCTTTATTACCTTAAAAATTGGCACGGTTTATACTCAGACCCGGACTAAAACACTAGATGCTGAAATAGAGGATACAGTCAATTTTCCAACTTGGACTCCAATTCGAGGAATTTATACTACTCGCTGCAGCACATATATGGTCGGTGATGCAAACCATAATAATGATACTCTTTCCGGTTCAGTGACAGTTCAAGTTAAAGATGTTGGGGTTACCCAGATTGTTACTCCTACAGGAACGATTGATTCGACCGGTTCAGTCATTCCCCAGGGCATTGTTAATAATTACGGCACGAATACTGAAACATTTGATGTCACTTTCCGAATCGGTGCCGGTTATGTCCAGACACGTTCCAAAACTTTAGACCCAGGTGTCGAAGATACCGTAAACTTCTTAGCCTGGGTGCCAGTTCGAGGGACTTACACCACTCGGTGCAGTACCTATTTAGCAGAAGACATAAATCAATTCAATGATACTCTATCTGATTCAGTAACAGTCCAAGTGAATGAAGCCGGGTGGCAATTAATGGCTGGTATCCCAAATACGCCATCGACAAAAAATCCGAAGTCTGGAAGCTGCATGGCTGGGCTGAATGGTAAAATCTACTTCTTGAAAGCTTCCAATACCCAGGACTTTCATATCTATACCCCCAATACTGGTGTTGGCTCCTGGACCAATGAATCAATACCCTTAGGTACAAAAGAAACCGGCGATGGCAAGAAACCGAAAAAAGGCGCATCAATGACTGATTGTGGAACTTCCCTTTTTGCTCTGCGCGGTAATAATACTCCTGGCTTCTGGACCTATAAGACCACACCCACCGAAAGTATTGGCTGGCATAAACTGGCTAATATTACTACGGGTCTTAAGAATCCAAAAGATGCTTCTGGACTGGTAGCCGTTAATACCGGTGGTACTGATTATATCTTTGCAATGAAAGGTTCTAAGACTGACGAGTTCTATCTGTATGATATACTGACTAATACCTGGACACCAACTCCAACCAAACCAACTACTGGTTCGAGTGGTAAACTCGGTTATAAGAAGGGGTCTTGTCTGTGTTATGATGGTGCTAACTTGGTCTATGTTATGAAAGGTACCTATGGCGACTTCTTTAGCTATAACCTGACTACTAATACATGGACTGAATTAAAACGCTATGACTCTAAACTCTTTATTAATCGGGATGGCAAGAAGAAAAAGATTGGTGAAGGGTCAGGACTTGTCTACTATAACAATAACATCTACCTCTTAAAAGGTGGTAACACTTATGAATTCTGGATGTATGATATAGCGAGCGATTCGTTCATGCAAATGGGGCCGGCTGCCAACTGGGATATACCAACTGGTGGCGGTAAGAAAGTGAAAGGCGGGGGTACCTTAGCTTTACTTGGTAATGACTTCTATGCCGCAAAAGGTGCTAATTCATCTGAATTCTATCGCCACGGTCCACCCACCACTAAAATTGCTTTAACTCCAAATCCGACCGCTGATAATGAAGGAACAATGGCTAATGGAAAGATATTGGATGTTGGGTGTCAGATGTTAGATTTAAGTATTATCCCCAATCCAGTAAAGAATGCCACAATGATAAGATACAACCTAACCCTACCTGAACCGGTAAGTATGAAACTCTATAATATTACTGGCACCTTAGTTAAATCCTACAATAACTCGACTTCAACTAAAGATGGTATAATAACGATTGATGTGAAAACATTGTCTTCTGGAGTCTATATCTTGCGATTCAGTTCTAAAGATATCAAGGTTACAAGAAAGTTCGTGGTAGAAAAATAATTTCTTGAGGAAAGCTAAGGGGTTCAGCTTAGCTGAACCCCTTTTATTTTTCAGAATTCATAAAAGCAGCAGCCCCCGAGCTAACTCCCCATGTTGCTTAGGGGGCTACCCCCGAGTCAACCCCCGAAGTTACTCCCCAGCTTGCTCCCCAACCCGCTCCCCAAGTTGTCCCCGAAGCTGCCCCCCAACCAATCCCCGAAGCAGCTCCCGAAGCAACTTAGGAGGTGACTCCCGAAGCGACCTCCGAGGCGACTCCCCAAGCCACCTACGGGGTCACCTCCTAGGTGGTACCGTCAACCCAAGCAAATTCCAATGTAAAATTCCCAATTTCCAATACTTAGAAGAAATTTTAGGTCAATTTAAAGTTGATTTTTATTGCAACTTATATATACTAAACTGATGTCTAAAATCTCCTTTGTTTTTACTAAAGAGAT
>Ga0315291_10002281_pt1 | contig 25227 bp, 15 predicted proteins | sample YL17G12_20_MG_FD_203070 | JGI IMG/M metagenome (GOLD analysis project Ga0315291, IMG submission 203070) | Sediment microbial communities from Yellowstone Lake, YNP, Wyoming, USA - YL17G12_20 | ecosystem: Environmental > Aquatic > Freshwater > Lake > Sediment | place: USA: Wyoming | collected...
AATCTCTGCGCCCGAGGCAGTGGACAAAGAACCTCCTCTTATTCGCCGGTCTCATCTTCACGGGCAATATGAAAGACCTGCGCCTGCTGGGGCGCTCAATGGCCGGCTTTATCCTCTTTTGCATACTCTCCGGCGTGATGTATCTCGTTAATGACGTCCGTGATATGGAGAGCGACCGGCAGCATCCGGAAAAGAGGCATCGTCCTATCGCATCGGGTGAGTTGTCGGCTCATGCGGCGCTGTCAGCGGCATTTCTGCTGGGCGTGCCCGCACTGGGGCTCTCCTATTTTCTGGGGGGTGCATTCGGAAATTGCGCCCTTGTCTATGTCATTCTTGTGACCCTTTATTCACTCAAATTCAAAAATCATGTGATAATTGACCTCCTGATGGTGGCGATGGGGTTTGTGGTGAGGGCGGTGGCAGGGATTGAGGCGATGGCGGTGAATGGAAAGGCTCCAGAGGTCACGCCATGGTTTCTTGCATGCACACTCTTTCTGGCGCTCTTTCTGGCGATCTGCAAGAGGCGGCACGAGATAACACTCCTGAACAACCGGGCATCGGAGCACCGGCAGGTCCTTGAGGAGTATTCCCCCGCCTTTCTTGACCAGATGGTGGCGGTCACGACAACTGCAACTGTCCTTTCCTATGCCCTCTGGAGCACCATAGGGACAATCGGGAAGTTTGCCGGTTACCGGATGATGATTTATACCCTTCCCTTTGTCCTGTATGGGATTTTCCGTTACCTGTATCATGTTTACCAGAAGGAGGAAGGTGGGGCGCCGGAGAGCATCCTGTTGAAAGACCGCCCGCTTCAGGTCAACATCCTCCTCTGGGTGATTTCGATTATTATCCTCATATATTTTTACAAATCTACTTGAGATTCCTCCTCTTCATCCATCATCCTTCATTCTTCATCCTTGTCAATCATCCTGCGATTTCTCCGCGGTCTGTTTACGGATATGCGCATACTCATTATGAGCCACAATCTGATTGAGCGGGGGAATTACTTCCGCGCCCTGAAATTTGCCGGGTTTCTGGCAAGCCGGGGACATGATGTCACCTTTATGCCCTCTTCATACAGGTGGTACAAGCCGAAAAAATACATGGTTGGCGCGGTGAGGGTGATTGAATCGCCGAGCTGGTCATTCGTCATCGGGAAAGATGATGGCTGGTCGCCCATAGGCGCTGTTTACCGCATCTGGACAGCCCTGAGGCGGAAATATGACATTGTTTACGGTTTCTCACATAAGCCGGTCGATTTTCTGCCGGCGTGGTGCGCAAGGACATTCCGCAGGAGTTTTTACATCACGGACTGGTGCGACTGGTGGGGCAAGGGGGGACTTTTTGAAAATATCAGATATTTCCGCGAGCATGACACGCGTCTCTCGCGGATGAAAAAAATGATTCTCGCCGCTTATGACAGGGTGGAGGCGCTCTTTGAGGAGTTTGTCCCGAGGCGCGCCGATTTTGTCACGGTCATCTGCCGCGCCCTTTATGAGCGGGCGCGCGCAATCGGCGTGAAAGAGGAAAATCTCCTGCTCCTCGTCTCCGGCGCGGACACTGAAAACATCCAGCCGATGAACAAGGCGGCGGCGCGGGAGTGTATCGGACTGAACAAACTCTCCGATGACTGGCGGGAGATGGCGCTCCTCGGATACACGGCAAATTATCACTTAGACGAGGATTTTCTGCTCGAGGCATTTTCCCGTGTCAGCCGCGCGCGTCCGGGCGTGAGGATGCTTGTTGTGGGGGCGGAATTCCGCCAGAGCGTGGAGAGGATGGGAGAATGGGGGCTGAAGATTTTTGATGCCGCAGTCGGCGGACAAATAACGCCGGCGCATAACATCATCCACTTCGGCAGACGCCCCTTCAGGGAGATGGGGGCATTTCTCGGGGCGTGCGATATTCTTCTTCTGCCGATGACGGACATAGTTTACAACCGGGGGCGCTGGCCTCACAAGGTGGGCGATTATCTCGCCGCGGAGCGCCCGATTATCGTCAATGACGTCGGCGATATCCCACTGCTTATCCGCGGAAGGGACGTGGGATATATTGCCAGACCGGACGCCGCCGATTTTGCGGAAAAGATTATTCAAATGCTCGGCGAGCGCGAGAAATGGGAGATGTTCGGAGTCCATGCGCGAAACCTCGCCGAAACGGAACTGAACTGGGAGAGGCTCGGAGAGCAACTCTATGAGAGGATAAGGGAGAGATGAATCTGCCGGAGGTGTCCATCGTTGTGCCCGTCTATAACGGGGCACAGCACATCGCACCATGCATCGAAAGCCTCCTTGCTCTTGACTATCCGGAGGAGAAGAGGGAAATCATCATTGTGGATAACGGCTCAACGGACAGGACGGCGGAGATTGCGTCGTCTTACCCGGTGAGGCTTCTTTCCGAGAAGCGGCGGGGTGTTGCCTGCGCCCGAAACACGGGCTGGCGTGCGGCGCAATTTGACCTCATCGCCTTCACGGACTGCGATTGCCGTGCAGAGAAAAACTGGCTTTCCGCCCTTGCGCCGCATTTTGAGGACACATCCGTGGGCGGATGCGGCGGAAAATTGAAGCCCGCACAGCCGCACAGCCTCGTTGAGGAATATGTCATTTATAAAGACATACTTACACAGGAAAGGGCTATGCGGGATGAGCCAATCTCGCCGCCGTTCATTATCACCGCCAACGCAATGTATCGCAAAAGCGTTCTGGAGGAGGTGGAGGGTTTTGACGAGTCATTCACTGTGGCTGGCGAGGATGCAGACCTTTCATGGCGCGTTGCCTGGAAGGGATATAAAATCATCTATGAGCCTGAGGCGAGCATCATCCATTGCCACCGCTCCACCCTCAGGGGACTATTGATGCAGATAAGGGCGTATGGCATGGGAACGTCGTATTTGTTCTGGAAACACCGCCGCAGGTTTGGATATAACTCATTCATAGCACGCCAGGTATACAGGGAGTTGGTTGCCTCTTTTTTCAAGGCGCCCTTTCACCTGATATTCAGGAAGGGGCGTCTGAATCGGCTGATTCCCGCCCTTGATTTTCTGGGGGCGCTTTTTTTCCTGAGCGGCAAAATAACAACCAGTCTGAAACTCAGGGTTGGATTTTTTTAGGGATGGCGGCAGGAGGAATGGCATGACACCCGACGATGGAAAATCAACATCGGCACAGGACCTGGCGGCAATTCTTCGGGACATCCGCGAAGGGACGGGCGATGGGATTGAGCCGCTCCGCGCCCTCCTTGCCCGCTTCCCCGAATCTCTGAAAGTCATGGGGAATCTCGCCTGGGCGCTGGCCCAGAAGGGACATCAAGAAGAGGCGATCACACTCTATGAAAAATATCTGTCGCTTCAGCCGGAGGATCCCGAACCGGAATGGCGCATCGCCGACCGGCTTGTCAATCTGGGCTGCCTGGATGAAGCGGCGGAGCGTTACGAGAAGGTTTTGAAAACGCGTCCTGATTGCAAGGATTCCTCGACTGGCCTAAAATATATCGAATATCTGAAATGCAAGGCGTCAAAGGCGGCGCAGCCCGAGGCGCCCCGCCATCTCCGGCTCACCCAAAAGCAGGAAGAGAACCTCGCCCTGAATAAAAAGGAATTTCAACAAAAACGCTTCCGCCTCAAATCGCATCCCCCGCAGATGTATCTGGAAAGCACCACCAAATGCAATTATTACTGCCGCACCTGCGAAAAGGGTTACGGCCCCTATTACGCGGAGGACTTGCAGCCGGAGATCTGGGAAAAAGTCTGCGCCGAGGCGATGCCCTGGAATGTCCGGATCAGCATCACCGGCTTCGGCGAACCCACTATGGCGGCGAATTTTGACTCCATCCTTGAAACGGCACTGAAAAATGGTTCATACATCCATTTTGTTACCAACGCATCGCTCCTCAATTTTTCACGTATTGAACAGCTGACGCGTTATCCCATGGCCATCCAGATTTCCATAGACGGCGCCACGAAAGAGACCTTTGAAGACATCCGGACAGGGGCGCGGTTTGAGCAGGTCTGCGAGCGTCTGGCCATGATCAAAAAACTGCGCGACATCCATCTCTCCGAATTTTATCCCACCTTTTCCTTCAACTTTGTCGCCCTGCGGAAAAATATCCATGAGTTGCCGGATGTGCTCCGCCTGGCGCATCGGTATGGGATCATGAAGGTTGACGTGTCAGATTATGCCCTTGGTAGGCGCGAATTTGATGAGCAATCGTTGCGGCTCGATCCTCAGCGAGCTAACGAGTTTATCAAAGAGACCCAAAGAGTCGCCGCCGACCTGGGCATGGAGATTGTCCTGCCCGCGCCTTATACGGAGGTCCAGCAGCAACCGGCCTCGACCTCGCTCTGGACGAAAATCATCAAGTCTCGCCGCCTGTTTCCCAAAAGACAAAGATTTCCTCAACGCTGCCGCAGCCCCTGGGCTGAGCCTTACATCCACACCGATGGGATCGTCACCCCCTGCTGCGCCAGCGGTCAATATCTGGGCGATTTAAGAAAAACGCCGTTTGAAAAAATCTGGAACGGATGGCGTTACAGCTTCTTGCGCTGGAGGATTGAGAGCCTCCTTCCCCCGCCCGAATGCCGAGGATGTTTTGTAATCTGGGGAATCAACGGCGGCAATGCCGGCAGCGTGTTGGCGCAGGAGGGATTGCTCATGAAGGCATTTTATTTTTTCGAGACGCGCCTCGCCGGCATCTTGCAAGGATTATTCAGATTGCTCCAGGGGGCAAAGAGGCCGCCCGCCCCCAATTATTGCCAGGGCCGCCCCATAATGGAAAAGGATCGACCATGAAAAACAACGGACTGCGGACTATGAACCAATTCGATATAATATGTTTAAGCCATCTGAAGTGGGAACACACGCTGTTTCAAAGGCCTCAGCAGTTGATGTGCCAGTTCTCAAGGGAGCACAAGGTCATCTATGTTGCCCATTGTTCAACGAAGGAATTTTTCGGCAACCTGCTCCGCGGACGCATAAAGGATTATGTCGGGCGTTATAACAAAAACCTGCATTATATGACCATGCCATTTCTCCCCTTTTCGCGCCGCATCGGCTTTCTGCACACCATGACAGTTTTCTTGACGGCGCTTGCCGCCACGTTCCTCGCCCGCTGCCTTAAATTCCGGAACATCTATCTGTGGCTATATTATCCCCCCTTCGTCAAGCAGATGAAAATGTTTCATTACAAAAAACTCATCTATGACTGCATGGACCTCTTCCGCGGATTCAGGGCGTCCGCCAGCAATGTCCAGGAGCTCGAGAATGACCTGTTGAGGTCGGCGGACGTTGTGTTCACCGGCGGTCGCAGCTTACAGAAATCCAAAGAGGGGATAAATCCCCACACTTACTGCTTCCCCAGCGGGGTCGATTATGACCACTTCTTCAAGGCTACACTTCCCGAAACACCCATCCCTGAGGACATCAGGAATATCAGGCACCCAATCCTTGGCTATTTTGGGGCGGTGGACGAACGGATTGACTTCGGTCTCATAGATTACATCTGCAAAACACGGCTGGAGTGGTCTGTTGTCTTTCTCGGACCGCTGGTGCAGATGGAGCGCCCGCCGATTAAGCGCCCCAACTTCCATCACCTGGGGAAGAAAAAGTATTCCGACCTTCCGGGTTACCTGAAGGCATTTGATGTCTGCCTTATGCCCTTTATCAAGAGCGAGCTCACACTTCACATCAGCCCCACAAAGACGCCGGAATATCTTGCAGGCGGAAAGCCCGTTGTCTCCACCCCAATCCCCGATGTCGTCAGCGATTATTCGGACGTGGTTGCCATTGCCTCAGAGCCCGATGAATTTATCAAAAAAATTGATGAGTGTCTCACCGGCAGGCAGGATGACCTCCATATCAGGATACAAAAGAAGGCAGAAGCGAAATCATGGGGGCACATTGCGGAAGAGATGACAAAAATCATTCAGTCGCCGACGCTGACTGCTCCGCGATGATGCCCTGTCCGCCTTAGGCGGAAAAACTCACAAAAGCCGTTATTGACCTTTTCGGTCTCACCTATTAAAACATTTCCATGTATTTTTCACGAACGGCAACCCGGATATTTCTTTTCCTTTTGTCTATTATTCCCCTTTCTCTATGGGGCATGGCATTTGATTATTTTGAGAACCCCGTAACAGCCCTCTCAGACATCGGCTACCCTGAGGAGACACAGGTCTTATCAAACGCAACCTTCCGCACTCATTGCGGCGCGTTTCAGATTCTTCCGGAGGGCGCCGACCCGCGAACGTCTTACACCCTGACTCTCGAAGACGGGCGCTACCCCATCGTACAATTTTTTATGAGGTGCGGAGCGGTTGATGCGGATGTTGCCGCCTTTGCCGCCGCCATGCCTGAATCCAACAGGGTTGCATATAAGGCAAGCACCGTGAATCTCCGGGGGGAATTCCGTATCATCAAGATTCCCAACCTCATAAATTTCATCCGCATCCGCCTGAGAAATCCCACAACAACGCCGCTTACGGCGTCTATCCGCCTCTCCTTCCGTCCGGGCGAGGGTATCCCCATGCAGGTGGATTACCAGTCAAAGGAATTCATCTATTTCGACTGGAAAAACAGGTCGTTCGGGTTAGGGGAGGATGCCCGTCTTTACGGCGATGCGCGCGAAATCCTCCTTGCCTCTTCGGAAAGGCTCAGCATGGGGGAAGACGGCATGATGTTTTCCACGTCCCTGTCGCCCTCTGAAACTCGTGATGTATTTCTCTTTCTTCCATATTTTCCAATGACCGCACGTGATGCCCGCATACTGCTCGGTGGGGAGGTCTGGGAGAGGTATCATAAAGAAAAGCGCCGGACATGGGATGAGCGCCGGGCGCGGACACTTTCCATCTCGCTCCCCGAAAAAAAGCCCGTTCAACTCTTCTGCGCCTCCCACTTTTATCTGCTTGAGACATGTCTTGACCGAATCGGCAAATGGTGGATTCTTCGCGCCAATCCTTTTCAATATGACCAGTTTTATATGCGGGACGGTACATATCAGGTGCGGGCGCTTGACCTTATCGGCGAGCATGAGATGGCGGAAAGGTGCCTTGATTTTTTCATGGAGAGCCGGGATAAGGACGGTCGTTTTGCCAGCCAGCCCGCGCAGTATGACACATGCGGCATGGCGCTTTATGCCTTCGGGCAACATTACCTTCTGACGCGCAACTCCCTCTGGGCGGCGCGGGTCTTCCCTGCCGTGAAAAATGGCGTCGGGTGGCTGGAGGATTATCGCAGGGGAGGTCTCATGCCGCCTTCCTCCATGAACGATAATGAGCAGTTAAAAAACGCCCATATTGTCGGGCATAATCTCTGGGCGCTGGCTGGACTTGAGGCGGCGGCGGAACTGGCAAGGGGCGCAGGATTTCCCCACGAGACTGACCGGTGGCGGGAAAGCGCCCGCTCATTTCGTAACGTCCTTGATAAGGCTCTCACAGAGGCATCGGAGAAAAACGGCGGCGCGCTCCCTCCCTCTCTCGAGGGAATGGATGCGGAGGCGCTTGTCCCGGGACGCTTCGGGATGCACTATGGTTTTGACTGGGGCAATCTCACACTTTATTATCCATCGCGCATGTTCCGTGAAAATGACAGCCGTCTTTCAAACTCTATGACCTGTTTCCGCAAATGGTATCGCGAGGGACTGTTCCCCTACCCGGAGCGGGGCAATGAGGACCAGTTGCACCATTATCTCTCGTTTGACATCACCCAGACCTCACTGGCGCGCGGCGATTATAATGACGTTCTTTCAGACCTTTACACCGGATATCTCCTCCACACCACCGCCTGCGAGGCAGGCTGCGAGCGGTTTGACCGCCGCACGCGGGATTTTATACCGCCCTCCAATCTTACACCTCACGGAACCTTTGCGGCGAAATATATGGAGCTCTTCCGCAACTTTTTCGTGCGGGAGGATGGAACACGGCTTCATCTCTGTTCCTTCTTAGCGCCCGACTGGTGCGCCGCCGGAGCAAAAGTGGCGATAGAGCGCGCCCCCACACACTGGGGCGTTATGGGCTTTAATCTTGAGTTTTCTCAAGACGGCAACAGCGCACTGCTTCAGATACGGTCGCCGACGCTCCATAGCTCTGGCGACGGAGCGGGTGTGCCGGTGAGGGATGGGTTTGAGGGATATATAGTTCATCTTCCGCCATTTCTCAATTTGACAGGCGCCGTCTGTGATGGGATGAAACTCACGATATCGGATAATCACACGCTTTTTCTTCCGCCGGGCGCGCGTCATGTGGAGTTTCGCCTGAGGCGCGAGGCGGCGCCGGATGTGAACTATGAGAAAACGGTTGAGCATTACATGCGGGGATTTATCAAGAGATGAGACTGGATGAGAAAAAAGGGGGGCTTATCCTCCTTATTATATGCGCCCTTCTGGTGGGCGTGATTCACATATTTCCTTCGATTTATGTCCGCCTGCGCCTTGGCAGTGATTACAGGGACATCTTCCCCCTTCAGTCGGCGGATGAGGAACATTACGCCGTCCAGGTCCATGCGGCGATGAATGGGTATTATAATAATGCTAACAATTATCTTGCAGAGGGCTGGGGGGCGAAAAGTAAAGGGTTTCCCCCTTTTTACCCTTATCCCGTCCTTGGATTTATTGGCGGAATCTCCGGTTTGTCTATCGGCGCATATATCATTGCGATGCGGTTTGTCTTTCCCGCCGTGGGATTTCTCCTGATTTACGCCCTGTTCCTTGCTTTGGGAGTGTCCCGCAGAGGTGCGCTGGCGTGGGCTTTTCTGAACCTTCTTGCGCCGTATCTTTTCTACGGATGGGTGGAACCGGTTTCCAGACCTGTTTATGACGTCCTGAGAAAATGGGGATTTTCCCTCCTCTGGCATGAGCAATACGCCATTGCGTCACTGCCTTGGGCGCGTGTGGTGAATCCACAGTTCACAGGTCTCTTCTTTGCCGGGGCGGTTTTCTGTCTGGTAAAGATAGTGAGGGGCGGGCGGGCGCTTATCTGGTTATTTCCCGCCGCTCTTCTTCTCTACATCAATTTCTGTTTCTATTTTTATTTCTGGTCAACGCTGGGGGCGATACTTGCCATCGCATTTCTCCTCTCCATTCTTTTTCGGAACAAACGTGCGCTTCTCCCGCTTGGGGTATTGCTCCTCCTGGGAATTGCAAAGGCGCTGCCAGTTGCGAGCCGACTGATAATTCATCCGGATATGTCGGGGGTCAACGTGGCTTATGTGCTTTCCCACAATCCTGTCATCAGTCCGGCGTGCGTGGGGGCGATTATCCTTCTCCTCGCGGGCGGGAGATATCGCAGGCGGATTTTCAACCTCCCCGCGGACGCCGTTATATTTTTCACCATGCCCATTGTGTGCCTCATAACCATGAACCAGCAACTTATAACGGGGAGGATTGTCCAGCCGTGGCATTACGAACTTTTCACAAGCCCCCTGCTCCTCTCCGTCTCGCTGGCGATTCTTCTATGGCGAATGGATGTGACAACCCGCATACTTTCCTTCTTGAAGGAGAGGGCGCAGAGGAGGGGATATCTTCCGAGTGTTCTGGCGGCTGGCGTCACAATCGTGTTCTTCTTCATCTGCGCCGCGTTATTTTTTTATTACTTTCATCTGGCGCCCAGGCTTGGCAACGCCATGCATTACATCTCCGCCGCGGCAATTGAGACCCTGCTCATAGCCGTCCTCATTCAGATACTGCTCACACTTCTGTCGCATTCCTCATGGGATGTGAAAAGGCTTTCCGCCCTGACGGCGACCTGTGTCGCGGTCTTTATGGTTCTGGAGGGATTTTCGCGGCAGGCATACATCTCCGCCCTGACAGCCCAGCGTGCGCGTCCCCTGCAGGCGCTTGCGCCGGCGTTCACATGGCTCAATCAGAACACAGCCCCCGGAAGCGCAGTCCTTGCCTCCTTCGCAACGTCCGAACTCATCCCGCTTTACACCCGCAACACCGTTTATCTATGCAAGAACGCATTTCATGAGGGGATGGGGACGCCTGAGGCGCGGCGCTCGCGGGCGATGAATTACTTTTTGCTGACGGGTCACAACGCCGCCCAATTCCGCCAGCGGCTTTTCAAGTGGCCCTATGGGTATCTCTTCTGGGGCATTAAGAGCCCCGTGGCGGCAAAAAATGACCTCTACTCCTTTGGAAATCTGCCTCCAGTCTCTGAGGAGTTTTTGAAAAATCTCCTTGTCAATTACGAGCAAAAAGGGAAGAATCCTATTTCTTCCATTGCTGGTGAATTTACCCTTCACTATATTTTTTTCGGTCCGGAGGAGCACAGGTTTTTTCACCGCGACCCGGCATCGCTGGAATTCGCCCGCAAGGTGTATGAGGATAAAACGCCCATCACCATTTATCAGGTGGAGCGCACCGGCGCTGAAGAGGGAAATCTCCGGCAGAAGTGAATCGCACAGGAGTGAGATATGGAAACCCAGCGGGAACGAGTCATCCAGACTGATATCAGCGATGAGCTGAAAACCTCATACATCGATTACGCCATGAGCGTGATTGTCGGGCGCGCCTTGCCTGATGTGCGCGACGGCTTCAAACCCGTCCACCGCCGCATCATCTTTGCCATGCGTGAACTGGGACTTTCCCCCAACCGCCCCTATATGAAATGCGCCCGCATCGTGGGCGAGACGATGGGCAAATATCATCCCCACGGCGACACGGCAATTTATGATTCCCTTGTCCGCATGGCGCAGGATTTCTCCATGCGCTATCCCCTTATTGACGGACAGGGGAACTTCGGCTCTCTTGATGGCGACCCTCCCGCCGCCTATCGTTACACCGAGGCGCGTCTCGCATCCATCTCCGAGCTTCTCCTCGCAGATATTGATAAGAACACCGTCAATATGGTTCAAAACTACGATGGAAAGAATCTTGAGCCGGAGGTTCTCCCCAGCGCTATCCCGAACCTCCTCGTCAATGGCTCCTCCGGCATTGCCGTGGGCATGGCGACAAACATCCCGCCGCACAACCTGTCTGAGGTGGTGGACACCCTTGTCATGCTCATCGATAATCCCCACTGCACGCTTGAAGAGGCGATGGCGGTGCTCCCGGGACCCGACTTTCCCACCGGCGGATACATCTTTGGCAGGGAGGGAATTGAGGAGGCTTACCGGACAGGGCGAGGCATTCTGAAACTGCGCGCCCGCGTGCGCACCGAACAGCTCAAACAGGGCAGGGAGGCAATTGTCATCACCGAAATTCCATACACGGTGAACAAGGCGAACCTCATGAAGGAAATTGCCGAACTGGTGAAGGATAAGAAAATTCAGGGTCTTTCCGATATCAGGGATGAGTCCGACCGCGATGGCGTGCGCGCTGTGCTGGAACTCAAAAAGGGCGAGATATCCCAGGTCATCATCAATAATCTTTATAAGCACACCTCGATGCAAATATCCTTCGGCGTCATCCTTCTTGCCATCGTGAACGGGCGTCCGCGCTATCTCTCCCTCATGAAGATACTCCCCCTTTACCTTGAGCACCGGTGCGAGGTTGTGAGGCGCCGCACCCACTTTGACCTTGAAAGGGCAGAGGCTCGGCTCCACATCGTGGACGGACTCGTCATCGCCCTCAATAATATCGATGAGGTCATCTCAATCATCCGAAAATCAAAGGATGTCGACGAGGCGAGGGGAAAACTGATGAAGCGCTTTTCCCTCTCGCAGCTTCAGGCGCAGGCAATTCTCGATATGCGCCTCCAGAGGCTCACCGGTCTGGAGATTCAGAAGCTCAAAGATGAACGCAAGGAACTCCTCTCCCTCATCAAGGAGTTAAAGGGGATTCTTGACTCGCCGAAGAAGGTGAATGAAATTGTGCGCAAGGAACTCCTCGAGGTTAAGGAGAAATTCGGCGACGCACGTCGCACAGAGATTGTCGCCTCCACTAAAGACCTCACCGTTGAAGACTTAATCGCTGAGGAGAACATGGTTATTACCATCAGCCATCAGGGCTACATCAAGCGGACGCCCACATCTCTCTACAGGCGGCAGAGGCGCGGCGGACGCGGCGTCACAGGGATGGAGAGCAAGGAGGGCGATTGGGCGGAGAGTGTCTTTGTGGGCACCACGCACGATTATCTCCTCTTTTTCACGAATAAGGGGCGCGCTCACTGGCTGAAGGTGTATGAACTCCCGCAGGCGGGACGCGCCTCCAAGGGACGCCCCATCATTAATATGATACAGATGGAGGAGGGGGAAAAGATTCAGGCAGTCATCCCCGTGGGGGAGTTCGATGACAAGCATTTCCTCATCATGGCGACGAAAAACGGGATGGTGGTCAAGAATGCCCTTAAGCTCTATTCCAACCCGCGCCGCACGGGCATCAAGGCGGTGAAAATAGACAAGAAGGATGAACTGATCTGCGTGCGCATGACGAACGGACAGCAACAGGTCTTCCTCGGCACCCTCAAAGGGCTGGCTGAACGGTTCCACGAGACGGAAATCCGCGCCAGCGGACGTTACACGGGCGGCGTCATTGGCATCCGCCTTGCAAAAGGAGACAAGGTCATCGGGATGGAGGTTCTGCGCACCAATTCCACCATCTTAACCGTCTGTGAGAATGGATATGGCAAGAGGAGCAAGGCGGAGGACTACCGGCTCATCCATCGCGGCGGCAAGGGTGTCATCAATGTCAAGGTAACGGAGCGCAATGGCGATGTCATCAGCATAAAGGAAGTGATTGACGATGATGAGCTCATCATGCTGACGCAGGAGGGAATGTCTATCCGCGTGCATGTGGGCGACATCCGTGTCATCTCCCGCAACACGCAGGGCGTGCGCCTTATTAATCTTAAGCAGAATGATAAGATTGTCGCCGTTGCCCGCATGGAGGAAAAAGAAGAGGATAAGGAAGTCGCCGAGGGCGAAGAGGTCGCCGGCGAAGAGGAGGCAGTGGAGGAAAGCGGGGGCGAAGATGCGACGAAGGAGGAGGCAACTGATGAGGGCGCTGATAAATAATCGGGAAGACCCATTCCCCATTAATACTTAAACCACACATCTACCCTGGCAACATTCGGGGTTACGCACACAAGGAATCCCTCATATGTGCTGGCGTAAATTCTCCCTTCAGCATCCATGTTGACTGGATGCAGTTGATAGCTCCGGGAAACCTGGAACTGATATTCCACGGAACCGGCGCCGGCAGCGAGAACGGTAACGAGTCCATGCTGATTGACAACGGCGATGCGGCTGCCGCAACAGACGGGCGCCACAGGCGCAGAATCAAGTTCGGCGCCCCTGCCCCAGACGGTTGAATTGCTGAACGTTGTTTTTTCAAGATTCCCCGCCGTCAGGCGCAAAAGAAGGTCGGAACCGTCCGGTGTGAGAGACTGGGAGGAGACGCCAGTGCGCGTCCAATCCGCCGACCCGGAACTGATATTGATGGCGTTCATATAATATTCGCGGTCGGCGACAAATACCCTGTTCGCTGAAGCGGAGGCAACGGGCCAGCTATCCGCCGGACTGTAATATCGGTTTGATCTGCGCTGGTAACGCCACTTCAGGGCGCCATTAGACCTGTTCACAGCGTAGAAATATGAATTCCAGTCGCCAAAGAAAACGGCGTCGCCAAGCACACACGGCTTGGATTCTATTGAATAAGACGCAAACTTCCAGTTCTCCGCGCCGGTTGCCGCATTCAGGGAATAAAGGTATGAATCTGTGGCGGCATTCCCGATAGAGCCTATATATACAGCGGAATCCGCAATAGTCGGGGAAGAATAAACAGGACCTCTGCATATTTTCGTCCATTTACTCACGCCTGTCTCCGCATCAAGACAATACACATTGCCATCACCGCACCCGAAGATGACGCGCCCATCCGCCACCGCAGGAGATGAGACAATATCCGAGGGCAGGTTGACCTTCCAGACCTCCGAGCCGTTAGAGGCGCTGAGACAGCGGAATGTCCCGCCATTTGTTCCCACATACACCTTGCCGTTAAAAACGGCGGGCATCCCGAGACTGCTCGCTCCGAGGTCGACAATCCATTTTGCCTTCGGGAAATCATCCCACGCCCAGAAAGGCACCATCTTGAAATACTCATTGCCATCGCTCATGGTGAAGCGAACGCGCACCCAGTGGCGTCCATGAACTGCGCCGGAAAGGTTAATGTTCGCAGTATATGGTCCCATGCCGGAGCCGCTCATAGGGAGCCAGTTTGCGCCGCCATCTATCTCAATATCCACATTCGCCACCGTGCCCGACACGCCGGAGATTGAGGCTATCGCCGCAAACGACGTTGACGTCAGGATAGAGTCTTTCACCGGTGAGGAGACGCTGATGACAGGATATGTCGGCGCTGAGGGGATGGTCATATTGTTAACTATGCCATTGGCGGCGGTCGGCTCGCCATAAATCTTTTTGGCGATGTGGATTCTATTATTGGCAACAGTGATAAGGTTATATCCACGTTTGCCCGCGGCGGCATCATAGGTGCTTCCGCCCTGCACAATGCGCAAGGATTCAAAAGTTGACTGGGTAAAGGAGTGTCCATGGCCATAAAAGATGATAACGGCATTATATGGACGCAGGATTTCGAGGAGGCGGGACGTATCGTATGGCTTTGGGTCTGAGGCGCCACCAATCGGGTGGTGAAAATAGAGGAAGATGGCTGTATCGGGGGCGAGCGTGGCAAGGTCATTCGCAAGCCAGTCCAGCTCCTCGCGGGCAAAAGCGCCGCGTGGGCTCTGTATGATGGATGAATTCAGGCTGACAAAGTGAAACTTTGTCCCGCGGTCTGTGTAATCAAAGGAATAATAAGGGGCGCCGTGGCGCGCGCGAATCTTCTCCCGGCAGGAACTCCATGTTGAGTCATGATTGCCGGTGGTTACATATATGGGAAAGGGCATATTTGAAAAGACTTGAGAAAAGGTGTTCCAGTATTCCTGACCGTATTCGGTAAAATCGCCGGTATGGATGGCGAAGGATGGCGGCGGGGCGTAAAAATTGTAATTTGCCATTTTGACCTTGCCCAGTGTCTTCAACTCATTTGCCACAAGTGTGGTGTCCGACGTCCCCATGGCATAACCCACATGGGAATCGGACATATGGACAAAGGAGAAGATGGAGAGACAGCGCACCGCATCAGCCACAACGCCTGTTCCCGTGGTGAACTCATCAGAGAGGGTAACTTTTGCTACCCCGTCAAAATAATACGCACCGCCAAGGATGAACCACCCTGAGGATGTGCGTTGCTGATTGATAACAAGGCTTTCCATGCCGTCTCTGTGAGTGACGTCATAGTGGGCGTTCATGGCGTAGGAGGTATTCTTGTTAATGCGGAAATCCATGCGATACCAGCCCGGCGGGAGGGCAAATTCCCATGAGACCTTTTCCGTGCCGCTACCTTTTGCGTGCAGAAGTTTGTCGGGGCCATAACAGTTCGTTGTGTCCGTCGTCCATCCGGCATCGAAATGGCATCCCGGGTCGCTATTGTCCACAATAACCTCAAGGGCGTGAGAGAGGGGTGTAATAAGGGAAAAAAGAAATAATACCAGGGTCAAAATGACAGTAAATCGCATTTGTTAGCTCCTTTTCCTCCTGAGGCGGATTTCAAAGAAATAAATGTCCGAAGAAGAACATATTTATAAAAAAAGGGGACCTCGCGGTCCCCTATAGTGGATGAGAAAAATAGAGGCAATCAGTCCGCCTCAGGCGGACATGTCCGACTCTGTCGGACATGATTTTATTCCGTATCACCCTTTGTTGCGGGTTCCTCCGTTGGCGCGAGTTTCTCACCTGGCGCGGGCTGCATGGGTCCCATCATCCCACGGCGCATGGCGCCCGGGCGTCCCTGTTTTCCCATCTTACCGGGCTTTTCAGCCTTTTCAGCCATCCCTGGCATCATTCCGGGACCTGCCATCCCCTTGCCCCCCATCATGCCTCCCATCATGGGGCACATGCCACCACCGGCTTTCCCTTCTTTCTTTTCCTCAACCCATTTCTCAACCATATCGCGCGCCTTTTCCCTCTGCTCGGGTGTGAGAATCTTCCTTGCGGCGAGCATGTTGCCGGTGTTGATTTTGGCGATTTCCGTTTTAGCCTTTCCAATCTCCTCAATCAGGTTCATCACCTTGTCCGCATCGGGTTCATCCTTCTTCGTCTCTGCACGGAGCTTGAGTTCAAGTTTTTTGATATTTGCATCGAGGTCAATCTTCTTCTCCGCGGATTCAAAGCGGATTTTCTCCAGCGCCGCATTCTGGTCTGCTGTTAATTTAAGTTCCTTCGCCGCCTTTTTGTCAAACAGAAAGTGGCCATATTCCGCGGCAAAGAGTGTCGTTGCAAGACCCACAATCAGGAGAGGAACCAGCACCATTATTGCGCTTTTCAGTGTAGCTTTCATACCCAGATACCTCCTTGAGATTAGTTTTATCCATATTGAGAGCAATAAAGATGCCAGAAAAGACAGCCTGACAAGAATAGACTATCCTTTTGATTCTCAATGGTCTGGATATTATATCCAACGGATGGAGCGATGGGGCGTGGTACATTTTTGCGCATCGAGGCGCTCCTGTCTTTACGTTTTGGTTCCTCCGCCTCAGGCGACTCGGGCGGCTCAATCATGCAGGACACCGTGGAGGGCACACCTGTTCGTAATGCAGTAAGGTTCAAACCGTCCATTTATGAGCCTCCGCCGGAAATCTTTATACTTTTTACCATACCATATCCTGCGGAAAGTCTGCTCACGGACATTTCCCATAACAGTGTGGCTGAAACAGCAGGGCCAGACATCGCCCTTCGCAGTGATAAAGACCTCGTCAAATCCAACCGAACACCTCCCGGCAGGGATAAATGGGCGATTCTCGGCAATACAGGTCTCCTCCGCGCGCAACTGGGGAAGGACGATGCGAGCGTTTGTGGGAATGGCGGATGCCCTGTTACAGGATTCAAGAAGTTCCTGCGCCCTCTTCAATTCAGACGGCTCAAGCCATCTGTCCCCGCCATAGGGGATGCATTTTTCAAAGTAAATATAATTTGCCCCGACCTCTTCGGCAAATGCAAACAACCTCTCCATGGTGGGGATATTCTCGCGCTGAAGGACATGGAAAATCGCAAGGACACATTGTTTCTCCACACCGGCATCGCGCCTGAGGCGGGTGTATGTCTTCAGGTTTTCCCTGAGCTGGTCAAATTTATCTGCGCCTGATATGAGACGATAAGTCGCCGCATCACCGGCATTTGCCGAGATGCGCGCCAGGTCCCACCTCATCTCCACCATCCGCCTCGACACAGTCTCATTCATGAGTGTCCCATTGGAGATGAGCGAGCCAATCCACCGGCGCATCTTGATTTCAGACATGATGTCCATGGCATCGGGATGCAGGAGCGGCTCGCCCCCGCCGACCACATTCACCTCCTGAATGCCCGGAAGCATTCCGTTGAAGAGGCGGACGTAATCACCAATCTTCATCCCCTCCTCACGGTCAATCCTTCTCATCTCGGTGAGATGTTCAATAGGGAGGAACTGAAGCCAGCACATGGCGCATCTGAGATTGCACAGATGGTCCATGGGGTTTATGCGGAGCAGTTGGGGACCTGTGAGGGCATGTCCAAGGAGGGCGCCGAGGCGGCGCAGGGCATGGTGAGCAGTCCAGCCGATGCCCCGCCGGCGAATCGCCCTGTAAACCCTGACGGGGGCAAGTTTTTTTAATAAGGATAATCTGCTCATATCCGCCTCAGGCGGACCCGTCCGACTTTGTCTGACATGTCTGACTCTGGCAGACATATCAATTCAGAAATGAGATTTTGTTAAGGGGCTTGTAACGGAAAAAGGCGCGTCCTTTAAGGTTCTCTAAGGGCACAAACCCCCACGCGCGGCTATCCAGACTGCTCTTGGTATTATCGCCTAAGACCATGATATGCCCCTGTGGTATCGTGGCGCGGGTAAAGTAATGGCGGTCGCACTCATTCTGGTAATAGATATGGTCATAGGGTTCTCCGGTGAGTCTCTTTCCATTCACATAAACCCCGCCGTTTTTTATCTCGACGACATCGCCCGGCAGTCCGATGCACCTTTTGATATAAACCGGTTTGTCCGGCGTGAAGATTTTCGGCGGGACTTTAAATACCACAATATCGCCGTGATTGGGGATTTTAAACCAGTAGTCGAACTTGTTCACCACGATTTTATCGAAGCGGTTTTTAAAGTGGCGCCCCACGAGCTTATATTGCGGCGGATTGAAAATAAACTGGTCCCGGACAAACTTTCCCCCCTCTCTGAAAAAGACATGGATGACGCCCGCCTCCTTCAGGAGCACAAGGTCATCCTCGCCGTTTCCATCATAATCAAACTCGGCGCAGCTGTCCCCCACAAGGGTCGGCGTCATGGAACCCGTGGGGATTTTGAAGAGTTCCACAATGAAGGTGCGGATGAACATGGCAAGGATGTAAGCAATGATAAGGGCATCCGCCCAGTCCCTGAGTGTGATGAGGAACGATTTCCGTTTTGAGGCTTTTTGGTTCTTCTCTGTCATAAGTTTATTTATCCTTCTTGCGGCAGGCGGATTGCCTTATGTGACATCTTGATGACAAAAATCCACATTGTATTTCCAATCTCCCCTTTCAAAAGATTGACGACGTAAAATAAGCTGAGATAAAAGGCACATATCAATCAAAAAATTCATGAAAGGGTTATTTTGTTGACGGCACGAGAGAAGGGATAATTTCTTACATCTATCGGGTCAGAATAAAATCATGAACAAATCGGTCATCTCTCTGCGGCGCTGGAACCTGATGGCGATTGCCACGTTTTTCATTCTGATGCTTGCCATGTTCTGGGATGTCCTGTTCACAGGGAAAAATACCATCCTCTCTCTGCCGGGGACAGACCTCACTTCCCAGTTTGTCTTCTGGCGGAGTTTCGGATACAATCATCTCCGGCAGGGACATCTCCCCCTCTGGAACCCACATATCTTTTCCGGGATGCCCTATTTTGGGGAATTTCAGTCCGCCCTCTTATATCCCCTGAACTTTCCCTATCTCTTCCTGCCGCTGGCGAAGGCGATTAATGCGGGTATAGCGCTGCACGTCTTTTTAGGAGGGCTCTTCATGTATTTCTGGGTTCGGCGGCGGCGTCTGCATCCCTTTGCCTGCATTATTGCGGGTGCGCTTTTCATGTTCTGCGCGCCGCACTTTCTTCGCATCTATGCCGGGCATCTCCCGAACTTATGCCCCATGATTTGGGCTCCACTGATTTTTCTCGCCATCGACGGATTTCTTGAAACGCGCTCACTCTGGTTCTGGTTTCTCGGTGTCCTGGGGGTTGCAATGCAGGTCCTGGCGGGAAATCCCCAGTATGTCTTTTACACCGCTGTGGCGGCGGGCTTGTATTCACTTCTGTGCGCGCCCGGATTGACAAAGCGTCCGGCAGACCTTTTGTGGATTCTGGGCATCTGGGTTGTGGCGGGGACACTGACAGCGGTGCAGGTTCTCCCCGGACTCGAGGCGTCGGGGGAGAGCGTGCGCGGTGGAGGGGTCCCATACGAATTTGCCGTCAGGTTCTCCTTTCCACCGGAAAATGTGCTCACGCTCCTGATTCCAAGATTCTTTGGTCCCGGCATCTCAGAAAGGGGAGTCATCTACTGGGGTCGGTATTATGAGTGGGAGATGACGCTTTTTTTCGGCGTGGTCGGACTTTTCCTTGCAGTGTATGGAGCCATCTGTGCGAAATCCTCCCGACGCCGCCACTCCATCGCCCTGGCGCTAATCCTGTTTTTGCTCTCCCTGGGCGCCCACACACCGCTCTTTCGCCTCCTCTACAATTACATCCCGGGATTTGATAAATTCCGCGGCACTGCCAAATTCACATTTCAGATGACGCTATTCCTCCTGATGCTTGCGGCGTGCGGGCTGGATGCCCTCATGCGCGCAAGCGCCCCGCCCGCGCCCACCGGCAGTAAATCCGCAACCGGAGGATATGATTTTAGACCACGCCTTGCGGGATTCATCACGATTGCGGCGGGTATCCTTTTTGTGATTGCGGCTCTGTATATCCGCTCCTCGTCCGCATCCGGGGGCGGTTTTATTCAGGGATGGATGGCGGCGATTTACAATACGGGGGAATCATATCTACCTTCCAATTTGCTGGGGGATGAGGGATTTGTGCGCCGGGCGGGACTGACCGTCTCCAACGGTCTTCTTGTGTGCGCGGGGACATGCATCGCGCTGGGAATCCTCCTCGTGACAGCACGGTCTTTCAGAAAGGCAGTCTGGGGAGTCGGCTTCCTCGCTATCCTTGAGATATGCATTTTTGCACGCACCTATCGTCCCACATTTGACCTCTCACTCCTTGAGCCAACATCCCTTGAAAAAGGGATTGCCGCTGAAAAGAGCGACATGCGCCTCCTGAATCTTTATAACCCTAACATCGCCATGTACACGGGTCTATACGACCTCTGGGGGAACGACCCTGGGGTCATGCGGCGCTATGCGGAATTCATCGCCTTCACACAGGGTGAAAACCCATCCAATGCCACACAGTATATCGAGTTTGAAAATATCTCCCCTCTTTTATCCATGCTGAGGTGCGGATATGTTATCAGAACGGATAACAGAAAGTTGCAGATAACCCGCCTGTCAAACGCATTCCCGCAGGCTCTCCTTCTGGATAATTATACAGTTCTGCCCTCGCGCGATGCCATTTTCGCCGCCATGAGCGAGCCTGCATTCAACCCACGTGAGACGGTCATCCTTGAGCAAGAGCCAACCCCCCGCCCAATCCGCCTCAGGCGGACAAAGGAAAAGGGGACGGTGCGGGTGATAGACTCTTCAACGGATTATCTCACCATTGAGGCGGAGGTCGAGGAGACGTCAATCCTGCTCCTGACAGAGACCTACAGCAAGGGATGGCGCGTCCGCCCCCTGATTGATGGCGCTCAGAAAATATATCACGTCATGCCTGCGGACTGGACACTTCGCGCCATTCCCCTTGAGCGTGGGCATCACAAATTCCGCCTTGAATACCGTCCTTCATCCCTCAAGACCGGACTCTGGCTCTCCCTCCTCACCGCCGCGCTCCTCCTGAGCGGTCTCGCATGGCATCTGCACAGGATAAAATTCCCCGCTCGGGAAATCCCATCTTTCGCCCCGCACAAACCCGAGAGAGAAAATAAGGGAGAAGCCCCGATAAACCCTTGACAAATTCCCACCCGGCAAATTATTTATTCCAATAGAGACGTAAGCCAGTCCGGCTGAGGCGGATTAGTTTTCAAGGAGGTAATAACAATGGCTCTTTACTTTTATTTCTCCATACTCCCCGAGGCATTAATCGCCTCCATGCTCCCGCCTGAAGACTTCTGTGCATATCTTGCAGTCGGGACCAAGAAACACGCCAGCGACCAGGCAATCCTTTTTGAGGTCTCGAGCGGATTTGAAAGCGATTATTTTGACCTCGCCAACCTGGAAAAGCGCTGTGCCCCTCATTCTGATGGGACACCAAAACATTCCCTTTACCTTTGCATCTACCGCGTCCTTGAGCACCTGCCCCTGAAGGCATTGAAAGACCTATATCTTGTCACGAGGGATGCCCGCATCCTGCAACTGCCAAAGACCAGCCAGATTCCGCCCCCAACGTTGAAACTCCACCTCTATCAAGAGCTCTGTCCCGTTCCGCCGCTCGTTGCCAGCGCCCTTGAACCGAGGGAATTCTGCCGCTTCATGACCAATCCCGCCCTACCCATCCATGTCCCCAAACTCTTCTTCACGGAGCTACGCCTTGGGGAACTGGGGACAAATCCCGAGGCAGAGGGTTCCCGCGACCTCCCTTACAAGGCGCTCATGCATCTCCGCGATTGCCTGAGGGATATAAAGTCCAATCCCCGGAAACACACCAAGACCGTTGACCGCATCCCGCCACGGAGCGACCTTTACCGCCTTGTGGAGTCCGGGTTTTATATCGGCGGACAGGATGAAATCTACTTTTATCCCTTCCCATCCGAGTTGGAACTGGAGGATAAATATCACGCCTGGTGGCGCTCGGCAACGCTCTAAGAAACAAACGCCGGTGATTCCGTCCTTTGTCCGACTGAGTCGGACGTGTCTGACTGGGTCGGACTTGTCCGACTACTGTGGGATGTTTCCTCACAAAAAACATTGACGAAGCGGGGAGCGGCGTAAAATCCTTTTCCAATTCAGCCGTCGTTAGCGCTTTGACGGAGTCGGCTTTTATTCTGGAAAAGGATTTTTCAAAATGGAAATCAAAATCACCCTCCCCGACGGGAAGGCTAAAACATATCCCTCAGGCGCAACCCCGCGCCAGATCGCTGAGGATATCGGTCCCGGCATTACTCGCGCCGCCCTCGCCGCAAAGGTTGACGACCAACTCATCGACCTCAATACCCCTCTGAGACAGGACGCCACTTTGCGCCTCCTCACCTTCAAGGACCCGGAGGGGTGCGATATCTACCGCCATTCCAGCTCCCACATCATGGCACAGGCAGTCATGCGACTTTATCCACAGGCTCATCTCGCCATCGGACCCGCCATCGAGGACGGCTTTTATTACGATGTGGACTTTCCGCAACCCATTTCCCCTGATGACCTTCCGAAAATTGAGGAGGAGATGAAAAAGATTGTGAAGGAGGACATCCCCTTTGAAAGGCGTGAGGTTTCCCGCGAGGATGCCCTCCGTCTGTTTGAAAAGGAGGGCAATAAATTCAAGGAGGAACTTCTCCGGGAACTGCCCGATGATATCGTCGTCTCGCTTTACAAACAGGGCGAATTTATCGACCTCTGCCGCGGTCCGCACATCCCCGGCACAAATTACCTGAAGGCATTCAAGCTCATCGGCGTGGCGGGGGCATACTGGCGCGGCGATGAACGGCGCGAAATGCTCACACGCATCTATGGCACCTCATTCACGGACGCCGCAGCGCTCAAGGAACACCTCGCCCTCATTGAAGAGGCGAAAAAGCGCGACCATCGCCTCCTCGGCAGGGAACTGGAACTTTACAGCTTCCAGCCGGAAGGTCCTGGATTTCCCTTCTTCCATCCCAAAGGCGTCATCATTTTCAATGAACTCATCAACTTCTGCCGCACGGAGCTCTATAAGAGGGGCTACCTTGAGGTGAAGACGCCTCTCATTTTGAATGAGGAACTCTGGCACAGGAGCGGCCACTGGGACCATTACCGCGAAAATATGTATTTCACCACGATTGATGAGAAGACCTACGCCGTGAAACCGATGAACTGCCCCGGCGGTCTCCTCGTTTACAAAAGCCGACTCCACAGTTATCGCGAGTTCCCCATCAAGGTGGCGGAGTTCGGACAGGTTCATCGCCATGAAAAGAGCGGCGTCCTCCACGGTCTCTTCCGCGTCCGCACCTTCACACAGGATGACGCCCATGTCTTCTGCCTGCCGGAGCAATTAGAAGATGAAGTCGCCAAGCTGATTGACCTCATTCTTTATTTTTACAGGACGTTCGGATTTGAGGATGTGATGATTGAGCTCAGCACCCGCCCGTTCTCCAGCATTGGCTCGGATGAGGTGTGGGAGAGGGCGACCGACGCCCTGCAGAATACACTGAACAGGATGAAAATCAGTTACAAAGTTAATCTCGGGGAAGGCGCCTTCTATGGACCAAAGATAGATTTCCACATCCGCGACTGCCTGAAACGCACCTGGCAGTGCGCCACCATTCAGGTGGACTTTTCCATGCCGGAGCGCTTTGACCTCACTTACATCGGGGCGGATGGGAAGGAACACCGCCCTGTCATGATACACCGCGCCATCTTTGGCTCCCTTGAGCGCTTCATCGGCATCCTCACCGAGCATTATGGCGGGAACTTCCCATTGTGGCTGGCGCCTGTGCAGGCAACTATACTGCCCATCTCAGAGAAGCATTTTGATTGGGCAAAAGAGGTGAAAAGACTCCTGATTGAGGCGGGAATCCGCGCCGAGGTGAATCTCTCGGAGGATAAAATCACCCGCAAGATTCGTAACGCCGAAACGGAGAAGATTCCGGTCATGCTCATCACGGGCGACCGTGAGATTGAGACAAAAAGCGCCTCAGTGCGCCGACATGGCATCGGCGATATTGGCTCAAAACCCATCGATGAAATCATCCTTGACTTGAAAAGTGAGATTGCGGGAAAAAGATTAAAACCGCAATGACATCTAAGAATAATCTTTCAGGATGTTGAGAAAATGAATCATAAGGACCCAGGGTTGGTTCCGGAAAGCGTTTTTCATCTCTGCAAAGAGTATGGCGTTAAGGAACTATCTGTTTTCGGCTCTGCCTCAGGCGAGAATTTCACATCCGAAAGCGACCTGGATTTATTGGTGGAATTCAAACCGTATGTTCACATCGGGCTCATGGACTTTGCGGCACTTCAAAGACGCCTTTCCGAGCTGGTAGGGCGTCCTGTTGATTTAGTATCCAAAAGTGGATTGAATCCTCTAATCCGGGATGAAGTGCTTGCTCAGGCTAAAGTGCTTTATGCGGGCGGATAAATTATATCTTGTGGATATTATTCAGGCGGCTGAAGATATCGGTCGGTTAATATCCGGCATGGAAACTGAAACGTTCGTCCAAACCATACTGTAAATGGTATGATAAAGGGGATTACTTACTGGGCGTTTGCGCCGGAGGCGGATGGCGCGCCGCATAACCCCGTTACAGCCATGAGGGAGGCGAAAAATCTCGGGTATGATGCCTTTGAACTGACCGTTGACCCGAATGGTCCTATATCCCTTGCCACCACAAAGTCTGAAGCGGAAACCATCAGGCGCGCCGCTGAGGAAATCGGCATCGGATTGAAAACTCTCGCTTCCGGTCTCGCCTGGCGCACCTCCCCCACCCATCCCGACCCCGCCATCAGGGCAAAAGCGGTGGAGGATTACAAAACCATCCTGCGGATTGCCGCATGGCTCGGCGTGGAGACAATTCTTTACATACCCGGCATGGTCTCCGCCCCTTTTATCCCCGATTTCGAACCGCAACCTTACGACGTTGTTCATGCCCGCGCAAAAGAGGCGCTCGCCAGCCTCCTTCCGTTCGCTGAAAATCTGAATGTCAAAATCGGCGTTGAAAACGTCTGGAACCGTTACCTCCTCAGCCCGCTTGAGATGCGGGACTTTATCGACTATTTTAGCTCCCCATTCGTGGGGTCATATTTCGACGTGGGCAACGTGATGCTCTTTGGACATCCGGAGCACTGGGTCAAAATCCTTAGTCGCCGAATCTTCGCTGTCCATCTCAAGGATTTTAAGGTGGAAATCGGCAACCTGAGCGGGTTCGTGGAT
>Ga0315291_10002283_pt1 | contig 25210 bp, 17 predicted proteins | sample YL17G12_20_MG_FD_203070 | JGI IMG/M metagenome (GOLD analysis project Ga0315291, IMG submission 203070) | Sediment microbial communities from Yellowstone Lake, YNP, Wyoming, USA - YL17G12_20 | ecosystem: Environmental > Aquatic > Freshwater > Lake > Sediment | place: USA: Wyoming | collected...
ACAGGATCCTGATGTGTTTTTTTGTTTGATTCTGAAATTTTTCGCTTACATTCGTCTGTCATCCAGTCGCGATCAAGAATAACATTATTACTTTTTCGAGTATCGATTCTTTTTTTCTTTTCAGACTTCGTCTGAATTCGACATTTGGCCGCCGCAGAAATTTTTTGTCGAAGTCTTTGTGCAGTCTCATAATCAAATTTGTCAGAAAAAGAACCAGAATTAGAAGCACCTATCTTTTTTGCAATCTGTTTCTTCTTTTCATCAGAAAAATTAGCGTGCATTTGTGTAGATAATTGAGATCTAAACTTAAGAATACAGACAGTCTTCTTACATGTTGGTCGAAATCGCGATTCACAAAAAATGGGAGTGCGAAGATCGTTACAAAATTGACAAATTGGCGGTTCTGATACATCAAGCTTTAGACACAAAAGACGTAAATACAATGATGGTTCGTGGTCATTCAAAAATGACGTTTCTTTTAACACAAACTCATGCAAATCTTCTAAATTACGACATACAAACCAGCTTGCGCTATCTTTACATGTTCCTGCCAAAAATGATCCATTGACATTTGTCAATGTTTGTAGTGCTTCACTGCGTGTCCATATCCTCGTCATCTAACAGATAGATATAGCTTGTGTCACGATTTTTCTCTTCTTTGTGAAGAAGATCATAAAAATCCAACATCGATAATTTTGTTTCCAGACCTGTTGTTGAATCTCTAATATCAATCATTGTCTCTCCCGAAACACATTCATCAACAACAAGCAATGCCAATGCTTCAGATCTGCCTGCGTCAGGAGAAGTTGGTACAGCAGTTATTGTAGATCCATTTGTGAAACGAATTGATTGTTTTGTTGGTTCAAAATTTGTTAGAAGCAACCAAGATGGCAAACTGTCAAGTATAGTCTTTACCTTTTTAATGAAATTGATTGCTGTGTTAAGCTTTGTTGCAATGATTAGACAGTTTTTGTCCTTCTTAAAAATTGCATACCAGACACAATATGCTGCGGTTATTGTTGATAATCCAAGCTGTCTTGATTTTAGAACAATGTTGAATCGATGCTCTTGGAACTGCTTAATGCAGTCATCTTGAAAATCATATGTATCGAGTGGTATAAGTCCCTTAAGCGGATGCTGGATCATGCAATACTTCTTCATGAAGTGTATTGGATCCCTTCCACAACGCAATATTTCTGCAACCGTTGCCTGTCGAGACATCGGTGAAGATTTTGTAGACGAAATGCTCATGCAAGCGAGAAGATCGTCTTTCTACGAAAATATGCTGTTCTTTTGGGATTATGGACGTTAAACCCTATTATCTCTATTGAATCTGAAGAATCCTCTTCCTTGACGGTAAGGCTGTCGCCTGATATTTCTTTGTAAAGCTTCTTAATGTTCTTAATGTGCGCATCAATTATTTGAATTGATTCCTCAGAACAAGAACGTTTCATCAGTATCATTTCTTTTTCAGAAACAAAGTTTGTAATTACGTTATATGAAGCTTGAAGTCTATCACCTCCGAGAATCAAAAATTTGACTGAGTATGATGCTGTTTTGGGAGTCGATGATCTTCCCCACGTTGTATCGATTGACTGAGCCAAGGCTGAAAGATTTAGTAACTTTGACATGAGAGACTCCTGCAATGTAAATATAACACACTTGCAGCTATTGTTCGTTTTGTTTTAAACTTTCTGATGAAGGCCTCCAGCCACTTTTCCACCTTGTCATATCCGGATATACCCACCGTGCTGCACATTTATCACAACAACCAAATTTGTGATATGAATCCTCATCATATAATGAACGCATCATTATATCACAAATAGGACAGAATAGCGGTTGCACAGAAGCTGAAGATTCTTTTGGCTTGATTATGAAAAATCCTCCCGGATGATCTGCAATGATTCTGTCATTGAGATACGGTTTCCATTCCAGGCCCATCAGAAATGCTCCACAAAAGAGTCCTTCTCTTTTTTTGATATTTCAATGACATGATCTGCTACGTCCTTGATGCCATCAATATGCGTGATAACTACTATTGTTCTAAAGTATCGTTTTAGAGACAACAGCAATCGATTACATGCTTCTACACCAGAGCCATCTAGCGTACCAAAGCCTTCATCAAGTATGAAAATATCTGGTTTTGGCAGTGTGGTGACATTTATCATAGCTACACGAAGTGCAATTGATGTAATTGTCTTTTCCATTCCGCTGCAAAGTTCAATTATTCTACGAGAATCGCCATAATTGATGTATACTTCAAGCGCATCAGACTCTTCATCATTTTCCAATTCAATTGTGAAATCAACGATTCCTTGAAGGATCTTTGATACCTCAGCGTTTATCATTGGCAACTGAGTTTTTGCAATTAACAAAGGAATACCTTTCTTTGAAAATGCTGTTGTAATCAATTCTTGAATTCGAAGCTTTTCAAGAAGAGAATCGCGTGAAGATTTTTCATTATTCAACACTTCAATTCTTGATTTTGACTTTCCTCGATTGTCAACACATGACATTTTTTCAGCATCCCAAAGCTTTACACTTTTACTAAGTGAATCAAGCTGTGATCTGATTCGTGTTACTTCTTCATTTTCATCATTGCAGATTGCATCAGATAATATCTTTAGCTTATCATTTGCTTCTGTTAATGCTAACGTCAATGTGTCTGATGTCGATTTTAATCTAACGAGCTCTGTTTCTTTATTTGAAATTTCAAGCTGTATCTTCAGAATGAGTTCATTAACTTTTGCGTGCTTGATTATCTTTTCTTCAACGCCGGAATCTTTGATAACATTGAACGATTTTTCTGCATCATGAAGTGTCATTGCTGCTGATGTTGCAATTTTCTCTTGATCTGTAACCTTGTCTTTTAGCGCATGCGCATCTTTGATAAATTTGCAAGTAGGATAATTGTCACCACATGGAACTTCATCAAGAATTTTCAAAGACTTGCGCTGTTGTAATAAAACAGTCGACTCTTTGTCTGCAAAATGTCGTAGATCGACAATAGATTTTTCAAGTGATTGTTGCGCTGCATGTCGTTTCTTCAATTCTACGATATCAATACTTTCAATCATTGAATTTAATGATGTTAGCTTGATTGAAAGTTCAGATATTTCACTTTCTTTAGATTGGATCTTTTCCAAACATTCAGTAGATCGCTTGAGCAGTGATTCAGAAGACAATGTCTGTGCATCTATATCTGATTGAGAAACAGGTTTTCTATTGTGTTGTGACATCTCTGATCTTAGCAAAGTTATCTTTGTCTGTGCATCTGAAATGTCTTGAGTGTATTTTTCTATTAAGATCTCGAGTTCATTCAATGATTCGCTGCTTAACTTAGATAGTTCTTCCCAATTTCTATCAGGGAAATTCTTCAATTGTGCTTTGAAACCATTGATATCCTTGTTTGCAATGTCATACATCTTATCGAAGATGTCGAGATCAAGAAATTTTGATAAAATTGATCTTCGCTTTGTTGATCCCTGAGAAAGAAACTGATTTGCTTCTCCTTGCGCTGAAAGTGAAGTCATTAGAAAATCATCAGATGTTCCGATGAGATTACGTATTGTCTTTTCTGTATCTGTCCTTTGCTCACCGCAAAGGTCTTCCATTTCTCCGTCATCTTTCATTCTAAAGAGATTCAGAGCAGTTGCTGCTGTAACAATTCCCTTTTTGTTGACTTCTTTTGTTGTCTGTCGTTCTATTGCATATGTTGTTCCATTGTGTGCAATGATTGCAGTCGACATGCAATATGGTTTTCGTATATTGCAGACATAAAGATTTTTCATTGATCCTCTGTCTGTCGTGTTAAATAACGAATACATTAAAGTACCAACAATCGATGACTTGCCAACTCTGTTTGGACCAAAAATTCCGACGATGCCATTCAATTTATCAAAATTGATTGAATTCCCAGGCCCATAGATGAACATATTGTCCCATTTGACTTGACGAATTGTCCACTTAGAACCTCGAGATACTTCTTCTCCAGAAGAAACAGTAGAGATGTAAGACTTTACCTGATTTTTGATTATCTCAGTGTCGTCTGTTGTTAGCTTGTCTTCTGGATGGAACTCCTTCATAAGCTTTATAAGAATATCGGGCGATCTGAGATCTGATTTGATAAGTTTTGAATTTCCGGTTGTAACCTTCTGTGTGTCAATTTGAAATTCTGACTTATAAATTACTTCAGTCGCTGCCATGATAGTTTTCAAAGACTCAGACACAAGATGTGCTTTATCTTGTGGTACAGCTATCTGTGACTTTATTCTATACCGCGTTCCTTGTGGATATTTTTTTGCAGACTCAAGTAGTGTGTCGACATTATCGTCCCATGGAAGTGTGATATAAGGCTTTAGATTTGGCAGTTTCCTGAAGGAGACTGACCACTCTGTGCTGTTTTCAATATTCCATAGTAAGTAACCGTGGTCCAATTCTTCAGCATAATTCTGCTGAATTAGAGAACCAGGATAAGACATTATCGGCTTGTTGTCTCTAAATCTAAGATCTTGCCTTTTATGTATATCACCCAGCAGTGTAAATTCATAAGCATCAAAGAAGTCTGTTCGAATACCGTCTTCAACTGCCCAGTCAGATTCTGTCTTGCTGCCCCAAACAGGCCCATGATAACATGCAATATTGATATCACCTGGTATTGGTACGACTGACGGCCAATTTTGTTCGTCAAATAACGAGTAAACACATAAGTTGTAGCCCTTTTGAATCTGATATACACCGCTATTCTTATATAAGTGTATTCTTGGATTACCAAGCGCATCTACAATTGGCGATATCGCATCTTGGCGAGATAAATTCACAAGATTTAAATCATGATTGCCAAGCGTTAAGTGAACTTCTGCGACATCTGACATCTTTGTAAGCCACCATGACAACAAATCAATGTATTCAGGAGAGATACCTGACGTTTTTGTATGAAATGTGTCCCCGCAGACGAATATGTGGTCTACTTTACATCGCTTGCAATCATCGATGAAATTTTGAAATGTTTGCTTATACTCATCATGGCGGCTCAATGACCTGATGTGTATGTCAGCAGAATGAGCTATTATCATACAAGTATTTAACAATACAATGTATGGCGCACTGTGTTCAATTAGACATTTTGTGCAGCTGCTGCACCTGCCGAGATCGTCTTTCCAATTTCTGCGCCTGCTTCAGCTGCGGTACTTATGCTCTTTGCTGCAGCGGCTGTTTCAGATGCACTTTTTCCTGCATATTTTGCAGAAGTTCCAAGATGCTGCAAAGAATTGAATGTTGAACCAAAGGCGTGCGCGAGATGCATTATAGCTTCGACTATCATTGGAACAAAGAGCACAAATTTCAACAAATGAAAGATTGTCTTTTTCATTTTTGCAGCTTCTTTGTTTTTTGGATTTATGAAGCCCTTGTAATCAATAGGCTTCTTGCCTGAAATTTTCTGATGTGCAACGTACACTGCATACTGAAGCTTCGGAGGTATTGCTGTCAATTCCATTATTGTTTCCTCGACATGATGAACCTTTTTTGCATAGTCATAACACTTATTAGCAGCGTTACTCCAACCAAATTTCTTAAAAATTGCAGCGATTATCTTTATAACCCAATAAATGATTCCTAGACCGCCAACTACAGTTTTTTCAAATGTCCACCATGCAGCGAATGCTGTTGCAATTATAGATTCTGATAAAATTTCTGAAGATGAAAGCGAACCAAGACTTTGATTCAATTCTTCATCAATTAACAATAGCTGAAGACGAAAATCATGATATGACGAACCTTCATACTTTGTTTTTGATTCTTCTGTTATGATTATGTCTTTTGTCTCTAAAGATGACAGGCCCTTTATTTCCTTTGCAAGCGTTGCATATTCAGGAATACTTTTGATTATATCTTCAGGTGTTCCGCCGCCTTCGACTGTCGAAAGTGTATCAGTGAACTTTTTAATATCATCAAGCGGACCCTTCTTTAAGTCAACAGCTAATGATCTTACCTTATCAACAACTTCCTTTGATTTTTTTACAACCTCTGCCTTGAGTTTGTCATTTAGATTCTTAAATGGCGCTTTGAGATTATCTAAAATTCCTTCTCTTATAAGAACCTGTCGAGAAAGTTCATCACGAATGATTCTTCTAAGTTTGCGCTCTGTAAGGACTGGTGTGTTGTTTGGCTTCATGTCATCTGTAATTATCAACAAGACTGTATAGTTGATAATTTCGCGAGCATAGTTGACGCCTTATTTAGTCGTGTGAAGAATCTGTCATTCCAAGTCATTGGTTTTGCATCAGACAAAGCTATCTCAAATTCGGGTCTTGACATGTTGCCTGGATCGCCCCATGGCCTGACATCAACTACTACAACATCAACGTTGTATTCTTGTAATTTCTTGACTATCTTTGGTGTCTTTGTACTCCACATATCACCATCAAGAGATAATGCAACAGGTGTTTCATTGAGTAGTATTTTGTTGAATAGCTCATGACGTTCATCTAAATCCGATCCCAATAGTGCAGTTGAATTATCTGTGCATTTGACAAGATCAAATGGACCTTCGCACAATACGAGTCTCGATGTCCAGTCTATGTTGAATTCATTGAAGATGATCGGATTCTTATCAACATCTGGATTATCGTATTTTGGTTTTTTATACTTGTCTATTGACCGTGCAGTGAAATAATTGAGCTTTCCAAGCGAATCAAACGATGGCATAAGAATTCTTCTCTTCCACCTGGCTTCATTTGATAAACCAAACTTGAAATACCATGCGTCCTTTTCTGTGAGCCCTCTACTGAAAATATAACGCCATGCAGCTTTCACATCAGGATCAGATACAGGCGCTAGCGTCAGGAGTTGGAAGTCTTCTGGGAGAGATAAAGTCTTTTTAAGCTGTGCATCTTCTCCCGTGACAAGTTGATTTCCTGATTCAGTGCCACCAAATGAATCACGATATTTTGCAAACTGTGCCTGTGTTCCAAATTTTCGTATCAGTGGAGCGAGAGATCGAGACTTAAATCCGCATACCCAACAGTGGCATCTTTCATCATCTGACCGAATTGACAATTTCTTCTTCGAAGCATCTGTTGGTGCACATATTGGACAACGAACATCAAAATTGATCCCATTTCCAGACAGATGACCTTTGCCAAATATCGATTCAAAAAATGTTAATTTGTCAGTGATGCTGTGAATACCCACAGTAAACTGTATCATTTGTCATTTGAAATGTTCATAAGACATGCTGCTCTTGCTATTACATAAGCATCAGTCATGTCTCCTGCGGCATCGATATGAGCTCCGCTTTTTTTCGTAGGCCAAACAACATGTTTCAGATCATGTTGTGACATGTGTTCAAAGACCTGTTCTTTGTGACTCTTTCCACATTTCTTTCGCTGTTGAAGCTTTACTCCACAAATTTTTCGGGCTGATGCTGCAGCTATGTATGTTGGATCCAGATTAAATAATGAACGGCTTATGTAGGATACAATTCCATTAAATCGCATTAACGTGGTAATGGTGGCAGCTGACGACATACCCTTCTGAAAGCCAAGGAGCGGTTCTTCAAGAGCAACGACGTCAGCCTTTTGACGTGATGAAAGTGAACTCAAATATTCATGAACTGCATCTGTTTTTTCCCAGAAATTCTTACATTTCTTGAAATCAATCTTGTCTAATAACAAAATATGCGATCCCTTGTCATCTGGTAATATATTGGAATCTATCACACAGATACCAGTTATCGATGTACTGACGTCTAAACCTACTATTACTGACATACGATTACTTGAACAATCCTAATTTCTTAAGTTCGACTTCAGTAACGACTTCAAGTGTTGCTTCATGCTCATCGCACCACTGTTTTGCTGCAATGAGTTTCTTCTGAACTTTAAGTTGATTTACGCGCTTTGCAGGCTTGATCTCAACTAGAATTTTTCTACCGTCTGTATACTCTACCAAGAAGTCTGGGAAATACTTACATAGCTTGCCTGATCTGACGTTATTGATATACATGACAATGACGCCCTCGTACAAGTATGATTTCACATCATGATTTTCATCAAGATACTCCATATATCTGCGCTCCCAACCGCTCCTGTATGCACATTCGCCTGCCTTTGGTGAAATGTGTGTGCCTGTAATGTAATGACTTTTTCTTTCTCTGCGCTTCTTTTTAGGCATACTGTCTAAAGTATACAACGATGGGCTAATAGTTAAACCTCAGATCAAAAATCTAGCGCAACCTTAAAAAGTATAGAATTTGATTCTCGTTTTATGATTGGCTGAACAAGCTTGGCTTTTGCAATCACATTCATATTCTCGTCGTGTAAGTTGATTCCGCTTATGTAGACAAATGGTTCATTGTCAATTGCTTCGCCAGACGGTTTTATTGATTTCTCTGCTGTGGCAAATGATGAATTTGAAGAAGAGTTATGAGATCCTGCATTTGCAAGAATTTCATATTTCGTAGAATAAATGTTGTGAACACCTTTGAAAGAAATTTCATATTGTGATTTTCCTATGAAGTAAAGATGAGGACTCTTTACAACGATGATACCTTCATCATAGAAAATATTTCCAACTGAGTTTTGTGTAGCATGCGGCGTTAATGAATCAGCCCTATAAAGATTACCAAGCTTATCATCACGCAATGTTATTTTTACAGAACCACGCGAACCAGATATTCCTACATCTTTCAGTTCAAAAGTACCAGGCTGTATTCTTCGTCCATAATAGAGATTGCTAATATTAAAAAATGTAACCTGATTTGAAGAAGGATCAAGCGTGCGTTGATATATCGTAAGTGGTACGCCTCTTTGCACGCCGCGGTCAAAGAAAAAGTCATCAGTGACTGATCCAAGTGATTCTGTCACTGCAGCAATATATGTCTTGTAAATATCGCCTGGTTCCATGCCTGGATTTTCTGGTGAGAATCCTACAAGTGCTGCAGTAAACGCCTCTGTCGTGGGATTATCCGGGTCTAGTCCGTATAACATCCTCGTAGCAGATGTTTGTGGATCTGTAACAGGCACACCTACTGACATTAGCGATGCAGTAGTAACAAGGTTATCAAGATTGATATAGCTAAGATCTATGTTACCTTGCGAATCTGTGTATTTATTTGTCAGTCGTTCTGTTGTAAGAATCTCATAATTCGGATCGAACATTCCGTCGTCGCACGGCAGAATTGTAAGATTTCTCTTTGCGACGCCGCCGTCAAGATACAAAAAGCTATTTGCTTCTTCAGCAGCAGTTGTGTGATCAATTGCTGATGCTGTAAGGTTAAGCAGCCTTGGAAATCTTCCCGTTGAAAAATCCTTAACGAAATTGTCAAGATTTATGTAATGGCCATTAACACCAAATGCCATTGCTACATTGAATGGATCGTCTGTTGTACCATCAATCTCAAAAAATGGTGTCTGAAGTATTCCGCCATGGTCTGCAACCCAACGTTTGATTGTCGTATCTTGAACAAAGAAAGGAGGCAAATAGAATGCAATGTTTTTCTTATTGATTGCATCAAGGCCTATTCCTCTTGACCCTGTTGCAGATGATTCTGCATCTGACATGAAATATCTACGAAATGTTAGATCGTGAATTTCAGCTTTCAAAGGATGCTTAAATTTATAAGATACAGGTTCATAGTAACCAATGTCTGCCTCTACAGTTGTTAGCTGATCGACTCCATCTCTTCGTGCATTGTTAGGACTAAAAAAGATACTCATTGCATCGACGCCGTAGTTTGATCCTTCATAGAAGTTTCCAACACAAAGCACGTCAGGATTTAATGAATCTGATGGCGGACGAGGCATAATCGTTCCACTTGGCACAACGAAATTTCCACGATTTATGCCATCTATCATGAAAGACCCAGTGCCGCGGTTTATTGCGCTTGTTCCCCATCTAACAACGACATGATGCCAGTTGTTATAGTTGAGTGAATTATCAGACGAAAGAAAAACAAGATCATTTGGATAAACGTCTGGTTTTGCAAATGTCGGTGCAATATTTGCTGATTGACTTAGTTGTAGTTGAAGTCTAAATCCTTCTGGTTTTCCATTCACATCTTTAAGCGATCCTGTCACAAGAGACAAAGCATATGATGAAGATAAATGGAATATTGTTCCCGCCTTAAAGTGACCATTAGTAATTCCATCTTCTTTGTATCTTGGATTTATGTAGAAGTCAAAACTAAATGCACCTGTGAGACAATAAGATCCTGATACATAGCCTTCTTGGCCTGGTAGATCTGAATCTTGTTCGTTGGGATACAGCAACACTGAACTCGTTGGAATTAGTTGTGTTGATCCACTATTTGCAGTGAAAAAATTGAGAGAATTATAGTTTGTGTAGGCCCAATGTGCATGCGGATAATCTACACGATAAAACGGCATTAACATATCTTTGACATTGTTTTTGCTAATTGTTCGCTTTGTTATCCTTGTTGTGGGCGTGAATCGTTCAATATCAAGTACATCTCTTGTTTTCGTAAGGCTGCCTGATACGAGATTAAAATATTGACCTAAATCTGATGTTATTGGCTGACCTATCTCGCGGATCGTTCGGGCATGATCTTTAATATTTTTTGACAATGAATCAAAATTACTATCGACTATTACATTGCCGGCTGTATCATTGAAAATGAGTGATTTTGTTGTGTCTTTTTCAAGATGAGACTGTCTAGGAAAAACTTTAACAGACCCAGTTATTCCAAGTGACGAAGATGAATAAAAACGATTTGGTGTTGTGACAATAGTAAACAGTTCTACATCGTCAGCAGTAACAGGAATAATTGCCATAGAACTCTCTAAATATACGGCGCTGTCAGGAAACGTCCAAGTTCTATTTTACATTTCAGTCAATCAAAATATCCTGCAAGCCAGATGAAATAAGTACACTTAGCCTTGGTGAAAAAGATAGAACAAATTCCTCAAACTTTTCATCTTGCTTAAGGCCTGCATCCTCTGCACAAGCATGTAAGAGTTCGTGCAAAATCAATTCTTGACGATGATCTTGTTTAAGTCTCGATCTCACACAGATTATTTGATCATCATAGTCAATAAAGCTTTTTATGTCTACATCATCAACTCCTTTTTTTGACAATGTCTGATCGAAATCTTCATCAGTCAACAAAAGAATTGTGTATTTTCTATTTCCTACTTTGATATTTTTTGATTTCATAAATGAATTTTTCTCCTAACTCTTTTTTCATTTTGTCGATAGTCTCATTTCCAATCAATTCATACTTCAAACCGCTTTTTTCGACAGCAATTCGAGTCATTTCAAGCTTTTCTGATATGACATGTGTATTTTGTAATGCTGTTGGCTTAATTTCAATAATCACTTGCATTCCGTTATTATAACACAATAGAAAATCAGGAATAACCCTTCTTTGACCTTCGATAATAAAGACTTTGGATTCATATTTGTACGAAAAAACATCATCACACTGATCCCACCACATCATTGCTACCAGCTCCCAAGAAGATTTGAATTTTACTGGTGCAGACTTCAAGGCATCGTAAATGCCCGTTATGTGTTTCGTTTTATATCCTGATACTCCTGCTAGGATCCTTTTGACAGCAGCTTCAGAATATCTTTGTCTTTGTTCTGATGTCAGTGTTTCAGATGTATGTCCATAATTTGGATTACTTTTGCCAGAATGTGTACGGCACCCTAATGAAAACTGATCGTGTATCACTTTGCTTATCTTTTTTCCCAATAGTTCAAGTCGAACATCTGTTTCTTTTGTTAAACCTTTTGACCACGGTGATCTACCTGTCATTGACCCTGGTTTTCCATAGGCTGCATTGAATTCACCTGAATTTGAACATGACTTTCCGCAGAACTGTCTTGTTTTAGATCTGCCTGCATTAACAGAGAACTCTTTTTTGCAGTTCTTACAGATTATGACTGTAGGTGGTTGTCTTGTCTTACGTGTTGACAAGAAACAGTCATATGAACAGAACTTCGTCTTGTCAACAGATCCTTTGGGAACATCAAAATCATTTCCGCATGCAAGACACTTCTTCTTAGTGCTTGTATCGACGATTTTTGACATATGTGCAGAGAAGCATTCACGAGAACACGTCTTTGATTCACGAAATCGATATGGCTTTGTGAACGTCTGCAAACAGTGAACACATGTCAATGTGACAGTTTTGTCTTTGGATTCGAAGTAACACTTTTGTGTACAGAACTTCTTTTTCTTACGCGAAGTGAATTGGTTACTGCAATGTGTGCATGTTATGACGTGTTCCATACGTCATAACTATACAACATAATTTACTTTGTGTACGAGATGGTGTGTTTCTTTGCAAAATCGAGTCTGCAGCGAAGTGTCAAATCACGCCCGGGATTCTTTTCGATGGGCCTAGATAGTTTTGCAACAGCCAACATTCCGCCTGAATTGTCATACAGACCGATTGTTGTGATATATGTGAAAGGCTCCTGTTGTTCCTCTGGCAATGCAGGATCGTATATCGTTAAGCGACCTTGAAAATCGCCTGTTTGTTCTATGTACGTCGGATTTGACGAATAGTTGAAATCATCAGGCAGAGCCCTACAGAAGATCAGTGAAGAGTTTATGTTTGTTACGTTCTGAAACGTGATTGCTGTGAGCGATCCTGCTCCAAAGCGTGTATAACAGAAGTGATCAATGATGTTATCTACAGAACCTGAAGTCATGAGATCTGGGATTAATTTTGCACCGCGACCCGTGTTAGGAGATGCGCCATGAGGGCCTGGTTGTGTTTCAGTATCATCTCCGCCAAGAATGATTTGTCCTGTTGGTGACATTGCATCGATTGCACCAGACATAAACTGTGATCCAGATGTAATTTTTGAAACATCAAGGATTGCGATACCACTATCATAATAGAGTAGACCAACAGCGTTAGTTGTTGACGATGCATCAACCAAATAACCGTACTGACCACCAACATCAAAATATCTAGAATCAGATGCACCAATATCTGTAAAAATTGCAGAGCCACTGAGTGAAGGTGCGTATAGATTAGGGACTCCATTAGCATCTATCTGATATTGTGGCACGTCAATATCTGCAGTACTTGCTGCATTGACTCTTACGAATGAAGCTTTCGTATAGAACCTCATTGCAAAAGTCTCGCGCTTGATTTGATCACGAGCAAAGAGTCGCTTAAATGCAATGAATAATGCTGAATCGATGTCTGTCTGTGATTGTGTAGTTGTCAATGTTGCATCTACAGGAATCTTAAACATTGACGTACGACTTCCGAGTAGCGTCTGTGCAAACTGACTATAAATGTCTGTCTTTTCTCTCATCATGAGAGAACTACTCGGATATAGATACTTGCCAGTTGTATCTTGTCCCGTTGTCGTTATTCCTGCTACGCCGTCATCATTTGTGGCATTTGATCCCTTGATTGCATCAGGAGGTGCAAGACCTATAGTGATATCAAAAATTGGATTTGCAGTTTGTAGCGTAAAATCCTGGTCGTAAACGGTCTGAAAAAATGATGAAGTCACTCCCGGGCCCACTCCACCAGTCACAAATACCTGATATTTTCTACGAGAGATTGAAGAACTTACGTCTTCTTGTAGAACGTCAATAAGTTGATTGAGAAATGACCTTGTTGTTTTTTTGTCAGATGCTAGGATTTCTTTAGAGGTTGCCATTGTATTATTTCTATGTCTTTATGATAAAGATGCTTTGTATGTTACCGGTATGTCAACAGTACAACCATGCCGATCACCCTGTACAGTTATCGTGCTATTAATCTGTCTTGTGGAAGTTCCAGTATCGATACGTTTTCCATAAACTGAAAGCGTTGTATTGTCAATAGTACGAGCTTTAACAGTAAATGTAATTGCAGTTTTTACAGCTGTTGAAGTTGTAAAAGTGTACGTAGCAATTCTATTAGGATCTCCCGCGTTCACAAGATTACGTGCAATGTCAGGTTGTGTAAGGTCTCCACCGATCGGATTTTCAATTGTGAAAAATCTATCAGGAACCTTAATGTGATAAATTGTTTGAATTAATTCTGCAGGAACTGACTGACCTGTCACATTGTTAAAATAGAGCGAAACAGTTACTGCAACTGTTTCATTCTTTCCTTTTTCTAAATCAACAGCAGGGCTGTATTTCAGTACTGGCAAGTAGACAGTCGACAAAGTTGTTCCTGAATTTTCTCTACCAATTAACTTGTATTTGAGTGCAATGCTAGGATTTGTCAATGCCTCGAAGACGGGTGTATTCTTCTCAATCTTTTCTTTGCCTACTGTTCTGCCGTATTTCTTGATAAGTCTGTAATCAACCTCATCATCTCCAAGCGAGTAATTTGTGATGTTGAAAGAGCTATTAGAAGCTGCGAGGCGCTGTCTACCGTAATCGGTGAGGACAGCATCCAGAATTACGTTATTAGTTGAATGATCAAGCCAGCCCATGACTGTACCCTCCGGATCTTTCAACTTCAAGCTTTTCTCTTAACATTTCAACATCTTCTCTGCTCATTCTATTACCTTTTTTCAGTAAAATACCACTAGCTTCAATTTTTTGTTGTGTCATTACACGAAGTTTTTTAATCTCAACATTCAGTGAACGCGAAGCACTATCGAACCCATCATACACATATGTAAGTTCTTCATTAACATAACCAAATATCGGCCAAACCTTTCCTTTGTTTGAACCGATAATAGATCTGTCAACTTTTTTCATTGCTGCGCGAATTCGTGATTTATGTTCATCAGAGAGAATCTTGCCTCTATGTGCAGCTGAAAGTTTTGTTTTAGTTTCTTCAGAAAGAGGTCCCTTGCGGCCCCAATCTTTTCCAAAAAAAGGATTCTTATTTCCAGCGATTGAAGCAGATTGTTTCAAAGATTTTCTGATTCTAACTTCTTCTGAAATAATCTTCTTTTTTGCAGATGCTGACATTTTTTGACGCGTCTCATCAGAAAAAACTCTGTTCTTCAATTTTTGACGCGTTTCATCGGTCACAATGCGCCCGGGCGTTCCTTCGCCGCCGTCAGTCATATTATACCCTACTAATCGATTCTTCGTGTCAAGTTCCTTGATCCAAAATTTTTCCCTGTTAGATGCAGTATCATTATCGACACATTCTTCAAGAACTGTCATTTCAAATGATTCTACACCATATTTTCTAATTGCCTTAGTTATGAGTTGTTTTCTATAATGCGTCTCACATGTATGCTGAACATGAACGCGCAGGCGTGCATCTAATGTCTTTGATGTCTTGCCGACATACAACTTTCCATTGATGTTGTTCTTTATCTTATAAACAAACATGGCCTTTACAAATATCGCTTCTTCTGTCTTTTTGACTTAAATATAATGCTGATTGTACAACGCAATTCATGCTGTTAAATTCTTCGGATCTTTGATACTGATTCGAATTGTCTGCATTTTCTGGTTATCCAGATTAATAAGCTGCAATAAATAAAACGGTTGTTGTCCTGGTATTTGTGCTTCGACTATCTTGTACGTTTTGTTTTTATCATCTTTGACCTTCAAATATTCAGGCGTGAAATATACATTCAGCTGTCTTGCAGAATCACCAGAAACTCTAATTGTGTCTTTGAAAGCATCTAATCTCAAGTTCATATTTGGATATTGTCTAGGTGACCCAGCATCGCAAATGACTTTAGTATTTAATCTATTTTTGTATGCATCAAATATTACTCGATGCTGAGAAGAATAGTTTGAAATCATTCCGTGCGCGTCGATACTGCATATTGCATAGATGTAATCTGACGAAATGAAAAATTCAGTGTCTACTGTAAAATCAGGATCGATGTGCATGAATACTGGGTATGACTGATCTGACTCTGGTCCCTGCGAATGAATTAGCACCTTGTCATCTTCATTCATATTTTCAATATTATTGCAGTCAACGCGTTCATTTGTTTTATATCTGCCTTGATTATTTGGTCCAGGTAACGATGTGTCAAATCCGTATTGTGCGATTAGTTCAAATGGTTCATTTATGCTCTTACGCCGAAATACCTGAAATTGCTTGACGTCTTTTTGATGATTCACAGGAGTGTCCCAGTGAATCTTTAGTTTTCTTTTTGTATAATCAAATGTGAATTTGATGTCATTCGGTTGTGGGGGTGGAACATGTTCGAAGCATTCTGTATGAACAGAAATTGGACGTGAGCTAACATATAGCGTCGACATGTCGACGCTTGTTTTGTCAGCGCTGTATGTCAATATTTTTACTGCCGCAACAGTACGTATTGCGTATGTGTATTCTGTTCCATACAAGACAGTTCTGTCTTCAAAATGTGTTGTCAGACAGCTCTCAATATAGAAAGTTGCATTTTGCTTAAATCCGTCTGCAGTCCTTATGTAACGATCAATAATGTAACCTATAATCTTAACAGGCTGTGTAAGTGAAGATAAAGATGCTTTTGTCTCATCATTTTGTATTGGAATGACCTTAAGCGTATTGCTTCTGTGATAGCCCTTCACTTTAGAATTTGAATGTGAAATTTGCAAAGATGCTAAATTATCTTTTGTAGTCTTTTCGACTGAATCTTTAAAGATGTCAGCTATTACAGAGCTATTTATCTTCATGCTCAGCGTAACTGATTTTGTTATAGATCTTAGTAAGTCATCCTTGTCTGATGGATTTCCAGATTCATCAAATACTCGAAGACCAAGTGAAGTCTTTGGAAAATCTGATAATTTTACGTAAGCGTCTGAAAGTGCTCCGAGCTGTGTTTTTGTGAATCTATCATCTTCAATATCAGCGACATTTTGTGTTTTTGCAGCAGATCGAATTTGTTCTCTTGCCATTTGAAACATACTCTCTGCAGGTATGCGCGACAATCTAGTAAAATTTTCTATATCGGATCCGCCTTGTTCTATTGCAGATACATTTGAGAATGTATGCGTGATGTATCCTGGGTTGAAAAAATTGTCTTCTGATATAATCTTGTCATGATTTCCACGTATTGTTATGTCATGATGACGTTCACGTGGTTCACGTGGTTTCTGATGGACATTTCCATTATTTGTTGAGTTGTCGTCGTATATTTCTTTAGAAGACTCAAATTCAGATAATCTTGGTGCAGACCATTTAAGCAGCACATATCTTGGAATCTTGCTTAATGGAAGTAAACCAGTGTGTCGTTTTGCATTCTGCGTTAAAAGCGTGTAATCATTGTCTTCAAAAGGTAAAACCCTTTCGTCTTGTGTATAGAAATTATAGATGAATTCTGAACTTACAGACGTTACTTCTGGTATATTTACTTCGTCAACAGATACAGACGGATTTGAGATTTTTACACGCAAGGGATGTGTTGGTTCGACAAGTTGCTTATTTGCTACTCTTGTAGCAATTGCTTTTTGTTCAGGGCGTAATTGATTTATTGCACCTGCTATTTTACCAAAAATACTCATTGTCTATTTCCTTTATACACCGTGATTTCCGGCATTTCATGTTGATTATTAATGATCACGAGGACCATGTCCCTCGTGCTCGTTGTTGATATTTTTCAAATCATATGGTTCAATTGTGACAAAGTACTCATCATATGTAATATCACCAGGAGAAGTATCTCTATGTTTTAGCGGAGAACGTGCTTTACCAGGAATATTTGTTGTACCTCTAATGATTACACCTACACTTTTTAATGCATCTAGCGTTTCTGTAGGCGGCTTTGTTTCATCTACTGTAAAATCATCTGGGTCTATAATGATGCTAAACACTCTATCAAATTTCTTTGGATACAATGCCCTACGTTTAAAATGATCAATTTTCATCATGAGCGTTTCATTTGTGAAAAATGATGTCATAGTTTCATCCATTTGAATGTTAAGACCTGCATTATTTCCATCTTTTTGCACGTTTGCAGTTGTTGTAGGTGGCTTTACTTCATGCGAAAATTGCTGACCATTTTGATCAGTAAAAATTGCAGAAATTGTCCCTTGCTTTGGCAATGTACGTGGACTTGCTGGGTTCTTTTTTATAGTATCTAAAAATCTCTGATACTGTGTATCAATATTTGTAAGTTGATGATCAAGTTGTGCAAAATTGTGAAATCTTGTTTCATCAAAGTAGCAGTCTGTGAACCATCTAAGATATTCCTCGAGCATAAAACTGATTACCTGATTTGAATAGAGTTCAAATTTTTCATTCTCTGTCAAGAAATCAAAAGATCTAGAAAAGCCTTCCTGAAAATTCTTGCATAACGAAAAGGTATGATGATTATGTGAATAAATTTTTGTAGGAATATTCAATAGATCATTATCAGTCTGAGAGAATACAGTGAAATCCCAATTTTCAAGTACACGTGTTGGGAATCTATTCATGTCAAAAAGATAAGTTCTTGGATGATAAACAACATCAGGATGTAGACGATCTAGCTTGTATACCTTTAGACGAATTATTCCTTCTCTTGTTCCTCTTCCTAGCGTGTCTACTCGTACAGTCGACAGTAACGATCGTGTCAAAAGTGGCGGGATTCCTATTGTTAGTATTTTCTTATTGTTAGCTTTCTCTTTCATGAAATCTAGAGAATCGAAATACTGTGACAACAATGAATATGAAACAAGCTCTGTCTCATTTATGTTTAGAAAATTAATGTAGTCCTTTGGAAAATCTGCAAATGCTGGTAACGATGATAGCTTTGATTCTGATGTACTATCTGTTCTTATTCTATCACGATATTCTGATAAAATGTAGCTAGAAAGAAGTAGTTGTCCCTCTGTAAATGACAATCCAACTAAATCTTTCGTCTTAGTATTAGATAATGTCTGATCTGTCGAGTAAAGCGTTTGAATTGCATTCAAGTGCTTTTCATAATCTGCGCTTAGTGATGCGTCAAGTTTTGATAAATTTCTATCAAGATTTTCTAGAAAAATACGATATTTTTCTAACTGATCAATTGTAACAGAATCTTCTGCTGCATATAATTCTTTAATGTCTTCTATCTTTTTTGAAATTGTCTCACTGCTCTTGTTGATACTGTAATACGACTGAACTTGTTCTTTTGTTACTTTGTCGATTACTAGACCCTCTTCGCCGTAGATTGAAAGTTTAGTAACAATTCCTTGAGCAGAATTCTTATATTGATACACCGTAGAATAAGTTCCAATCAAAGTTTCTGGTGTTTGTGCTGCAATTATCCTCAATGCTAAATCAAAACATCCGAACAAGTATGTCATTTTAGACATTCCAGAATACGATGTTGTTTGTACAGAATCTTTGTTTCCTGTGTATATTTTTTTTGTGTAGTGGATTGTCATATATTCGACTAATGACTTCCACAAGCCGTCTTGATCAGCATAGTTTGTTGCATTGAAAATGGCATGATTAACACTGTTTAGATAATATAAGCCTGCAATTTTTCGATGACTTTCAGTGGCATAATTGATCATGTCAATAGCATTATTTTGAGAATTAATTTCAGCAGCGGCTTTAATCTGTGCTAACGCGCCGCCGTTAATTGTTGCTTGCCATGCAGCATCAAATGAATCATCGATTCGCGCGATTGATGATTTGTCGCTATTGTGGCCTGTCTTTGTAGGAAATGTACGGTAATCTTCTGTTGCTTCGGCAATTTCTGTAGCAATATGTGGATGCTTATATTTGACACTCGCTAGTATTGAACAGATGTTTCTCTTTACTAACGAAATTGTATCTGCATTTTCTACTTTGTGTTCTTTCTGAAGAACAATATTCATGATCAGTATGAATAATTGAGACTTCAAATTATCTGCTACGCCCTGATAATTACCTACCGGGACAACTGCAGCTTTACATATTGTTGCTGCAAGTCTTGTTCCTATGTTTGAAGAATGTGGCAGTGACTTTGCAGACCTAGTGTCTATTCCACTAATCACTGTTACATTGTGCGATTTATTTTTTTTCAAGATATTCTTGTAAAGATCGCTGACAATGTAAAGAGGCTTAATATAAGAATCAATCGATTCAAGCTCTCTTTCATATTTCTTTGTATCATTATTATACTTGTGTCCTGATAGCTCAATTGTCTTCAATAAAGTGTTTATTGTTGTCTGCGTATTAGTTCGTAATGTTTTGAGACGCGTAGTGTCAAATGACTTTCCATCAGATGTGCTTAAAACAGAATCGACATAATACAAAAGACCCGGTGTATAACTAGTTGATTCTCGTTTGACATTTTCAAATGTCAAGACGTGATTTTTTTCACCCGCAGGATTTGTAATATAGCTTTGAGAAAAGCTTGAAAGCGATTTATTTTTTCCAGTTTGATCTAAATTAACATTGAGCACAGACTTGGGAAATTGACCAACAAGATGATCCCAAACTGAAAAATTATCACCTGTCGGAGATAAAGCATAGCCAAAATTTGCAGCTAAATCAGACTTATTTTTCAATAGCCACTTAGAATACCAGTCTTCTTTGATGCAAATATTTGCAATAGCTACAACATCTTTACCTGATGAAATATACTGAGTTAGAAAATTGCTTCCAAACCAGATGTTTTCAGATCTTCCAGTTGTGTTCTGAATAAATCGATCTCTATCTGGTATTTTTGATGGTGCAAGATTCACATATTGTCTAGACTTAAAGCTTATAAAGCTATGTTTATTGTTTTTGAATTTTGAAGAAACTATGATATCGTCAAAAGTTGGTAACTTTTCGCCTTCAAAAGGATTAAGCCACAGCCTTACCATGTCATTTGGAGCAGTTTCTATATCTGACAAAAGAAACTCGTCTTTGTCAGATGCACTTTCATTTCTAGACGCTGGATGAAGCATCGTATTAGAATGAGAAAGAAGTGTTCTTTTTAGCTCAACAAGACTTTGCTGCCATAGTTTTGTTTGAGAAAAATTTAAAGTTGATGTTGTCGAGTAACCTGCTCGTTGCAAAAGAGTTTCTATTCCTGCTTCAGTTCCTCTTAAGTTCATTCTATAAACTGTAGTTGAAATAACATCCATCAATGCAGTAAATTGATTCATTTCTGATCTAGAAAAATCATCAAGTTCTGACTTTTGTTTTTCAACAAAAGCTTTCGCATCATCGCTTGATGACATGACAGTTATTGCAGTTTTTGCATTGATTACACGTGAAAATTCTTTAAGCTCTAGAGCGCCACCTTGATCTGATTTGTTTTTTGAAGAATCATATAGTGGCACAAATTCTGCAGTGCTAATAATCACTGGTTCGTCTTCAACAAGACCAGTGTGAAGTTCATAAATCTTAGTATCTAGTGGTTCTTGAACTGATGAATCAAAATTCTTGGAATCATGCTCAACATCAATCGGATATGGTTTTGGCTGTTTTGCCGGATGTTTGGGTGGTACCTTGATTTTTTTAACAGCCTTAACATCTGGCAATGCTGTTGCATTTAGTCCGGAATTTTGTGCAGTGGCTGTTGCAGCTTTGCCGCTTACTTTTTTTGAAGATGCAGCAATTGAATTAAAAAAGTTTCCCATGTATTTCCTATTATACTAAACTGAGATTTGTCGTGAACTAGTCATTGCTTTTATCTTTGGCGTAATTGAATCAGGTCGTATTATAATTTGAGTTGAGTAACCAGGTTTATCAATGTCAAATTCAGACATTATAGGAATTATGATGTAGTAAATTGATCCAATGTCAGACGAAGTAAGCTTATGATAAATGTGATCGCTTTGTGTTCTTCCTACGAAGCTTCTAATTCCATTGACATCTTTCATTACTATGAAAGAGTCGTAGATGTCCAATTTGTCATACGAGGATGAACCAGAATAATCCCACGTAATTCTAACTGTGCCTCTATCAACTCTTTTTATCAGAATTTGTGACAGACTCGCATAGCTGGTAGATCCGTCTACTCTATGCGATGCAGTTAGACCAAATGCATCAGAAGTGAAAGATTCATAAGCATCTATTACAGGTATGCCGAATTTATCATCTGAATACAGATGGCCTTGCTTTGCTTTTGGATTAAGCCATTTGTAGGGTAGATAAAACCATTCAATTCCTTTTGAATTGACGCCACGGGCAACAAACTTTTTGAAAAGCTCCAAAGGATTTTTTCTGAATGTAAAGACATCATACTCATATGAATGCTGCGGATTTATTTGCTTCACATTAGAAGATTTTTGCGTCTCAGCGCCATCTATGAAAGTACCGTCTGACACTAATCCAAATATTTCACGTTCAGCTGTATTTAGATTTGTTCTTATGATTTCATGCAAATATAGATCTGCATATTCAGGAATTCCTGGTTGTGCATTACCTAGCGGTGATTCAGTGTTATTTGCTGGGTCAAGAAACTGTGCATACAATTCTGGTAGTTGTGTTTTTAATTCGTCTGTAATACGTCTGTTTTCTGTAATTGACGTTGTTGATGTCTTTAATAGAAACGAATTGTTATAGTTTGTTCCTTCAAGCGTTGATGTAAAATCTGACATAATCACATTGATTGAATTTTCATTTCCTACAGCAGTCGTATTCTTGAACATCACATAATTTGAAATTGGAAATTTATAAACCCTGCTGTATCTTGAAGCAACCCATGCCATCACATAGTACTCATACGTGCTTCCTATTTTTGCAGTATCATCAGCTATCGTCATATTGACAGAAACACTAGTCGGGTATACTGTTGTCAATGCTTCAAATTGTTCATTTTCATTTTGAGTACAGTCGCGGCGGAATAGTGCAAGAGCAATGACACCTTTTGGAACATTATAGACTTCAATCTCGACATTATTCTTTCCAAAGTGTCTAGGTGAAATTGTCAGTGATCCTATAGAATCATGGCCTGGGCCTATGACTACGTTAGTAAAAACACTTGCCTCATTTCCATGATCATCAATAGGAACAACTCTTATTATCTCGAGCGGCGATTTTCTTGCAAAAATAAATTCTATTTTCTTAGTATGTCCAGTTGCTTGTATTTTTGTTATGCGTGTATATTTTGTAGATGATCCATTCTGATCAATTTTTTTTATGTAAATGTTGTAACCAAATATCTTTGAACTATCTTCTTGGTGACAGTTAGCTTGAAGAAAATGTGAATTGCTAGAAAATGAACTACCAGCATACCACTGTACAGGTGGGCATGACACTACAGGTGCATGCTTTATTGCTTTAAATGCTTCGATGTGATCTGTAAGATTAAGATTCAGCGTTACTGTTTCACTAATAGCACCATTTTTCTTGATCATGTCAAAAGAAACTATCAAAGTTGCATGATCGTTAATGCGAGGAATCGACATTACACAAAAAGCATCGACATGATCAAGCTTCTTTGTGACAACTTTTTTATCGTACCAAGTTATCTTAGAATGAAACGGTGCATCAGGAATATCATCAATATAGTATTTCGTGATATCGAAAAACAGCGGCGAATATCCTTTTTTCAAAAAATCAGGTTTGATATCATCTAATAGTGATTCTGATGTGAGAGAAGTTGAATATGAGTCTGTAGCTGGTGTTGTGATATCACAAAGTTCTTCATTAATTCTGACTAGTGTATCTGAAGGATCGATCTTGTCAGAATTGTATTTGATTGCAGGTATACCGTCATTTCCTCCATCGTTGAATGATGTTGAATTGTTATGTGTTCTTGCTGTGCGGCGCGCCGGATGCTGATCTAATTCATACATCTCTGTTATTGTGTAGTTATTATCGATATCGACGACATATGAAGACAATGGTATCTTTGTTGTTGCAAGAACAGTCTCGCTTTTTTCTATATCATTAACAATCATTAGGCCGGAATTGATTTTGATGTCTAGCTTTGTTGAATTTAATGTATTGATTGCATTTGTCAATTCACTTAGTGCATTCTGTGTTTGTATTGGCAATCCCTGCGTTCCAAGTTGAACAGGAGGTTCAGTTTGATTTTTGACTGTTACTTTTACAGAATCTTTTGAATCGATATGCAAATTTTTGTTAGAAGTTAAAACACTAAATTGAAATCGAAATGTGTAATTCAAATCATCAATTTTGACAAGATCTGCAAATATAGCACGGTTAACTCTTAAAAGAGATGTTGCAGACTTAGTGGGTGCCTGTTGTGTTAGTATTGCCATTTCAGGATCTCTATGAATTCTTTCTTGCTGACTGAGATGCCAATATCAATTCCTGATCTTGTGTTGGTGTTAATTTTGAAAAAATCAAAGTAAACATGTTGACAAAACATGTTGTGCCTCTATTGTCCAAGAAAATCTTACCAGCAAAAAAAACATTATCAGTTACAACAGACGGCTCTTTAACATCATTCATTACATGACCAAATTCAACAATATCAAGCTTTGAAACAGTGTTATTTGTCACTTCAAAAAACTGTCCCATAATATTATTTGCATTTGACGTTTTCTTTAAGACAATAGGACGATTTGTATCTTCATATGATTTAAGCTGCTTCTTTAAATCAATAAATGACATTCGTTTTTCATTATTGCCCCAAGATGGATAGTTGCCGAGCAGATATGGTGTTAAATTTTCTATCTGCGTTTTGTTCGGTACTAATGAATCAGAGACTTTTATGATTGGCGGCAGATATTTGAAGTTATCAAGATGACTCATCTTGTCATCATTGAAAAGTGAATCAATTGAATTTAACGTTGGCGGTGCATCTGCAAATATTTTCAATACATTCGAATCAATTTGTGTCAAATCAAAGCTAATATCAGACGTGTTAATTTCAAATGTTTCATCTTCAAACAGTTTGTTATTTGAAGAGAGTGTCTGAAGCTGCAAAAAATTATCAAATGAAGATGATAATATTCCTGGAATATTGCTAGCAAAGATTTCATTTTCTACTTCGTCATATCTTAAGTTTCCACCAATTGCACCCTGTTTTACGAACAAAGGTGATGATAGTGTGCCAGTTGCAAAGATTTTTGTTTGTTCAAATGATTCACCAAGATCAAGATAAACAGCATCAGATGACACAGCCGATACAACGCTCGGGCCACCTACAATTCGTAAATTTTCAATTGCTCCAGATATAGAAGTGGCAAATTGATCTGATCCCATGCCGCCGCGTGTGCCGACATACGCAATAAATGGTTTTTGCGGTGAACCTCCATACGCTGCTAATTCAATTGTGCCTGCTGTTATATTTGATTTGACTAGAATACTTGCAGTGAGACCGGTAGTATCAGAATAAATGAAGCCTTTATTATTATCGTTCTTATCTTCATTTATTGATGTTGTTTGTACCATTCTTCCGTGATGACGTTGGAATACAGTTAATTTGCCATTTTGTAATGATGCTTCAT
>Ga0315291_10002286_pt1 | contig 25192 bp, 20 predicted proteins | sample YL17G12_20_MG_FD_203070 | JGI IMG/M metagenome (GOLD analysis project Ga0315291, IMG submission 203070) | Sediment microbial communities from Yellowstone Lake, YNP, Wyoming, USA - YL17G12_20 | ecosystem: Environmental > Aquatic > Freshwater > Lake > Sediment | place: USA: Wyoming | collected...
CTGCCGGCATAAAATCCTTTTGCGGCTCGTAATATCTTTTTTCTCCGATTCCGTGATGCTACGGCATTTATAGCTCGAGGCATTGCTCCTCCTTAATCATCCACAAATAAATATGTGTTTCTAAAAAATAGAAAAAACAGTTTATAATTATGCAGTAATCATACTCATTACTCGTCCCGAATCAGGAGTTGAGACAAGTGTAGTTTGGCGGAGATTTCTTTTTCGTTTTCTTGTCTTTTTTGTAAAAATATGGTTTGCATATGCTTGTTTTCTTTTAATTTTTCCGTTTGCAGTTATTTTAAACCGTTTGACTGCTGATCGTCGCGTTTTTACTTTCGGCATATCTCATCACTCCCTATTATTTTTTACTGATTACCGCTACTAACATTTGGCCTTCCTGTGATACCGGTGTCTCAATTTTTGCTATATCTTCAATTGATTCCAGGAATGTATTAACGACAGTTTCACCGAGTTCTTTATGCATCAATTCACGGCCTCGAAATTGCAAAGACAATTTTACTCTATCTCCATGCTCTATAAATTTCCGTGCCTGCCGTATTTTCGTTTCAATATCATTTTTATCAATTTTAGGCCGCAACCGAATTTCTTTGACGGTTATGGTATGCTGTTTTTTTCTGCCTTCTTTTTCCCGTTTCGTAATTTCATATTTAAATTTCCCGTAATCTATGATTTTGCATACAGGAGGAGCGGCACTGGGTGCTACCTCAACTAAATCAAGCCCCGCCTGATACGCTTGTTTTAACGCTACTTGTATCGTTACAATCCCTACTTGTGAGCCATTTTCATCAATTAACCGTACCTGAGGAACTCTGATTTCATCGTTTATCCGTGCGAATTGCCGCGATTTCGTTTGATGGCGCTGCTGTTCAGGCTTTATAATCGCAGTCTCCTTTCATTTTGTATTAATGATATAAATGCATCTACCGACATTTCTTCCTGTTCTTTCTTTAAACGCCGGCGGACAGTAAGTTGTTCGGTATCAACTTCACGATCACCAATGACTAACATATATGGAACTTTACGAAGCTCATTTTCCCGGATTTTATACCCCACTTTTTCATTTCTGTCATCTATCCGTGCGCGAAACTGAGAGGCTCGAAGAGATTCATACAGTTTTTGAGTATATGAATGGTGTTTTTCACTAACCGGTATTAATACAACCTGTTCAGGAGCAAGCCACAAAGGGAAATCTCCTCCATACTGTTCAATTAATATTCCGATAAACCGCTCGATTGACCCTAAAATTGTTCGGTGAATCATTACCGGATTTTCTTTTTCACCCTTTTGGTTAATAAAAGTTGCTCCCAAACGCTCGGGCATTGAAAAATCTAATTGCACTGTGCCGCACTGCCACCGTCTACCCAAACAATCTTTAATATGAAAGTCTATCTTTGGCCCATAAAATGCACCCTGTCCTTTGTTAAGCTTATAGCTAATTAATAAATCCTGTAACGATTCGGCTAAAACGCTTTCCGCAAAATTCCATAGTTCTACAGATCCAATTGCTTTTTCTGGACGGGTTGATAATTCTATATGGACATCAGTATAGCCAAATGTTTTATATATTTCTAACGTGAGATTGATTATCTTTTTAATTTCATCTTTTATCTGTTTGCGGGTGCAAAATATGTGAGCATCATCCTGAGTAAATTGACGCACTCTGAGCAGGCCATGGAGTACTCCGCTCTTTTCATGCCGATGTACAAGCCCCACTTCAGCAAACTTTACCGGTAAATCTTTATATGACCACATCCGGTTATTGAACACTAATATTCCGCCGGGACAATTCATCGGCTTGATTGCATAATCACCCTCGTCAATTTTGGTAAAGTACATATTCTCTTTATAATGCTCCCAATGGCCGCTTTTCCGCCATAGTTGGTCACTCAAGATTATCGGCGTTTTGAGCTCTTGATATCCTTCCCGCTCATGAAAAATGCGCCAATAGTTTAAAACCTCATTATAAATGATCATCCCATTACCATGCCAGAACACAAAACCAGGCGCCTCCGACTGAAAGCTGAATAAATCCAATTCTTTTCCGATCTTCCGATGATCGCGGCGTTTTGCTTCCTCCAGAAAAGCCAAATGGTCTTTTAACTGTTGTTCTTTAGGAAATGCGACACCATAAATCCGCTGGAGCATTTTGTTCTTCTCGTTACCGCGCCAGTACGCCCCAGCAAGAGATGTTAATTTAAAGTGTTTTACCGTGCCGGTGAGCAACAGATGAGGTCCCCGACACAAATCAACATACTCACCTTGCCGGTATATTTTTAATGTTTCATCAGGAGCAATTTCATTAATTATTTCAATTTTATATGGCTCATCTAATTCGGTAAATAATTTCCGTGCTTCTTGCACATCAATGACTTCACCGACAATTGGTAAGTTTTCTTTTACAATTTTTTTCATTTCTTCTTCAATGCGCAGTAAATGCTCCGGTGTTAAAACAGTATCAAGGTCTATATCGTAATAAAATCCGGTTTCAATCGAAGGTCCAATCGCAATCCGTGCTTCAGGCCAGATTCGCTTAATTGCCTGCGCCATAATGTGCGATGTGCTGTGCCAGTATATTTCTTTTCCTTCCGGTGAATCAAATGTTACTAATTCTAACGTTCCATCCTCATTGAGCGGCGCAGACAGGTCAATTAAAACACCATTAAATTTTGCTCCAACCGCATTTTCATATAAACGTTTACTGACCGCTTGAGCAACAGCAAGCGGTGTAACCGGTCTATTAAATTCCTGACTTGTGCCGTCCGGAAATGTAATCGTAATTGGCAAATCTGAACTTTTTTTCATTATATACTAAAACCTGTTTTTTAATTTAATAGCTTTGATTCACTAATTCGGTATTTTTTCTACCTTCCTTAGATAATAGAGAGACCTTTGAAAAAAACCACTATTAATGCAACCGAAAGGGCGGTTTCGGAGCCATCCCTCTGGAGTTTATGCCGCGGCTACCAAAAAACGAGATTAAAATTGTTATATAATCGGTAGTCACAGCATTACCACGGTAAATCAAAGCTCTCAAATATACATATAAAAAGGCAGAGACTTTCAATAAGTGGGCGATACTGGGGTTGAACCAGTGACCTCTTGCATGTCACGCAAGCGCTCTAACCAAACTGAGCTAATCGCCCATATCAGAAAATAGCATGCCAAAATTTGACAAGACACGCTGTTTTCTTACCTTCTAACACATATTGAATAAATCCCTGCCTTAATACAATTTTATTTAACCATTTATTTTTAAACGTGAAAAGATACATAATTAATTTTTGAAATGCAAGTATTTTAACAGATTTGATAAGGAAATTATATATTTTTTTTCGTTTATAGGTATATACAATTTGTAGATAATAATTTGTTATTATAATTATTTTTTATTACTTTATAAAAAATGATATTTTTAATGAATCATCAATAGACACTATTTATTCAAATGAGTATTAAAGAATTTCGCACATTCTTACGTGAAATGCCTGTTGTAGTCATAGACGGGGGTATGGGTACCAGTTTGTACGATAGAGGGACTTTTATAAACCAATCGTTTGATGGAGTCAATTTGACAAACCCTGCAGTAGTCTATGAAATACACAGGGAATTTATTGATGCCGGTGCTGATATTATTGAAACAAATTCATTTGGTGCCAATCGAATGAAACTTACTCCTTATGGACTCGAAGATAAAGTATATGAAATTAATAGTAAAGCGACTGAAATAGCTCTGAAGGCATCGAATGATGAAGTGTATGTTGCAGGTGATATCGGACCGCTCGGACATAATATCAGACCGTTAGGAAATATAGCTGAAGAAGAAGCATTCAATTATTTTAAAGAGCAGGCAAAGGGATTAATTGATGGCGGCGTACACTTGATTATTTTAGAAACTTTTACGTACCTCAATGAATTAGAAATCGCTGTAAAAGCGATAAAATCTCTAACCGATTTGCCTGTTTTTGCTTTAGTAACAGTGAATGAAGATGGAGCAACTCTCATTGGAACCGAACCAAATACCTATATTCCAATAATGGAAAGCTGGCAGATTGATGTCGTTGGAGTCAATTGCAGTGTTGGCCCTCACGCAATGCTTACTGCAGTTGAAAAAATTATGAAAGTTGCAACCCTGCCGGTTATAGCAGAACCAAATGCTGGTATCCCCCGAAATTTTGAAGGACGGAACATTTATTTATGTTCACCGGAATATATCGCAACGTATGCACAACGGTATATTGAGCTGGGCGTAAAAATTGTAGGTGGCTGCTGCGGCACAAAAGGTATTCATATAAAAGCTATCAGTAATGCAGCGAGAACAGTGCATCCGCGAAAAACAGAAAGCACATTCCAAACCGTCTCTGCTGCAACTCACGCCACTGCTGAGATTCCCGTTGAAAAAAAATCAAAACTTTCGAAAAGCATTATTGAGGGTAAATTTGTTGTCAGTGTCGAACTCACTCCTCCGAAAGGATGGGATATAACCTGTATTTTAGAAAAAGCGAAAATTCTTTTCGCGCACGGGATAGACTGTATTAATATTCCTGATGGACCGCGGGCAAGTGCCCGAATGAGCTCACAGATTATGGCAAATTTAATTCAGCGTGAAGCTGATATTGAAGTACTCTTGCATTATACGTGCCGGGACAGGAATCTTTTAGGAATGCAGTCAGACTTACTTGGAAATTATGCCGCTGGTATAAGAAATCTTTTAATTATTACCGGTGATCCTCCAAAAGTAGGTGATTATCCCGATGCAACTGCCGTCTTTGATGTTGATTCCATTGGTCTAACCAGGATTGTTCATAACCTGAATAAAGGTATTGACATCGGATTGAACGCTATCGGCAAACCAACCGGCTATTTTATTGGTGTTGGAGTCAATCCAAATGCAATTGATTTAAAACGGGAAATAGACCGATTTTTCAAAAAGGCAGAAGCAGGCGCTGAATTTGCAATTACACAGCCGGTTTTTGATGTTCAATCTCTTATTTCGTTTTTGGAGCGTATTCAATCGGCAAATATTCCTATTCTTGCTGGTTTATGGCCATTAGTGAGTTATCGGAATGCAGAATTTATGAAATATGAGGTTCCGGGAGTGTATGTCCCTGATGAAATAGTAATAAGAATGAGTCGTTTTACATCAAAAGAAGATCAAATTCGCGAAGGAATGGAAATCGCCTGTGAAACACTTACCGCTATAAAAGAACATGTCAACGGAGTGCAAATTTCAGCACCGTTTGGGAATATTAATTATACATTTCAAGTGCTTGATGGAATCGTTAAATGATTCCTCTATTTACCCATTTATTTACAAAATAACATAAAAGGGAGCGTATAATGCTCCCTTTTATACAAATAAATACTATAACAATTTCTGCGTTTAAGCAATCCCCTTTGCTTTTCTATACCTTTGGTTACTTACCTTCTTTTTTTTGAATTGCTTGTTTGAGATTTTTTAATTCCATTTGAGTCAGGGTATCGGAGTTTATGATGTATAAAGCTAAAGAATAGAACGAGCCGCTGTGAACGCTTTTTACATGCGAATTAACAGCACCGAGAAGCATATCGCTGCGCTGAACAAGAGGCTCGTAGAAATTAACCAACCCAATTTTTTTCTTTTTCAGAATACTTTTCTTAACCAGGTTGTTCATAACTGTCTGAACAGTGGTGTATGCCTTTTCTCTTTTCGGGTACGCTAACTCAATAACCTCCCTGACCGACGGTTTACCGCCCAACTTCCAAACAGCATTCATAATTTCCCACTCCAATGGAGTAAGGTACTTTTTTGATTTGATTTTAGGTCTCACCATTTTAACTCTCCTCTTTTATTATTTCTATTATATTAATAATGGATTATTATGGTAATTATATCGTAATACAACATACCAGAAATCGTACCTATTTTATCTATATATTACAAATATATTATTAAAAACATTCAATTATTTTAAATTATTTATACAATGACTCAACAGTATATTATTTCATTAATATGAGAGAACTTTGAAAAAATAGTAATTTTTTAATACAAGGTTTTACATAATCAATACTCCCCTCTTGCCATACCATCAGTCAAGGACAGATCCACCTTCCACCTCCACCTGAGGCAGATCCGCATCAGGCACGACTGGCGAAAGAGGGGTATAAAAGGGGTGTATAAGTACGAGTCATTTGATTGAATAAAAGATTTCCAATATTTATTTTATCTCAAAGTATGCGTTTTGAACAATATAAAAGAAATACAAATAATTACGATAAGCAATTTTCTCTGTGCCGAGGGCCGGACTTGAACCGGCACGCCCAATCAAATGGACATTGGATTTTAAGTCCAATGCGTCTACCAATTCCGCCACCCCGGCAAATATATTTATACTACTGTATTTTTAGGTTATAAAGGTATTTATTTTATTCTTCAAATGCAATAAAAAAATCCGTCATAATAAAAAAGTTCAATATCTTTATATTGAACAGCCATAATAAAACGATGAGGCGACGATCGGACTCGAACCGATGCATAGAGGTTTTGCAGACCTCCGCCTTTGCCACTTGGCTACGTCGCCCTTATTAATCTGAGCGGGAGACGGGATTTGAACCCGCGGCCTTCTCGTTGGCAACGAGATACTCTACCAGCTGAGTTACTCCCGCTTTATATAAGAATGTACAATATTTTATTTTTAATTGCAATAAAAATCCGTCCCCTTTAACTCTTTATTTATTATCATACATCCTATGATTCTGCGGTATGCCAGTCTCCTGTAAAAACCTTTTCTACAGACTCAATGAACGTATTGACAATCAAAATGGATGAGTAATGAATATTGTATAGTATGGAACTGACCGAGAGTGTATATCCTGATAATGCATCAAGATCTTTGATTTAACGCAGGCTAAAGCCTGCGGCTACCGATTATATAACAATTTTTAAGCTCATTTTTTGGTAGCCGCGGTGTGAGCCATCCCTCTGAAGCTAACTTTACTTTGCAATTTTTTAAATTTTTCAAAGGTTCCATATCCTTTAACTGCTTCCTTTGTTAATAAATACAAAAGTTTTGTTAAAGCCTTCTGAGAGCAATCACCCATCATACAGATTTGTATCCAGTTTCTTTCTAATAAGTATTTGCTTTTATAACTCAAGAAATAACTCTTTTTTTCCATTTTCCCTCCGACAGTTTCAGAAGATATTGATGAGGGAAGAGCAATGGTTATAATTGCTGGAGATGCACAATCATCGGGAGCAACAATTTGAAATCCGAGTTCTCGCATTCGACTCCTCATCCATAGTGAAAGCTGCTTTGTTTCTTCATAAACGGTGTCTGAGTCAAAACGGCTTAACGCCGTATAAAGAGCATTGATAAGATTGGATGAATGAGTAAACGGTATCCCCTGCTGCTCAGCATAAAAGCCAAGGTCGAAATATCTCGGCAATTTTTTATTTGAAGCAATACCAGAGCAATTGTAAAATATCAAAGCTAATCCGGGAAATGCTCCAAATCCTTTACCGCTGACACAAGAAGCTAAATAAATACGACTTAAATCAACAGGAATAGTGCCGATTGAGCTTATGCAGTCAAGACATATATGAATTTTATTTTTTAAACATATTTCTTCAAGGGCATTTTGGTCATTTAATATCCCTGTAGATGATTCGCAATGCACCATCCATATCCATTTAATAGCCGGGTCATCTTCAACATTTTTTTTAACCGAATTAAAATCAAACGCTTCTCCCCATTTTCTTCGATAACTTTTGAACGATAACCCAAACCGTTCAGAATGGTCAATTAACCTGTCTCCAAACTCACCGTTGCTTAAAATTAATCCTTTACTGTTTAACAGCGATAGTTGCCCAGCTATAACATCATTTGCAAGTGTTCCTGAGCCAAGCATTATTTCTACATTTTTCGCTTGAACTAAAAGGCATAAACGCTGCTTAATATGCTGAAACAGCTCTAAAAATCCAGAACATCTGTGCGATATCGGCAGACGAGCAAATGATTTCCTGACTTCCTTAGAGATTGATACCGGACCCGGCAGGAAATAATAAGGTTCGTTCATTGGTAAAGACATCCCCTGAATTTTTAAACAGTGTTTTATAGGATTTTTCAAATGATTCCACAGTTAAATACATCGGCTGAAACAATGCCTTCTGTGTTCCAACTAAAGGTCCAAATGGAATAAATCCGATTCGGCTGTAGAGTTTTTGTTGACTAATGATACCGGAAATGATTGCATAATTGTACTTTTTGCTCAAACAGTATTCTGCGGCACACTGAATTAAACCCCGAAGAATAACACCGTTTCGGCTTTCTTTTTTCACTGCCAGCAGCCGAATCTCACAAATTGAATCGATTGCCGGCAAGTATGAATCAAGATTTTTTAATTTAAAATCAAGCGAAAAGGGTCTCTTATCGCGAACAGCAACCATTCCAACAAGTTTATTGGCTTTTAAACAAACAATGTATGTATTTTCTTTATGAAATTTGTCAATAAGTATTTCAGATTCTGAATCCTCATACTGCTCTATCTCCTTTACAAAAGTCTGATAGTTCAGTTTATGAATTTGGTCAAATTCACTCTGTTCTGACGCAATTTTAAAGGTTAAAGCGGCACGAGCATTCATATAAAAACATCCCTGAATTGAAGTTTTAAATTTTATGTACTACCTTTTTCAATTCCGCAGAAATATTTTCCCTGTGTGCAAAAGTTATTATTAATGATAATACAAAAATGCCAATAATATTCATATATCTTATTTTAAAAAAAATTAAACCAATAGGCAATAGCAAATATGAAATAATTCCACTTATTATGAAATTTTTCCCAATTACATACGTGATTGCGAATACTCCTCCTAACACAAGGAGACTTATATAATCATAAATAAGCAAAGCACCTAATGAAGGACTTATCCCCTTTCCGCCCTTAAAACGCAGTTGTATCGGGAAAATATGTCCAACGACAACGGCAATCATCGAAAGTGTTACAATAAAAGAATCAAAACCTAAAAACCGGGTCATTCCAACCGCAGCCGCACCTTTAAAACAATCAAACGCAAATGTTATAATGAATCCCGTTTTGCCCAGAATTCGTCCTACATTCGATGCTCCTACCGATCCACTTCCTTCATTTCGTATGTCTTTCCCTGCTTTTTTTCGAACAAGTAAATATCCAATTGAAATGCATCCAAGAAAATAGCTTATAAGCACAACAACGACCTGTTCATACCAGTGCACGCGCTCTCCTATTTTGATGAACTCGCATTAATATTTTAAAATAGATTATCGCTATAATAGCTTATAAATGTGTTGTTTCGAAAAACAACAATTTATATAAATAAGGGAGGGTTAATTTATATAACATTTTGTGGAGCTGATCGGGGTCGAACCGACGGCCTCTTGAATGCCATTCAAGCGCTCTCCCAGCTGAGCTACAGCCCCTTTTTTAAAATATACAATTTTTTAAGTGAACTTTCAAGTATTAATTAAAAACCGATAATGGATGGTACCGTTTAATTAAAAAATTCCCATGTTAATCCAAATTTCAACATCCGCCTATATATTGGATAGCCTAATATTTGATAATATACAGGTCTGCTTGATAAATCTAATTCAGAAAATAAAACAAGAGATTGAATCTGTGCCTCACCTCTCATCTTAATAATTGCTGTATTGAGCGTCATAAAATCGGCAGTATGTACAAACTGTTGATATAACGGTAGATAAACCGGCGTATAATGCTTCGTTGTTAGTAATCCGCTCACATAAAACCGTGTATCAATGTTTAATGATGTAAATAAATCCTCTGCATTATGTAGTTTATAATGAAAATATACAGTATTCGGAATATTCCATAGATATATTTTTTCACCGCCACAATAAGCATAATTTATGGTTAATTCACTGTATTTGTTAATGTAATACTTTGAAGAAAGTTCAATGCCACCATAATTAATTGAAGATATATTTCTGCCGAAAGCAGGATTATTTTGCGATATGTTTGGATCGTATCCAATATAATAAGGATTTGCAATACGATTGTAAAACGGAGTAAGACCAATGTAAAAATTCCTCCCAGTATACTTTAAAGAAAATTCATAACTCATTATTTTATCATATATATCATTAGCATTCTTAAAGTTAATAAGTGATTGTTCCGCTGCCGATAAAAATCTCCCTGATTGTGAAATTGATGCCTGAAGATTACATTTATCCGAATAATAGTATATATAATTACATTTACCGAAAATCGGAACCTTATTGCTTTTTGATTTGAAGGCAGTTTCCGGTATGAATTCAAATGAATATTTTTTGGGCGACTTATAATTCATTGATAAACAAATATTTCCTGAATGTACCTGATGTATTTTGTCCCAGAAGGAGCTACTGATTCGTGTTGAATTCGCATTCCCTCGGAAAGTATACCAGAGTCCGTTTTTCCACTCACCGGTTTTTTCAAGTAATATTCCGGTATTCGTATCCTTATTGTGAAAATCACTCTTATATAATAAAGAACCCTGGGCATTATCTTTAATCTCCCAGTAATACAACAATGCTTTTAACGGTGATATATTTCCTTCTTTCTGATTGATTTCGAATGCACCCATTTTTACATTATGACTGTGCGGCATTTGCTTAACTATGGTATATACGGCAAAAGGGAAATGGTCAATCTCATAAAAATTCCTATCAACGGCAAGCAGCTGTAATGACATATCATATTTTTTAGCCGTTTTATTGAGATTTAACCAGATATTTGAACCGTGATATTGATTATCCGAGTATTTATCAGGGAAGTGTTCTGAAGTACCAGCACTATAAAGTGAGATATCTGAGCGCAATTTTCTGGTAAATAAAATATCAATATGATTCCAGTCATAATCTCCAACACGATAATTGATGCGAGTGTATGGCTGCTGAAGTGTATTTTTATAAGGCGAAAGAAATAATGATGAATACAATCCTGGAATTCTCTGATTGTTTGTTCTGTCAGTGTATATTGATTGTACCATATAATATGGAATATCATTAAAATCCCATGTACCGAATGAAAACGTCTGCAATGGAATGCTATTAAAGACTGGAATACTATGATTTGTGGAAATACCCCTAAAACCAATATATGCACTTTGCCCTAATGCACCAAGGTCGAATGTGCGAAAACCCGGCAATTGAATGAAAGCATCTGCTAAAGATTGAGAATTAACAGCCGCTATATTCGAGTCACATACACTGCTCACACTACTGTCAATAGCAGATGCAAAAAGTTTTTCAGAAATGGCTTGTTTCTGTATCCGTGTCTGAGCAAAACTTAATGTAAAACAGACTGTCTGCAGAAAAACAATTATAAATACCTTAATTGAAAACAACTTCATACTTATCTATCTCGGAATACAAAAATGATGTCATACCCTGTTTTCGATATATTTCCCAAATTTCTTTATAAGCATCTTTCTTATTTGGTAAGGGTGTTCCATTTTTATTACAATTATTTAATGAATTTACAATTTCTTTTACTTTATTGACTACTTCAAATGAATATTCAGGAAACCGATGAATAAACACGGTATTGTTCGTTTCGGTGAGGTCAATATCTGGTAGTATGTGTCCGGATTCTATTAAACGACTCCAGTCTTTTGTTCCGGGTATTGGAGAAAATGAGGATAACCGAACAATAACACCCTGTTGTGCGGCAAAAAATAGGGTATCAATCACTTCAAAAATGTTCTGTCCGGGAAGCCCCATTAAAATATACGCTTCAATCCGATTGCTTGAGAGTCCGGCTCTTTTAAATGATTCAACAACGGCAATAAATTTTTCAGGCGATGCTTTTTGACTGATATCTTTTATCTTCTCTTCTGCGATTGATTCAAGACCCAATCGAATCGTTGCAAAACCCACCGATACCATTTGTTTTGCTATGTCGTCATCAAAGGCATTTACCTGAAGACCATTCGGTGTATGGAATCGGACATTTAAACCTTTTACTGCAACTGTATCAAGTATAACTTTTATATGTTCGTCTTTATCAGTTAATAATGCATCGTCATAAAATACAACGTCCTGAATATTGTACTTTTTTATTGAATATATAAGCTCATCAATAACTGATTTCGGGCTTCGTTTTCTAAATGTTCCACTCAAACGGTAAGAAGCACAAAAGCTACAGCGGAAAGGACACCCTCTCGTGGTCAAAAGTGGCAGAAAGTGCAATGTATGATATAAATCAAAGGCCGGATACGGGATATCATCTAACGACTCATACTCTTTAAAATGTATCCCATCCCATAATTGCTTCGGGATAATTTCATTTAAGCGGTTTTCTGCTTCCCCGGTAATCACATCATCAACCGGACTAGTCTTGCGGGCGTTTTCAGGTGCTAATGTAGCATATACTCCGCCCAGTATAATAGGGGTAATCGGAAAATATTCTTTAATTATTAAGACAATATCTTTCAGTGCCGGGTACCAATATGTCATACCGGAGGTGAGAAAAACTATATCCGGCTTTTTCATAGCATTCAACCGTTTTTTGACTAATTCTTCAGGCATACCGTAACAGCCGTATTTTCTCGGTACAAACGAAAGGTTATCCGGTTTCGGAATTATCCGTTTATAATACTTCCCGGTATAAAATTTTTTATTGTATGGGCTTTCAAGAGAGATTAATTCAGGATCAAATCTATCAAGACAATCAAGTAAATCAATAGTCCAGCCGTGTTCACGCATCACGGCACCCATATATAACAACCCAAGTGGTTTCTGCCAAAGATCAAAAGCAGCAAAATCATAAATCCATGGATTTATTAGTAGGCAATGCACCGATATTCACTAATCTATAAATACGAATTAAATCTTAAAATTTTACTCGGCATTACTTTTCCACCAGAGGTGGATCTTTCTTTGACTGAGAAATTGAAATACTTTTTATAGAAAATTGCTTTCTATATTCTATGCGAATTTCTCTGCCAATACTTTTGTGATTCTTTGTATTTTCCAATAAATTTGTAAAGTGGAATGATAAAATAAAATCAGCAGATATAAATAACCGAATCCCCGTATTAAAATATCCTTTATTCAATCCTAACGACAGGTCCTCATTATCATTTAATCCTGCATCATATTCGAGTAACCATTCTCCAACATTTCTTATACCAACTGTTGCACCCCCAAATATATTTAAATCTTTGTCGTTATCTTTGCGCTCTAAACTGACATTTGAACCAAAATGAACGCTGACATCACCAAACGGTGCCGCATAATTTCTGCTTATCACCCCATAGATACCGCGAGATTTTATCGTATATCGGTCAATATCGGAATGAAAACCCCCATATCCCTGCGTATTGATCCCAATTGCCACACCCGGAAACAATACTGTTTCATCAACAATCCTAAATCGGGCGTCAAAGCCAGCCCGATGATTCCAATTGACACTCCCCTCACCGATAATGTTTTCACCACCATAATAAAACCTGACAAACAACCGATTCAAAATTCCGATACCAGCATCAGCGAGTACACCGCCATTGGGATACACGCGAAGTCCTACAGCCGTCTCCCATTGACCAAGCGTGCCTGCAGTTGGTACATTGACTATCTCAGTTGATACAAGCTGGCGAACAGACAGTTGACTTGATTCATTTTGTCCAAAAACAGGATGTATTCCCCAGAAAATCAATAGTATAATGACATAGTAGTTTCTCATAGAGTGACGGTTTAAATATTTTCTAATGCTTTTCCTATGACATATTCCGCAAGACTTTTATCAAGCTCAAGTAGATATTGAATGAAATTTTTTTTCAAGTAATTAGAAACACCTATCGGTAATCCAAAACGGTCATTGAGAACGCCGATTAAAATCCATAATAATTCCTGAATATTGCCAAACATTAACTGTTTATTGGCGGTTTTAAGCCAACGCTGTAAATAAGATTCACTTTGATTAGTAGCAGCTGCTTTTATAAATTCGGCAACATTAATGATTGCTCCGAATGATTCACCTTTTTTAACGCAATTAATTTGAACATCCCCAATTCTATCGTTCGCAAGCAGGATTTTAACAAGTATTACTGCTTCTCCACGCTCACCCATAAATTCCAATGCCTGCATATCATTTTCAAAAGAACTTTTAATCAAATTAAATTTAAATTTGGGGCACTCATTTTTGATAAACCACTGGCGTCTAAACTTGGCTTTCTTTATTAATGATTTTCTCATCTGTTCATGCAATCGTACTCGAACCGGAGATAAATAATCATCAGTGGAGACAAGTGGTTCATTTGTTTTTACACTCCGCCGCTCGCGTTTGTATTTTATTTTCGACTTTTCATATCCTGCTATGGCTTTTTCGAGAATTTCTTTTATAATGTCTTCCTCAACTTCAAAATTTTCCCGTCGAAGGATATTTATAACTCTTCGTAAATCTGTTGTCCCTTCCTTAACTAAAGCCATAATTTTTAGTTGAAGCGGTTCATGCATCAATATATTGTAGCTTTCAGTTACATAATCACGAATTGTCTCTATTTCAGAAGGCAGGGGAAGAAACTGCTCAATTAACTTTTGCAGTATCTGCTTTTTAGACCTCATCCGATACTGACGGATAAGTTTTTCTACCTCTTTTCGTATAAGTCCTTTGGTAATTTTAACTTTTTTTCGTTTAACAGCACCAAATAAGGACAAAATCGCTTGTTCATATTCGTCCCGGTCTATTGCATTATCGAAATTTTCTAAAATACTATTTTCAAGATTTCTCTTGAAAAAGTCAGAAATTTCGAAATCCTCTTTGCCCTGTTCACGTTCACGAAGTAAGTACTTTATTGTCTGCCGGATTTCGATGAAAATCTTTTCTTTTTGAGTGTCAACAGTCATATTGGTTTTAAAATATGAGACCCTTGAAAAAATCCACTAAAACGCAAACTATCCGCCTCTTTTTAAAGGGGCGGAGCGGCTGCCAAAAGATGAGCTTAAAATTATTGTATAATTTCGCCCATTTAGTATGGGCGAATAGCCCGTGTTAAACCAAAGATTTTAATAATATAATTATTAAAATATAAAATAATAAAAATTTCTAATCTATGTCAAGAAATAACTTAACAAATGTATAATGTATAATATTTATATTGATAATGCTAATAAAAAATAAAACAGGCAGCCATAAGACTGCCTGTTTTAACAGATTTTCATCGGTTTACTGATATTTTAATGAAATAATGCAAGAACATTTTGCGGGGTAATGTTTGCTTGAGCCAATTGAGCAGTTGATGTTTGTTGAAGAATAAGCCATTTTGTCGAATTTAATTGTTCTGCCGCAATATCTGCATCCATAATTCTGCTTCTTGTTGCTTCAGTGTTTGTTAATGCAACACCAAGCGTTGATTCTTTTGTTGAGAGACGAGCATTTATTGCCCCAACCTCCTGAAGTGCGGCGGTAATGGTTTCTATCGCCGAATTTACTTTATCCAGCGCAAAAGAAGCTCCAGTAGCCGTTAACACTCTATTCGCAACATTAGCCGCAGTAACACCCAGCCCGCTTGCAGTGCTATTCGTCGTCAGGTTAATGGTCATTGTATTGGTGGTTCCTTCACCTGTCTGGTAAGAAATATTCGTATATGTCCCATCAATCAGATTTTTATTATTAAAGGTCGTTTCAGTTACAATATTGTCAATTTCAGATGTTAATTGACCGATTTCTGTCTTAATTGCAGTTCGTTCTGCTGAGCCTAACGTGTCGCTTGCCGCCTGTGTTACTTTTTCTTTGATTGTAACAAGAATATCACTGATATTTGTTAATCCGCCTTCTGCAACAGAAAGCACATTTTTAGCGGTACCAACATTATCTATTGCAACAGAAATACCTCTCGCGCGGGCTTCAAGCCGTTTTGAAATGGTAAAACCGGCAGGATCGTCGGCAACTTCATTAATTCGCTTTCCGGTTGCCAATCGCAGCTGACTGACTTCTAAATTCCGGTTGATTGATTTGAGAGCACTGAGGGCATTATATGCAGCAATATTGGTATTGATACGGGTCGAGTCGCCTATTGCCATTCTAAACCTCCTTGTAGAAGATTATATAAATGAATTTTGCTCATTGCCAAATTATAACCTAAAAATGGATTAATCCCATTTTTAAAAAGAGTTCGCTTGTTCTTGTTATCGGCATTCTATTAAGGAACTTTAATACTTTCTTAAAATATTTTACACTTTTTGAAAATAAAAAACGGGAACATATTGTTCCCGTTTGAGCAACCTACATTCTTCAGTATATATTTATCCAATTTTTTGCAAATACGCTTTTGCTCTTCCAATATATTCACTATCAGGATAGTTATTAAGGAGCTTTGTAAATTCTTCTTTTGCCCGAGCAAGATCGCCCATTAAATAATACGTATACCCTAATTTAAATTGAGCATCATCATCCTTTTCTGACTTTATGTTCATAAATACCTTTTCAAAAGCGATAACTGCTGGTTTATAATCCTTCAGAGCAAAATAACATTCCCCTATCCAATAATAACAGTTTGCTGTAAGGATGTTTCCTTGACTTTTTGGCAATAATGCGTTAAACATCTGTAATGCTTCTTTGTATTTTCTAACCTCAAAGGCATCACGCGCCGCCTTGTATTCTGATTCAAAGGTACTGCCGGCAGCAGTCTGCTGTACCATTACCATCGGCTTACCCTGTTCCTCTTTTACAGTAACCTGAGCACCGGTTTTCTCTGGAACAGTCTGTTGTTTTTGTAACGTGGATTCTAATTGATTAATTTTTTCATTTTTGAGAACAATTTCAGACCGTAATTGATTGATTTCATCCTGATTTGTTTTGATTTGTTTTTCTAATGCTGTAAGCTGCTGTTTCAAGTTATTAATTTCTTCTGTTTGAGTACCCGTTAATTGTGCCTGTTGGACTTGTTGAGCATTGAGCAATTCTATCAAATCGCTTTCCTTTTGTGTAGTTGATACTGTCTTTTGTTTTCGGTGTAATAGTGCACAGTTAAACACAAAAAGAAGCGATATACACGTTACAATGCTATAAGTAACTAATTTCCTATGAAGCATATAACCTCCACAATTCTTCATCTTTTAAATATAACAAATATTCTTTATATTTGTTTATATTTTCTCAATGAAATATAAAAAATACCGTATATCCCTGTTAATATCAATACAGCACAGATTCCTTGATTAACAGAAACACTCACTCCATCATTATGAAATAATATCATACTTTCTTCATAATACCGGAATATGTCTTCAATAAATCGAGAAACACCGTAAAATATCAAGAATAAAAAGAAGGTTTTGTTTTTAACTACGGTATATCGCTCAAGATACAGCAATAATAAGAAATTAATTAATCCTCCGAAGGAAGCATATAATTGCGTTGGATGGAGAGCCTGGTTTGGAAATATAAAACCTCCAGGACTATTTTCAGGGAATGTCACTCCCCATGAATGTAAACAGGGTGTTCCAAAACAACAACCTTGAAAAAAGCAGCCAATTCTCGTAATAGCAAATCCAAGTGCGACTGAGGGAGCTATAACATTAAAGACCGATAATTTTGAAACATTTTTAAACTGTAAATAAATAATCCCGCTTACAGAAGCAAGTATAATTCCACCCAAAACTGTCATTCCATAGATGCCCACCGCCCCGCTGCTCTGAATCGGATTGATTATATCAAGATAATGCCCTTTAAATTCGTCTAAGTGAAATATTGTATACATTAATCTGGCACCAATTATTCCGGATATACAAACAACAACAGCAAAATCTAAAATAATATTCTGGTCAACACCTGTTTTCTTTGCCCGTTTTAAACTCAATATAATTCCCAAAATAAATGAAAGCACCAAAAGCAATCCAAATGGATGCAGTTCGAACCAGCCAATTTTAAACAACACCGGATGCATAATAAATCTACCCCTCTTTCTAAATATTTTTTTGTTAACCTGAATTATTCATAAATCTGCTTGATAGGTTTAAACTATTTGTTTTCTTTAAAACAAAGTTTGAAAATGGTTTTTCTTGTAACCGATTGTTATATGAGCACAGAGCCTGCATTTTATCAAAGTTTATGAATAAGGCAGGTTAATAATATTTAATACGTTTATACTCTATTCTAAGAACAATACCAATCATTGTCATAAGGGTAACTAAAAAAGATCCTCCATAACTTAAAAACGGGAGTGGCAAACCGGTAACCGGCATTATATTGACAGTCATCGCAGTGTTCACGATAATATGAAACCCTATAACAGAAGCAAATCCAATTACCAACAAACTTTCAAACCGCTCATGTGCATTGACGGCAATGGTAACCATTCTGCTTATTAACAAAAAATATACTAATAATACAATAGAAATACCAATGAAGCCAAATTCTTCACCAATGATTGAAAAAATAAAGTCGGTATTCTGCATCGGTAAATATTTAAGTTTAGTCTGCGTGCCTTTTAAGTATCCTTTTCCAGTAAATCCGCCTGAACCGATAGCGTTAACAGATTGAACTACTTGATAACCAGAACCTTTTGCATATTGGAGAGGTTTAAACATTACTTCAATTCGTTTTTTCTGATAGTCTTCTAAATGGTCCCATATTTTATCAGTTATTAATCCAACAGCGATATTTAATAAAAAAAGCCCAACGACAACAAGTAATGTTTTTCGTGAAAAATAAAGCACAGCCGCAACAATTCCCATCCATAAAAGAAATAAATTGAATTTAAAAGAAGTTATAACACTTAAAACAGGAGAAACCAACACAAATAAAGTAAACGGCTGTATCCCTGCCCAGAATAATAATGGCAGATTTACAAACAACAGCACCAGACTGGTTCCTAAATCCGGCTGTTTTTTAATAAGAATTGTCGGAGGTATAATCAAGAGAAAAATTATAATCAGGTCTTTCAACCGATTCTGATGAAGTTTACATTGAGATAAATACCGGGCAAGAGCGATAACAATAGCAATTTTTGCAAACTCGGATGGCTGAAAACACATACCACCAATTCTTATCCAGCTTGCAGCGGCTTTCCCAACACCAATTTTTAGCACTGCAATGAGTAAAAAAAAGGCAATACCATAAAAAATATATGCAAAAGCAAATAACATCTTTGTTGGAATAAGAAACACTGTTATTGCCGCAATAATTCCAAAACAAAACCATAGCAGTTGTCTCTGGAAATCTGTTGACTGCTCTTCAACCCATACTTGAGCAGAATACAATGCTAAAAATCCAAAAATCAACAAAATAAAAACCAAAGAGATTAAATACCAATCAAGTTCCCGTATGCTGAATTCTCGAGCCATATATATTATTTGCCATTTTGTTTTTGAATATCTGAAGATTCTGTTACTATTTTTCCGGAACGGAGCTTCTCCAGCCGAAAAAATTCTTTGAATATTTCTCGAGCAATTGGACCGGCTACTTTACCACCACCGCCGCCGTTTTCTACAAATACTGCTATTGCTATCACCGGGTTTTCTTCCGGTGCATATCCAATAAACCAAGCATGGTCTTCACCCTGAGGATTCTGGGATGTTCCCGTTTTTCCGGCAATTAGTACCTCAGGATGTTTTACCGTCCGGGCAGTTCCAGCCGACCCATTTACAACATTATGCATACCCAACCGTACTGCTTCCCAAACATCATCACGGATAGAAGAAATTTGAGACTCAGTAGTCTTAGGCACATATACGACTGAATCAGTTTTCGGGTCTACAGCATACTTTAAAAGATGCGGTTGTATTAATTTGCCCCGAGTACCAATAGCACCCGCTAACCGCGCCATTTGAAGTGGAGTGACAAGCAAGTCACCCTGTCCAATTATAAGGTTAATCATCTGCCCTTTCTCCTTCCACCCACCCTCACTTTTATACTTTCTATCCATATAATCCTTGTCAGGTAAAATACCCCCATTTTCACCGGGTATATCCACGCCGGTTGGTTCTCCAAACTGAAACAGCTTCCCGTATGATGACCATTGATCAAACGTCAATTTCTGGGAAAGGTTATAAAAATATACATTACACGACTGCTCTATCGCTTCAATCAAATTGAGTCTCCCGTGTCCTTCTTTTTTCCAGCAGTTATGGACTTTACCTCCCATACGGAAAGTTCCCGTGCAAACAAATGTTTGTTCAGGAGTGATAACATTTTCGTTCAGCGCTGCTATTGCTCCGATAAGCTTGAATGTAGAACCTGGGGGATATTTACTTTGAGTAACCCGGTTATAGAGAGGAGCATGAGGATCATTTAATAACTGATTAAGCTCAGCTTGGGAGAAATGGCTGCTCATAAATGTCGGCTCGAAATCCGGTTTGCTGACAGCGGCATACATCTCACCATTCTGCGGATTAAGCGCAACAATAGCTCCCGTACTATCCTTTAATAGTTCTTCACATTTCTTTTGCAAATCCCGGTCTATTGTCAGTATAAGATTATATCCAACAACCGGTTGTTTGGAATTCGATGTTTTTATTTCTCGTATTTCCCTCCCAAGCGCATCAACCAGCACATATTTCAATCCTTTTTCCCCGCGCAGGAGCTTTTCATAATATCGCTCAATTCCTTGTTTTCCTATAATGTCCCCAGAGTTATAATAGTCTTCTCCTAACGTCTTTATTTCGTTTTCGTCTATTTCTTTTATATACCCCAAAAACAGCGATGCTCGAATACCCGAAGGATATTCTCGTCTCGGCTCAACTTGAGAAATTACACCAGGCAAATCCAACTTATTTTCTTCGAAAAACGTTAATTCAGCGTGCGTCGTATTCATTATCTTAATCGGCTGGTATTTGGTTGGAGCATTGGTTATTTTTTCAGTAATTACTTTAACGTCATTCGGGAATTGTTCAGTGAGAATTTTATAAAAGAACTCATGACTTTTTAACTCATACGGGATTACAGAAATTGAATACGCTGGTGTATTATCAACTATCAATACCTTGTTTCGGTCATAAATCAATCCGCGTGTCGGAATAACGTCAGTTTCACGAGTTACATCTGCTCGTGAACTCAAATAATCCTCTCCTCCACCTAAAATCTGAATATAAAAAAAGCGTCCAAGAACAGCTAAAAAAATAATAATAGTGACTCGTATATAGATATTACGCCGCAATAATATATCTTCACTATCATTACCATACATCATTACATTACCTCCGTTATCGTTTTTGACTGTAAAATATTAAACAACCAATAAAAAGTGTATAAATGCTCGACGGTAATGAATAAACAAACAATAAACGCCAAAAATTAAACTCTGTATTGATAGTATAAATGGCATTAAATAATATATCGTGCAACAAGATCACAATAAACAGAAATACACTAAATTGGACAAGTTTCTGTATTTTATGTGCTTCAGGCATATAGCCGATAATAAATCCAGCAACCGTTTTCGTTAATGCATGCATCCCAATCATTCCACCACTGAAAGCATCCAATAAAAACCCAACAAAAAAACCTGTAACGGTAGTCATAATCTGAGAATGGCGGGTACCAAAAAAGAACAAAAGTAATAATACCAAATCCGGCTGAACCCTCGTGTTTGGAACAAGTATTAATGCAAAATATCTTAAAAATGTTATTTGAACGACAATAACACTCATAAATCCGATACTCCACTTTATAAGATTTTCATTAACAATTTTCAGCACACGTGCCGGCATATAGAACACTATTATTATTTATTAATTTTATTATTTTTTATTTGTCCTGTACTACTGCTGTCTACCAAAGCATTTGTAATAACACTTACTTCTCTCAGAGCACCATAGTTAACAAAAAGACGCACAAAAACAGTCTTAAATAAGCCCGGCTCTTTTGCATATTCTTCAACTATTCCTATTGGTATACCATATGGATATATATTGCTGTGACCGGAAGTAACGACTGAATCTCCCTTTTCAACTCCTGCACTTGCATTCACTTCCATTTTTGCAAAAACATCACCTTTATATTGAAGAAATCCTACCGATTCTCCATACTGTGTCCGTACAACAGCGCTTACTACAAAATGCGCTTCGGTTAATAATTGGCAGATAGCGGTATTTTCTCCTGCATTGTAGACTTTACCAACTAATCCAGTAGCGATAACAACAGGATCATTCTTTGAAATACCATCCTTTTTGCCGATATCAATAGTAACAAAACTAAATAAAGGAGTAGTCCAGTGAATAATCGAGCCAGTTTTAAAATCATACCCATGACGGCTCTTTAAATTCAATATATTTTGCAGTCTCTGGAGCTGTTCTTGTACCTCCCGAAACTGTGCAATTTCATACTGTAAGCGAACATTTTCTGTGCGCAAATGTTTCAGTTCGTCCATTGCAGAGAACACTTCTGAAAACCAGTTCAACTTACTCGTAACCGCGCCGGAGACATCAGCAAAAATAGCACGAATGGTAAGAACCTGCTCGGTTTGATTTGAAAAAAGCAGTGTCAAAGAAATTGCGAAACACAATAAAAACACAAAATAATTCTTGAATGTTATTAAAAACCGAATAAATTGTTCCACGGATGACCATCCTTTGGTCAAAAACTATCGGCGACTCCTCATGAGAACTTTTGAATAAAATTCTATATCATCCAGTACCTTGCCGACGCCACGAACAACGCAGGTCAGAGGATCTTCTGCGACATTAATCGGCAAATTAGTTTCCTCTCGCAATCGTTCGTCAAAACCTTTCAGTAATGCACCGCCTCCCGTCAAGATTATTCCCCGGTCTAATATGTCTGATGCTAATTCAGGCGGTGTCTTTTCTAATGAAAGACGAACAGCATCTACAATAGCATTAATCGGCTCACTTAACGCTTCACGTATTTCAACAGAACTGACTTCAGTTGTTTTCGGTACACCGGCAACTAAATCTCGCCCTTTCACCGCCAATGTTATTTCTTCTCCTAAAGGAACCGCTGAACCCAATGTACATTTTATGTCTTCGGCTGTTCTTTCGCCGATAAGCATATTATAATTTCGTTTAAAAAATTGTATTATTACTTGGGTCATTTCATCACCGCCGATTCGTGTTGATGTCTCGCATACGATTCCGGACAATGCAATTACTGCTATCTCAGTTGTCCCTCCGCCAATATCAATTACCATATTTCCTACTGGTTGGTGAATTTCCAATCCGACGCCAATTGCAGCCGCCATCGGTTCTGCAATCAGCAATACTTCTCCCGCACCAGCATGTTCTCCAGAATCTCGAACCGCTCGTTTTTCTACTTCAGTTATACTCGATGGTACTGAAATTATCATCCGCGGATGAATAAACCGATTAATATGAACCATTTTAATAAATTCTCGAAGCATGTCCTCCACTACTTCGAAATCTGCAATAACTCCATCTTTCATCGGACGAATAATCTCTATGTCGCTCGGCGTCCTTCCAAGCATTCTCTTCGCCTCGTGTCCGATTGCAACCATCTTTCTACTCTGCTTATTTAACGCTACAATTGATGGCTCATTTACAAGAATCCCTTTGCCCTTCACGTAAATGAGCGTGTTCGCTGTACCTAAATCAATTGCAATATCGCTCGAAAAAAAATTAAATGACTGAAAAGCCATTGACACCTCTATTCATTACATATAGTTGTTCAGTGCCTATTTGTACTTGTCCGAATCTTTGATGCTTAATGTCTAAAATGCCTGTATCCGGTAAAAACCATCGCCATTGAGGATTCTTCTGCCGCAGCAATTACCTCATCATCACGAATTGAGCCGCCAGGTTGTATAATTGCTGTTGCGCCCGCTTCATACGCCGCATCTATACCATCTCGGAACGGGAAAAAAGCATCGGAAATAACAACCGATCCTTTGAGATTTATATTTGCTTTTTGTGCTTTCATTACTGCAATCTCAGAAGAATCAATCCGAGACGGCTGTCCCATACCAATGCCCAGAGTTCTATCCGGAGCACAATAAACAACCGCATTTGATTTCACATATTTTATCATTTTCCAGCCAAAAAGCATCGCTTCCCACTCTGCCTCGGTCGGTTTCCTTTTCGTTACAACTTTAAAACTGGCAGGATTCTCCGGAGAAATATCCCTGTCTTGAAGAAGAATCCCTCCATAAATTGTCTTAAATTCAAAAAACTGCCGATTCAAATGAAATGTACCATCAACTTTTAAAATTCGGAGATTCTTTTTCGCTGATAAAATCTCTAACGCCTGCTGTACATAATCCGGAGCGACAACCGCTTCAACAAACATCTGAGAAATTTTTTGAGCCGTAAGGACATCAAGTGGACGATTCAAGCCAATAATTCCGCCATAGGCAGACACTGAGTCAGTTGCAAGCGCCTTTTCAAAAGCTTTAACCAATTCAGCATCGTATGCAACACCGCACGGATTTGTATGTTTTATTATTGCTACGGCTGGCTTCTCATATTCGTATGAAAGCGCTAAAGCGGAATCAATGTCTGCTAAATTGTTATATGATAACTCCTTGCCGCTTAACTGACAATATGGTAAATGTTCTAAAGAACGGGAATATAAAGCGGCTTTTTGATGTGGATTTTCACCATACCGCAGGCATTCAACTCTTTCCAAAATCATATGGATAGTATTAGAAAAGCCGAAATCTTCAGAAATTTGATGACACAAATAATTGCTGATATACCAATCGTAAGCTGAAGTAAGAGAAAATGCTTCTAATGCGAATTGTAAAGATTCTTCTTCTGAAATACTGCATTCTTTTTCGGATAGTGTTGTTATTAACCGATCATAACTGTCCGGTGACGAGACCGATACAACATTTTTAAAATTTTTTGCAGCCGCACGAAGTAAGGCAACTCCGCCAATATCAATATTTTCAAGTACTGTATCAATTGTTGACTGCGGGTTACTGCTCGCTTCTACAAATGGGTATAAATTCACAACAACCATATCTATTCCGGTAAGACCGTACTTTGCTAATGTATTTCTGTGATTTTCTTTCTCCCGCAGTGACAATATGCCCATAAATATATGAGGATGGAGTGTTTTAACCCGTCCATCTAAAAGCTCCGGAAACTGGGTAACATCTTCAACTAATCGATGCGGAACATTGGAATTTTTAAGCAATACAGCAGTTCCGCCGGTGCTGATAATTGTAACTCCCAATTCAACCAGGTGCCTGGCAAAATCAACAATCCCGGTTTTATCATATACACTGATAAGCGCA
>Ga0315291_10002287_pt1 | contig 25189 bp, 23 predicted proteins | sample YL17G12_20_MG_FD_203070 | JGI IMG/M metagenome (GOLD analysis project Ga0315291, IMG submission 203070) | Sediment microbial communities from Yellowstone Lake, YNP, Wyoming, USA - YL17G12_20 | ecosystem: Environmental > Aquatic > Freshwater > Lake > Sediment | place: USA: Wyoming | collected...
GACTCGATAATTCAACGCACCGGCAGGAGCGACTACCTCAATCACATCGCCCTGCTTGCGCCCCAGTAATACTTTGCCTATAGGGGAAGAAATGGAGAGTTTCCCCTTTAACGGACTGGCTTCATTAGGATTCACCAGTTTATAGCTAATTTCCTCACTGTCAGACAATCCTTGAATTGTAACCGTAGTACCTATAGATACCACAAGGTCACTGGGCCGTTCTTCATTCACGACCGCCGTCTTCAGCATAGACTCCAGATGCCTAATTCGGGCCTCAACCATTCCCTGGCGCTCCCGCGCCGCCTCCAAAGGTGCGTTTTCGCGGAAGTCCTTGTCAGCAGCAGCTTTGCGTATGTCCTCAGCAAGCTTGGGGCGCTCCTTTTTCAACTCAGTCAGTTCCGTCTTGAGTTCCTCATACCCCGCCGCTGTCATGACGATAGTCGATGGTTTTCCCTTGGTTGAAGCTGTACGTGCGGAAGTAATTTTTTTCACGCGCAGATGGACGGAAAGGTTAGTGCTGGTTAATCCCTCCTTTTTAGCATAGGCTAAAAAAGCCTTTACAGCGGCTGTGACCTTCGATACATCTGTAGTGGCACTGTTTATGCTTTCTGCGTAATTCGCTACCTCTATGGCAGTGATATCTCTAATGGGACGGGATTTCCCACACCACGTGACGAATTTATTTAATTCCTGTCTAAATTCATCTTTCTGCTCTAGAGAAAGGCCGGCAAGAAAACCTGCTGCAACCTCGGCTAAACTCTTTTCTTCACTCACAATTACATCTTCCTACAATCCGTTTTGACGACCTTTTTCATGAAGGAATTCATGAACCCGCCTAAAATAGTCAAATCCTCAGTGGGGAGATAATGGGAGGCAGAGCTGTCAAACAGGATATTAACAGAAGGAGGGATTTCATCCTCGCCGATATTAAAAATACATGCTATGGGTAACTTGGGCAAAGCCTTAAACCAGAAGGCCGCGTCGCCTATGCTGCCCATCGGCTGGCCGCCAAGAGCATTTGCCGACTCCCTGAAACTATCGATATTACTGTCGAAGAACTCGATCATCGGCCGGGACACCAGATTAATGAATTTCTGTTCAAACAGCTTCGCTCCGGGGAGTTGGCGATAGCTTATCCACGTACCGGATACAGCCGTGCCATCGGCATGCGTTAAATAATGCATAAGAAGCACTTCGATCATCTTGGGTACCCGAACATCAGCCCCCACCTCCGCAGTTTCGCACCCGGGGAATTGTACCGTATAGGTCCGGTTAAACAGAGGAATTATGAACTTATCCTCCTCGTACTCGACACCGCTCGCTGAAGCCGCGGCTCGCGGATCGACCCGCGCCATGGATTCCACCGCTTTAGTATACGCGTCATCGAGACCCATTGCTGAATGCCGGAAACGACTTTTCCAAGATTTTACTATAATAGCACTGAATGGCTATAGTCACAAGTCGATCTTATATCATTATCAGAACTAGGAATACTCAGGAACTGCTTCTATATAGGAGACTATAGCAAGAGGTGCAGGATTCTTCCTGCCGGGGTTTTAGGGGTGTCCCGTAAGGGCTTGATTAATCAAGCCCTTACATAAGTCCCCCTGTAGGGGCGAACCCCTGTGTTCGCCCTGTCTCGAAGTTTTACGAGGATTACAGGGGGTTGGATGATGAATTGATACACCAGTCACAAGTCTATCGCATTTTATTTTTTACCGCATTCTGTTATAGTTATATTGTATATTCCAGTGCAATATCAAAAGGAATTTTAGTGAACGTTGGCCCAAACAAAGGAATAAGCCCAAACTTCTTGAGGAAAAGCATCCTCTACCTGGTTATTATTGCTACACTGGTAGCGCTCTTTTTCGCTTTCAGGCCGCCATCAGAAGAAGTAGAAAAGTTAACGATGACCGAATTAACCCGGATGGCAATAGAGGGACAGGTGGTCCAAAACGGCTCGGTCGTCGACAATAACCTGATAGAGAGCGTCGTGCAATCGGGTGACAAACTTACCATTGAATTCGCAAACGGCGACAAGGCAGAGGCCCATATGCTATCGGATAGCGTACAGGCATTTGAACTGTTCGACCCGCTCGGAATAGACTACAGCTATGTCCCGCCCAGCAGCTTTAGCTGGACCAGTCTGCTTTTCACAGTCCTGCCTTTATTATTATTCATCGGTTTTATATGGTTCATCTTCAGGGGCGCCCGGGGCGTCGGTAACCAGGCCATGAACTTCGGTCGCAGCAAGGCGCGCCTGTTCACCGGCACAAAGTCCAACATCACCTTCAACGATGTCGCCGGTGTCGATGAGGCCAAACAGGAACTGCAGGAAGTAGTAGAATTCCTCAAAAGCCCCAAGAAGTTCTCCGCTCTTGGTGCACGCATCCCCAGAGGCGTACTACTAGTGGGGGCACCTGGTACAGGAAAGACCCTGCTCAGTCGCGCTGTAGCCGGCGAGGCTGGCGTGCCCTTCTTTTCGATGAGCGGCAGCGAGTTTGTTGAGATGTTCGTGGGCGTTGGTGCGTCACGTGTTCGCGATCTGTTCGAGCAGGCGAAACGCAACAGCCCGTGCATAGTATTCATCGATGAGATTGACGCCGTAGGACGCCATCGCGGCGCAGGCTTCGGCGGCGGGCATGACGAGCGTGAGCAAACGTTAAACCAGATTCTGGTTGAGATGGATGGCTTCGACACTTCCACTAACGTGATTGTGTTAGCCGCTACCAACCGTCCTGATATTCTCGATCCCGCGCTGCTCCGACCCGGACGCTTCGATCGCCAGGTGATCCTCGATCGCCCGGACATCAAGGGGCGCAAGGCGATACTAAAGGTCCATGCCAAAGATATGCCGTTCGAGGACAATGTCGACCTTGAGGTAGTCGCAAAACAGACGCCGGGATTTTCCGGCGCCGACCTTGCCAATCTTGTAAACGAAGCAGCGATCCTCACAGCGAGACGTGAGAAGAAGAAAATAAGCATGACCGAGTTAGAGGAATCTGTCGATCGCGTGATCGCCGGTCCCGAGAGAAAAAGCAGGCTCATCAGCCCGAAAGAGAAAGAGATAACGGCATATCACGAGGCAGGGCATGCAGTTGTAGCCCACTCTCTGCCTAACGCAGATCCGGTACATAAAGTCTCGATAATCCCCCGCGGCATTATGGGAGGATATACCCGCCTGCTTCCCACCGAGGATCGTCATATGTGGACCTATGCCCAGTTCAACGACACTCTTGCCACCATGTTAGGCGGACACACTGCTGAGAATTTAATCTTCGGCGAAGTCACAACAGGCGCAGGCAGTGACCTTGAGCAAGTCGCCCGCATTTCCCGTCGCATGGTCACCGACTACGGAATGAGCGAGAAGCTGGGCCCACGCACCTTCGGAAAGCGTGAGGAACTGGTCTTCCTGGGGCGCGAAATAGCTGAGCAAAAGGATTACAGCGAAAAAACTGCTGAGGACATCGATGAAGAAGTGCATAATATCGTGCAGCGCGCGCAAAGCGTCGCCAGAGAGGTACTCACCAACAACAAAGAGAAGCTAGTAAAACTGGCGGAGGCTCTGATCGCCAACGAGACCATCGAGGGAGACACCCTGGAAGCTCTACTCGGCAAACGCGCCACCGAGCCGGCCGCCAAACCATCATCCTAAACTCACTACGAGTCCACTAAGATGTGGGCTACCTCCTGCCGAGGCTTGCTACTTCAAAGAAAGGACTTGTACCCTGATTTCTTTACACTTCCCCCAAGTATGGGGGAGCAGAGTGGGTTGGATGATAAATCAACCCATACTTCGACAACTAGAGGTGCATGACTCCTCATGCCATAATGTCGACTATGCCTCTACACAGCATGATAAAGAGGTGCAGGAGATTTCTCTCCTGCAGGGGGTTTGGGGGTGTCCCCCATCTCTTTTCACTTTCCCCCATGACTGGGGGATAACAGGGGGTTGATTAACTTTAATCAGAGGTTTCTAAGCTATGATAGAACTGACTAAGAAGCCCATCGATCCGCATGCCGTTATCGAGAGCGTCAGGGGCAATCCAGCTAACGGCGCAGTAGTTAGTTTTATCGGTTCCCTTCGCGATCTCTCCTCCGATGGGAAACCGCTTCGATACGCAGAATGCGAGTTTGAAGCGGATGCGGTCAAGAAACGCCTCAACGAAATCAGCGAAGAAATCCGCTTGAAATGGAACCTCTCGAAAGTCTCAATCGCCCATCGCTACGGTCGCATAGGCGTGGGAGAGTTGATCCTCGTAGTAGCAATATCCGCCACCCGCCGCAGGGAGGCATTTGAGGCTTGCCAGTATACCATCGACCGCGTCAAAGAACTGCACCGGCTGATAGAGATCGTTTAAGAGAGAACCCCATCCTCACGCAAAGCTGCTACCTCTTCCCGCGACATTCCCAAAAGTTCACCCAGCACATACTCCGTGTGCTCACCCAGCATAGGGCTGCAATGCTTCACTCTGGCCGGTGTCGCCGAGAATTTCCACGGCGGCCCCAGCGCAACGCGCCTCCCGACGTTGGGATGAACCACATGTGTGGATACATTGCGCTCCTTGAGATGCGGATCGCTGTACAACTCCACGCCTTGAAGAGCGGCGACGGCAGCGACGCCGGCTTTTTGAAGAAGCTCCATCGCCTCATAATGCGTATAGTTGATCGTCCACTCGCCGATCAGTCTATCAAGGTCCTCCTGGTTGCACCATCTGCCATAGGCATCGGAGAATCGTTCGTCCCTGGTCCATGATGGATTTCCCAAAGCCTCACAGAACAATCTCCACTCATCCTCAGTAGCGATTACGATGGAAATCCACCGGTCGTTCTTGCACGGATAAACGTTATGCGGAGCCAGAATATCGTCGCGGTTGCCCTTACGAACGGCAACTCTTCCATTCATGATGTAATCCATAAGAGAATCGCTGAAATTTATCGCAACAGTCTCAGTAGAAGAGAGGTCTATATATTGCCCCTCGCCGGTGCAGGCTTTGTGGTAGAGTGCGACGAGTACAGCGAACGCGCTTGTAGATGCGCTCCTTAAATCGCTGGAGCCCATGAGCGGCACCGGGCGCTTGTCGGGGTAACCGGTAAGATGAGCGGCGCCGCCAAGCGCAGAGAACGTCGGCGCAAACCCTGTATAGCTGCTCTCCGGTCCTTCTGAGCCGAGAGCCGAAGACGACAGCATAACGATATCGGGCTTGATCGCCTTGATGACGTCATAGCCCAGTCCCAGCTTATCCATGATGCCGGGGCGGAAGTTCTCAATCACCACATCGCTCACAGCGACCAGCTTTTTAGCTATATTGACAGCTTTTGACTTTCGCAGGTCTAGAGCGATCGACATCTTATTCAAATTCAGGTCGTTGAACACAGGCGACTTGTCGAGCCCTTTTGTGGATAAACCCAGCGTTAACGAACGAATCCTAGCATGATCGGGACGGTGGCTGCTTTCGATCTTGATGACCTCAGCGCCGAGAAATGCCAGAAGTTCGGTGGCATAGGGCCCAGCCCAGGCCCAGGTGAAATCGGCGATGCGCACACCTTCCAATGGTAGACGCGGCGTCTTCGTCCCACTCATAATTAGATAACCCCTGCCCCTCTCATACGCATAAGATCTTCTTTGCCGTACCCCAGGCGATCGATAAAAATCTCCTCGTTATGCTCGCCGAGCATGGGCGCAGGATGATGGAAACAATGCGGCGTCTCAGAAAAACGATAAGGAGATGTGGGACAACTCACATTACCCATCACCGGATGCTCAACTTCACCGAAAAACCCGCGCGACTCAAGCTGCCTCGAAGCAACGAGGTCGGCCACCGTGGTCACCATACCGATGGGACAGTTCGAAGACTGGCAGCGGTGATACAACTCCTCCTTGGTATAATCCTTCATCCACTCGGCAATGTGTTCGTTTATATCCTGCGCGTACTTGTATTTCCCCATCTCACCTTGATACTTCTCTTCCCTGGCCCACTCCGGATCGCCCAGCAGACGAAGTAACCCCTTCCAGTGATGATCCCCGCCCAACGTTATCAGCACATAGCCATCTTTGCATCGCTGCAGCCCCCCCACCATCTGCTGCATGAACACGGTGCTGAACTTGGTCTCCCCCTCGTTGCCGTACATGCCGATCTCCACACGCTCCAGCGCCATCAGCGCCTCCTGCTTGGAGATATCGATGTGCTGCCCCTCGTCGCTAAAGAGTCGGCCGTACAATGCAGCCATTGTAGCAGTCGCCGCGCTCAGCCCGGCATCCATATCACCGAGGAAGCTGGGGCCCTTCGTAGGAATCGGCGTCTCCTTCGGCAGTATCGACGACAGTACCCTTGCCACGCCGCTGCCGTGATAGGAATTCAGGTGATATGCTTTGTAATCTCGATACGGGCCGTACTGTCCGAACGGCGTGATCGATGTCATAATGAGGCGTGGATTGATTTTACTGAGATTTTCGTAATCGAACCCGCGATCCTTCATCGACAGCGGAGGATTGTCTTCGATAAAGACATCGCAATCCGCGACGAGTTTCAAAAATATATCGCGTCCGGTGACTGTATCCGGATCAAGTGTGATGCCGAGCTTACTGGTATTGAGGAAAAGGAAGAAACCGCTGCGCTCAGGATGAGGGATATCGTCGAGGAAAGGCTCCCGCCTCCTGGCGGAATCACCAACCAGCGGCGGTTCAATTTTTATTACCTCGGCTCCAAGATCGGCGAGGAGTTTGCTGCAATATGGGCCGGAAACGAACTGGGCGTACTCCAGCACCTTAAGCCCTGACAGGGCAGCTTTAACCATTCTTGTTTCTTCCGCTTTAAATAGAAACTGGCTTGAAAGTCTTAATCATGCCTACGAGACCAGCATAAGCAGTTCAGAAATTATCCAACCAAGGACACCGCATATCGGGAATGTCATGACCCAGGCGAGCACGATGTTTCCTGCAACACCCCACCTCACTGCCGATAGCCGCTTTGTTGCCCCAACACCCATAATAGACGCAGTGATGCAGTGAGTAGTGCTCACCGGAATGCCGAACGCTGATGCCGCCTCAATCACCGAAGCGGCTGCCGCCTCCGCGGCAAAGCCATTCACAGGCCTGAGGGATGTCATCCGTGTACCCAATGTTTGGATTACCCGCCATCCTCCCAGCGCAGTGCCACAGGCAATAGATACAGCACTTAGAGCTATTATCCAGAAGGGAACGCTCCACTCGGTGCTGCCGCTATGAATCATCAATGCTATAGCCATGAGGCCTATTGGCATCTGTCCATCATTCTTACCGTGAGCATAAGCCATAAACGCGGCGGAAAGGATCTGCAATCTTGAAAAATGCCCCTCCACCTTTAACGGTGACGCCCGGCGCAGAAGCCAATACAACGCCACCATCACCAGGAACCCTGCGGCAAGACCAAGGGCGGGAGCGACGCCTACCGACGGGAGGACCTTGGTCGTTAAAACCTTCCAGACAATCGCAACGCTTCCAGCAGCGGCGATGCCCGAACCGACCAGTCCGGCGATAAGGGCATGGTGCAGGCTTATCGGCAATCCGAAACGTGTCGCAACAGCACCCCAAACGACAGCCGCTAAGAGCGCAGCGACTATTACTTCATAGCTGATATACTCTGATGCCACTATGCCCTTGCCGATAGTATGAGCTACCGCAAGACCGGTGGCAGCGCCAGCAAAGTTCAAGACAGCAGCCATAGCTATAGCTTTAACAGGAGAAAGAACACGCGTGCCGACTACCGTAGCGATAGCGTTGGCGGCATCGTTTGCGCCGTTTACAACGGCAAAACCAACTGAGAGGAGTATTATAAGTATGAACCAGGCAATATCAGGCACGTTTTATCATTTCTTTAAGGTCACACTCAAGTGCGTTTTATCATAATGCCTTCGAGGACATTGGCAATATCCTCACAGCGATCGTTGGCGGCTTCCATATACTCATATATCTCCCGCCACTTTATAACTTCAGCAATATCTATTTTCTCCTGGAAAAGTTCCGCTAAGGCCGCACGGACTACAGCATCAGCCTCGTTCTCCAGCCTGTTTATCTCGATGCAATGATCGGGGAGCTTACTCAGTTCTTTCCGGTTTCGTATAAGAGGCACAGCCTCGCTGACCTCTTTGCTGATTTTGACGATGATAGCCGCAAGCTCAAGCGCCCGCTTCGTGGGACGCACAACATCATATAGCGCCATACATGAAGCCGCATCTTCGATACAGTCGGCCACATCGTCCAGATGCTCGGTCAGGTGAGATATATCTTCGCGATCTATAGGCGTAATGAACGTAGAGTTCAGCATTGCGACGATGCGGTGGGTGATTTCATCGCCATCATGCTCAAGCTCTTTGATTTGACGCGCCTTGCCGGGCACATCGTCCCATTTTTCTATCATTTCGGCGAAGAGGTTGGCTGTCTTTACAACATTGCGAGCGCTCTCTTCGAACAGATCAAAGAATTTCCCTTCCTTAGGTACGAAGGAGATTCTCGGTATCAAAGAAAATTTCAAATAAACACCTCCTCGGATGTCCCAATATATCAAACCAGAAAGCCAGAAAGTTGTCAACCAAAAAGGCAATCCGATTTCACCTGTGGATCATGATCAGAGATGCGGGATTCCTCCTGTCGGCAGATAAGGGATGATTCCAATAACAATTTTAAAAATGTAGGGGCGATTCATGAATCGCCCTCTGGATTGCCTGATCAAGTCAGGCAATGACGGGTTAGTAAGAGGTGTCCTTCCGGCATCGGAAGGACCGGGGTCTTTCGCTCGGCGTGGTGTTCTTCACCTCGCCAAAAAAGGTTGAAGGTGAAGAACACCTTCAACAGCGTAGAAAATCCTCCTGATATCCCCCTTTGTTAAAGGGGGACTGAGGGGGATTAGAGACACAGGGGGTTGAACCAGAAAAATCATGTAAATCTATGTCTGGTTAGACAGGGAGATTCTCACCATTAATCAATCCACTCCCCAGATTTTATTCCAGTGCTCACTTTACATACGTTTCTGATATAATGTGAGCCTCAATTATGCGTGACGGATTTGAGATAATCGATCACACGGCCGATGTGGCCATCGCCGCCTACGGCACCGATTTAAAGAAGGCTTTTGCCAACGCGGCGCTCGGCATGTTCAGCATCATGACCGATATCGACAAGGTCAACGAAACGGTCATACGCGACGTGGAAGTGACAGCTGATGAGATGAAAGTCCTTTTAGTCTCCTGGCTCAATGAGTTACTATTTATATGTGAAGTCGATAAGATTCTTTTTAAACGATTCGATATATCCGAATTGAACGAGACCAGAATGCTTGCCAGATGCTATGGCCAAAAAATCGACCCGAAGCGGCACAGGATAAAAACTGAGGTGAAGGCCGTGACTTACCACATGCTTAAGATAGAAGAGGATAATGGTATCCGAGTCCAGGTGTTATTCGATATCTAGAGAACCCCTGCAAAAGAGGTGCAGGAGATTTCTCTCCTGCTGGGGGTTTGGGGGTATCCCCCATCTTTCTTCTCATATCCCCCAAGAATGGGGGATAACAGGGGGTTGACGAGAGCTTAACCAGAGCTTCCTGAGAGGATTAATATGTCAGGGACAAAAAGACTGATCCAGAAAGATAAATACCGCTGGGAAATACCCCAGGACTATAAACCCGGGATGAATGTGCCGGGGATTCTCTATGCGGATGACGAGATGCTGGCACATATTAAAGAGGACGAGGCCATTGAGCAGGTGGCCAACGTGGCTACCCTGCCCGGCATAGTTTCGCTATCATTAGCCATGCCGGATATCCACTGGGGCTACGGCTTCCCTATAGGAGGGGTGGCAGCCACCAGAGTGAAAGATGGGGTCATCTCACCCGGCGGCGTAGGATTCGATATAAACTGCGGCGTCAGATTACTGCGTACAAACCTCACCGAGGATGAAGTACATCCTAAAATCGATAAACTGGTGGATGAGCTGTATCACAATGTTCCCTCCGGAGTGGGTTCGGAAGGCAAACTGAGATTGAAACCGCAGGAAGTCGAGGATGTCCTGCGCAAAGGCGCCCGATGGGCTGTGGAAAAGGGATACGGTGAAAGGGAAGACATCGAAGTCACCGAGGAGCACGGCTGCATGAGCGGTGCCGATACTGAACGGGTAAGCGCCAGGGCTAAGCAGCGCGGAGGGCCGCAGCTTGGCACATTGGGATCGGGTAACCATTTTATCGAGGTACAGGTTGTCGATGAAATATATGAGCCTGATACAGCTAGTGCGATGGGTATTTTGCATAAAGGGCAGGTGTTTCTGCTCATCCATACCGGATCGCGCGGCCTGGGATACCAGGTTTGTGATGATTATGTTAAGAATATGGGCTCAGCCGTAAGGAAATACGGCATCGAACTGCCCGACCGTCAGCTCGCATGCGCTCCAGTGAACTCGCCCGAGGGCAAAGACTACTTCGCCGCTATGGCCTGTGCTGCCAACTACGCCTGGGCCAATCGCCAGTGTATAACCCACTGGGCTAGAGAATCCTTCATTCACGCCCTCAAGAAAAGCCCTGCCGATCTTGGCATGGAGATGGTTTACGATGTCGCTCACAACATCGCTAAAATGGAAAAACACATGGTCGCAGGTAAAAGAATCGATGTCTGTGTCCACCGCAAGGGAGCGACTCGATCGCTGCCCGCGGGACATCCTGATGTTCCAAGCATATATTCTAAGATCGGACAGCCAGTGCTTATACCCGGTGACATGGGGCGATACTCATACGTCCTGGTAGGCACGGAGCGCGCCATGACCGATACCTTCGGCTCGACCTGCCACGGCGCGGGAAGATTACAGAGCCGGACGGCGGCCAAAAAGGGGGTGCGCGGTATCGATGTCGCTCACAGGCTGGAGGCCAAAGGCATCAAGATCAGAACCGCCAGTATGTCCTCGCTCGCAGAGGAAGCATCCGAAGCCTATAAGGATGTCGCTCAGGTGGTAGAAGTAGCACATCAGGCAGGTATATCTCGCAAAGTCGCAAAATTCAGGCCCATCGGCGTAATCAAGGGATAATCTTCTCGCAAAGGCGCAGAGAACGCGAAGATATATTCAGGATTCTTCTTCCCCTCTCGCCCCTTGGGAAAGGTAGGGGCTCAGCACGCTGAGCCCACACGAGTGAGGGGTAAATTCACCCTCACCTTCATTCTTGGCGAGATTCTTCACTACGTTCAGAATGACAGATAGAGAAAAGAGGTTCAGGAGAAATTCTCCTGACGGGGGAATTGGGGGTGTCCCCCAACCCTTAACTTCCCCCAAGAATGGGGGCTAGGGGTTGATAAGACTTAACAGGAGTTCCTTAGCTATGCAGCCAGTTGCACCTGTAATACAAATTTGCTATAATGGCACGTTGATTCGTGAATTCTAGAGATATAATTGTATGCCTACTTATGAATACGAATGTAGCCTCTGTCACCATCATTTCGATAAGCGGCAGGGGTTTAATGATGAACCAATAGCCAGTTGCCCGCAGTGTCAGGGATTATCGCAGCGGGTCTTCCACGCGGTGCCCATAGTGTTCAAGGGCAGTGGTTTCTACTGCACTGACTACGGCCATGGCAATAGATACGACTCCCCTAATACCACCAAGGAAACCGATAAGAAGGAAGACACCACAAGCGCTAAGAAAGAGCCCGTGAAAAAGGGCGGCAACGGCAGCTCCCCGGAAGGCTCAAAAGAGACCGGTACGACCGCCGAGAAAAAAACTGCGGCAAGCAAAGTTGAAAACACTTCTTCAAAGAGTTAGCAAAGCCTCGGTCACTGTTAACCAGGATGTCATCGGACAGATTGGCAATGGTCTGGTTATCCTCCTCGGTGTGGCTGCAGGCGACACGGAACAAGACGCCAGATATCTAGCCGATAAGATCGTCGGGCTCAGGATTTTCGGCGATAGCCAAGGGAAATTCAACCTGTCAGTGAGCGACATCGGAGGCGAGCTTTTGGCTGTAAGCCAGTTCACATTAATCGCCGATACCAAGAAGGGGCGCCGCCCCAGCTTCACCGATGCAGCCCCTCCCGACGAGGCGGAGACGCTCTTCGACAAATTCGTTTTCCTATTGAGAAAAAGCGGCTTGAAGGTAGAGACCGGCCGCTTTCAGGCGCACATGCTGGTAAACATCCAGAACGATGGGCCCGTCACCATCATGCTCGATAGCAAAGAGAAGTTCCCTACGACAGAGTAACCCTCCAACAATCCTCCAATCTCAATATGAACCTCTGAAAAAGAAGGGCAGGATTAGTCCTGACGAAGCCCGCTACTTCAAAAAATTGAGGGTGTCCCCATCCCATAAGTCGATATAAAGAGGTGCAGGATTCCTCCTGCCGGTCCTTCCGCGGAAGGATTAGGGGTGTCCCCTATCCCTTTTAAAAAGTCCCCCATGATTGGGAGATACAGGGGGTTGATAAGCCTTAGTGGCAACGCAGACGCATATCGATTAAAATATACACGCATGATATTCAAAGTCTGCCGTCCGTAGAGGTAAACAATGACCGGAATGGAAAAGTATCTGGCATCAACATATACGATAGACTGTGCTGAACCATCGATCAAAAAGAAAGCCTCAGAACTGACAGAAGGACAGCAGACAGAAATAGATAAGGCCAAAGCCCTCTTCTACTTCGTCAGAGACTATATTAAATACAACCCCTACGGAGCCATCGCCCCACACGAGGAGTACAAAGCGAGCGCAACACTGAAACGGGGCGAAGGGTACTGCGTTCAAAAAGCGGTGCTGCTGGCTGCTCTGGCAAGGGCCGCGGGCATACCGACGCGGCTGGGCTTTGTCAACTTGCGCAACCATCTCCTCCCCAAGGAAATTATCGACGGATTAAGGGGAGACAATATCATGAAATATCATGGCTACGCCCTTCTTTATCTCGACGGCAAATGGGTCAAAGCCACGCCCAGCTTCGATATCGAATTGTGCCGCGAACACAAATTCATACCGGTGGAGTTCGACGGGACTAAAGATGCCATATTCCATCACTACAATCAGGAGGGTAAGCTGCACATGGAGTACGTCCACAACCACGGCATATACGATGAAGTGCCGTGGGAGGAAATACTCGCGTCGAGAGACTGGATGCGCAAAGAGAAATGAAGTCGCACCGTAGGGGCGATTCACGAATCGCCCTTCCCGGATTGCCTGACGTAGCGGCGAACCTGTGTGTTCGCCATTGGTCTGGACATTCGCCTGCTGACGCATTAGGGCAGACACGGAGGTCTGCCCCTCCCCCTAACCCCCTCTTTAATAAAGAGGGGGAAGCGGCGAAGCCGCAGGGGGCGTTCAAGAGGTGCAGGCCTCTTCCTACCGGGGAAACTAGGGGCGTAGAGACGTATGATCATACGTCTCTACATGAGTCCCCCTTTATGAAAGGGGGACTAAAGGGGATTTGGATTAGGGGGTTGATCGGAATATTTTCAACGCACTAAAAATCCATGCAACGGAGGATAAAATGGCCGATGTCATAGCAAAAGTCATATCGCAAAAAGGAACCTGCGAGGCTGGACACAAAGTGGGCGACGAATTCGTCATCGGGCAATCGACGCCGGCAGGCATGTGCTCATGGGCTTTCTACACGCTGTTCCCTTTCGCCGAAGTACTGCAATTCGGCGGCTCATTCCCGTGGGAGAAACCGGGGAAAGCAGTGATCGCCTGTCCCGACCCGACGAATTCGGTGGTCTTCGAGTTGAGGCGCGAACAAGATTAACCGATTATAATATCGTCCAGCGCCCGCTTCGGCACGTGGTGCACACCCAGGCTGTCTCGCCAGTATTTGACGTCTCCGCTCTTTCCAACCGGCTCGACAATCACCTGTTCCTTGGGCTTGCCCAGCGCTAATGTCAAAAGTATTTCATATCGATCCGGAATCGCCAACAATTCTCGCAACCGATCCTTCTTAATCGATGCCAAGATGCAGCCGCCCAAGCCCTTATCCACCGCGCCGAGCATGATGGTCTGCGCCGCGATGCCGTGGTCACAACCGAACGTCTTAGCTATTTCGGTATCGCCAAGGATAATGATATACGCCGACGGCCGCTCGCCTTCTGTAGGCCCGCCCCAACCCTTGAGATCCAGCGCCCATGAGAGGCAGCCGAAGATCATGGCATTCTTCTCCGCCATATTGGAGAGTATGTACTTCAGCGGCTGTTGATTACGAGCCGATGGCGTCAGCCTGGCCAGATCGACAAGCTCCCTCAGCGTTTCATATGCGATACTCACATCCTGATAAAATCGACGGCGGCTCCTACTTTCCTTGACTAAATCCACAAACGATTTTGCTTTCATCGTTCCATCACTCCTTTATGCCTGTCTGCACCGTAGCCGTCCCAAACGTAAGCCGATGTATCTCCACCTCACGCCAGCCCGCATCCTCCATGACCTTCCGCACCTCTTGAGGAGAGGGGAACTCCAGTATTGACTGCGGTAGATAAGTGTATGCATCCCACTTCCCTGAGACAATCCCACCTATACATCGAACAACGATTTTAATATACAATTTATGAAACGGTTCGAGTATGCGAACGGATGGACGGGTAAGCTCCAGTGAAACCATCTTGCCCCCCGTCTTCGTGACCCTGGCCATCTCAGAAAAAAGGCTCGCTATGCTGGCCACATTTCTTAGTGCGAAACCGATTATTACACAATCGAAGGTATTATCAGGAAACGGCAGCCGCAACGCGTCGCCTTGAATCAAGTGTACCCGGTTGCCGGCCGGACTTTTCGCCAACCGCCAAAAAAGAGGTGCAGGATTCTTCCTGCAGGGGGACTTGGGGGTGTCCCCCAATTTAAAAATCCTCCTATATCCCCCTTTGCAAAAGGGGGACTGAAGGGGATTGGGGATAAAGGGGGTTGATTTGAACTTAACCGAACGTTCCCTTGCCACAGCCAGCATCTGCGGACAGAAGTCGACCCCGACGATAGTGCTTGCAGGATGGCATCGAGCCGCCAATAACGCTATCTTGCCGGTACCTGTGGCCAAGTCCAGAATCGACTCATGCGGAACGTCGCCGATCTGCGCGATGGCGCACCTGCGCCAACCTCTGTCAAAGCCGAAACTCAGCACTGCGTTGAGCAAATCATATCTTCGTGCGATAGAGGCAAACATCTTGCACACATACAGGGCCTTGTTCTCACTTTTCCCGTCTATGCTACTCATGTATTACAATCGACATTATATCCCAGCACAAACAGAAACTATAGCGCCAGCCAACCGCGTAGCGGTCTTGCCTCCAATCGCCTCTGCAAACAGTTGCAATAAGGGAAAAGCGGTGTTATGATATCTATTGTTAATGCAATCATTCGCAACTACATAAAAACGCAATAGACTGACGTAACGGGAGAATCGAGTTGCATATACCGGATGGTTACCTAAGTCCAGCTACAGCAGGGGTTCTATATGCTGCCTCGGCTCCTTTCTGGTTTGTAGCAGCTAGACGCGTCCGTCAAATCCTCACCGGGCGCACTGTTCCCGCGCTAGCCCTTTTCGCTGCGTTCTCCTTCGTTCTAATGATGTTCAATATCCCCTTGCCGGGGGGCACCACCGGACATGCGGTGGGGGGCACGCTTCTGGCAATCGTGCTGGGACCCTGGGCAGCGGTGCTCGGCATCTCGGTAGTGCTGCTTATCCAGGCGCTGTTCTTTGCCGATGGCGGCTTGATGGCCTTCGGGGCCAACTGCTTTAATATGGCCATAGTCTTGCCGCTGGTGGGATACTTTGTCTACAAGGTGATATCCAGTAATTCAACAGCTACTTCACCCCGCCGTCTGGCGGCAGCGGTACTCGGAAGCTATACAGCCCTTGTCGCAGCTGCATTTGTGACCGCGGTGGAGTTCGGGATCCAGCCTCATTTCTTCCATACCGCCAACGGCACCCCTCTCTACTGTCCATATGGCTTAGGTCAAGCACTTCCGGCAATGATGGTAGGACACCTGCTCATCGCAGGCCCTGTCGAAGCTCTGATCACAGGTCTGGTGTTCGCATTTTTGCAGCGAACCCGTTCCAGTCTTATTAAAGCGGATGCACCTGCAAAGAAAGAGGGGAAAGCCTGGCTTCTATGGGGAGCTCTAGGCGTGTTGGCCTTGGTAACCCCGATTGGCCTGCTTGCCTCGGGCACAGCCTGGGGAGAATGGGGAATAGAAGAGCTCAAACATCTGGGACTGGGTTCCTTTCCCAGCGGACTGGAGAGATTCACCGATTGGTGGCCGGCCCCACTGCCGGACTACGGTCTTCCCAGAATGGGTGCGGTCATCGGCTATATTCTGTCCGCATTTATAGGCATTGCTCTGGTAGCTTTCTTTCTCTGGCTGGCTGGACGGATGCTTATTCGTAAAGGCAGGGGATTGACGGGAGGACAACCGCCCTCAAGGGACAGACGCTACAAAGTTAAGGACAAAGATTTTCTTTCCAAGAACATCTCCAGCATTACCGGTGCGCTGGAATCCGTGATTTCTTCCGAAGACCTGTGTCATGCTCCTGGTTTGTTTCAGGGACTGGACCCTCGGATCAAAGTAGCGACCCTGGTTCTTTTCATTATCGTTGTCAGTCTTGTGCAGAGCCTGCCGATACTCGCTGGCGTATTTGTCCTCATTCTGGCCTTCGCCCTGCTATCCAAAGTGACCCTCGGCGTGTTTCTCCGACGCATTCTGATCTTCATCCCCATCTTTACTGCATTTATCGCCATCCCAGCCCTCTTTATTACCCAGGGAGAACCTTTGATAACCTTAGGAAATCTCACCATTACAGAGCAGGGAGCCCGCACAGCGGGGCTCCTTGTCCTAAGAGTGACGGACTCACTCTCTTTTGGAGTGCTCTTCATTCTCACCACTCGCTGGACGAATATCCTTGCAGCACTGCGCTGGTTCCGTGTGCCCGCGCTCTTCGTAACCATCATGGGCATGACCTACCGCTACATATTCCTCTTGCTCCACAGCATCAACTCCATGTTCCTGGCACGACGAAGCCGCACTATTGGAAGCTTATCCGGGGGTGAGAATCGACGCTGGCTGGGTCAAGCGCTGGCGACAACCCTGGTCAAGTCGCATCACCTGAGCGAGGAGGTATATCTAGCCATGCTCTCACGAGGATATAAAGACGACGGTATTGTATTGAACAACTTCAGCCTGAAGCAACGGGATTTCCTGTGGGCAACCTTCGCCGTGGCCATAGCATCGTTACTAATATGGAGCAACTACCTATGACGACAATGGACTCAAGCCGCATTTTTGAGGCAAAAAGCCTGGACTACGCTTATCCCGGCAACATACCGGCATTGAGGCAACTAAACCTGAGCATCGGCCCGGGGGAACTGGTAGCGCTTCTGGGGGCTAACGGCTCCGGCAAGAGCACTCTCCTAAAGCTCATGGACGGGCTCATTTTCCCCACCGGCGGCCAGATGCTGGCCTTCGGGAAGCCCCTTTCTGAAAAGACACTGAAAGATGGGTCGTTCGTTCAGGAATTCCGCCGCAGGGTGGGGCTGGTGTTCCAGGACTCTGACGTGCAGCTCTTCTGCCCCACTGTCTGGGACGAAGTCACCTTCGGGCCGCTGCAGTTGGGAATTTCAAAGGACGAAGTAGTATCCAAGAGCACTGAGGCATTGAAGCTGCTTAATATCGACCATCTACGGGAGCGGCCGCCTTACCGCCTCTCCGGCGGCGAGAAAAAGAAGGTAGCCCTCGCCTCCGTGCTTTCGCTGCAGCCCCAGGTGCTTCTCCTCGATGAACCTACCAACGGCCTGGACCCCTGGAGCCAGGGCAGTCTCATCGATTTCCTGCTGCGCTGGGCGGATAAAGACAAGTGCATGGTCTTCAGCACTCAAGACCTGGACATAGTTGAGGAAGTGGCGACCCGCGTGATTGTTCTGGGGAACGACCACGGAATCATAGCCGACGGGGAACCGGAGAAATTTCTTTCCGATTCCGATTTCCTACTGAAGACCAACCTCGTCCACGAGCACTCTCACAGGCACAAGGAACTCATGCACCGTCACCTGCATATCCACGAACATGGGCATGAACACAAACACTAAGGCTTTAGAAGATTGCCGAAAAGAGATGCAGGAGAAATCTCCTGCCGGGGGTTTGGGGGTGTCCCCCATCTTTTTTTAAATTCCCCCATGATTGGGGGATCAAGGGGGTTGATCTAAACTTATTCTTAGTTGCTGTGCCGATCGACAAAACAATAGCTGACACCGACTTGCTCTAAGACCACGGGCTGGCGCCCGCACCGCATGTCAGCAGGTCACAAGTTTAAGGCTTAAATCAAGCGCTTTTGATGAGTGGGTGAGCGCTCCTACAGAAATGAGGTCAACGCCGGTCTCTGCTACAGAACGAACATTATCCAGATTGATCCCGCCCGAGGCCTCGATCAGCGCACGCCCATGATCAATCTTCATCACGCGCTTCATTTCCGCTATCGGCATATTGTCCAGCATTACAATATCAGCCCCGGCCTCCAGCGCCTCAACCGCCTGATCGAAGCTATTTACCTCCACTTCGACCTTTGTTATCTCACCGGCCAGCGAACCACTGCGAGCCCGCTCGACAGCATCCTTTATACCTAAGCCCAGACAACGTAGCGCTGCTAAATGATTGTCCTTAATAAGAATCCAGTCCCCTAGATGCTCACGGTGGCTGTGTCCTCCACCCATGCGTACTGCATATTTTTCAAAAGGCCTGAGCCCGGGGGTAGTTTTCCGCGTATCGGTTATCTTGGCCTTTGTGCCCTTAACCGCCTCTACGTATTTGGAGGTATCAGTCGCGATACCGCTGAGGTGACAGAGAAAATTCAAGGCTGGGCGCTCTGCTTTTAGGATACTTACAATCTCCCCCGATACTGTGGCCACTACATCACCCTTCTTAACCCTGTGTCCATCCGTAATATGCACATCGACAAAAAGGGTGGGATCGACATGCATGAACACAGCCTTTACTACCTCTACGCCAGCGAGTATGCCCTCAGCTTTGGCAATGATAGCAGCCTTGCCCTCCAGACAATCCGGAATAAGTGCCTGAGTGGTCACATCTTGAGATATACGATCTTCAATGAGGGCTTTATCTACAATGCTCTCCACGTGCTCCCAAAAACAGACTAAATGATGCTCCATCATGCAATAATACCTAAACTATTTTAAAGAAAATGTCAACCACAAAAACATCGATTTGTGATAACCAGCACTTAAGCTTGCTTTACAAAAACAACATGTTTAATCCAGTTATCCGAAGACTTTGGGAAATCGGTGCGGAAGTGGGCGCCGCGGCTCTCCTCCCTTATGAGCGCCGCCTCTGCCATAATCCGCCCCGCTAACACCAGATTGGCAAGCTCGTACGCCGGACGGTCCGCCGGCTCCTTCATCGACTTGTGCCAGGCGGCCAGCACCGAGACTACCCGTTCCAATTCCTTTCCCGAGCGTACGATCCCCACACCATCCCACATAAGAGATTGAAACCTGGTAAGACTTAAAGGAGGAACATCGCTGGACTTCTTACCTTTGCTTAATGAATACTGAACCTCCCCCGCATCCTGCGGTACGTTGTTCCCCTCCTGCACCCGCTGCACGATGCGTTTAGCGAAAACAACGACCTCTAGCAGCGAATTGGAGGCCAGGCGGTTGGCTCCGTGTACACCCGTGCTCGCCACCTCACCGCATGCGAAGAGCCCGGCTATATTAGTCTCGCCCCAGGTATTCGTTTTCACACCGCCCATCATATAGTGAGCCGCCGGCGATACGGGGATCAGCGACTTCGTGATATCGAGGCCGTTTACATAGCAGTAGCGAAAGATATGCGGGAAGCGCGCCGTCACCTTGAGCGGATTGATATGCGTCACATCGAGGTAAACATTATCGCTGCCTGTCTTTTTCATCTCGGCGACGATGCTGCGTGCCACCACATCGCGCGGCGCAAGTTCTCCCTTGGGCGCGTAATCCAACATGAAGCGCCGCCCTTCCTTGTTGCGCAATATGCCGCCCTCTCCCCTGACCGCCTCGGAGATGAGGAACGGCTCCACGCCCGGCATACGCAGCGCGGTGGGATGGAACTGGAAGAACTCCATATCGGTTATCTCCGCGCCGGCGTCGTAAGCCAGCGCGATGCCGTCGCAGGTGGCGACATCGGGATTGGTGGTGAAGTTGTAAAGCTTCCCTCCACCGCCTGTCGCCAGAATGACGGCGCGTGAGTGAAACTCCTGCTTCATGCCGGTGCGTATATCGAGCGCCTTAACCCCCTGAGCGGCGCCGTCATTGACGATAATCTCGGTAACCAGGCAATGCTCCAGAATGACCACATTCGCCAGCAAGGCCATGCGGCTTAACGCCGTCTCGATGTTCTCGCCAGTGGCATCCCCGCCGGAGTGCAATATGCGCGGCACGCTGTGCGCCGCCTCCCTTGTCAGAGCAACCTCGCCATCCATGGTATCGAAATGAACGCCGAAATTGACCAGGTCAGCGATACGGTCGGGCGCCTCGTCGACGAGAATGCGAACCGCCTCCTCATTGCACAAGCCGGCGCCCGCAGCGATAGTATCCTTGAAGTGCAACTCGGGCGAATCCTTCACACCAATGGCAGCGGCGATGCCGCCCTGCGCATGTTTCGTATTGCACTCGTCGATGCCGCCCTTGGTCAGAACTAACACACTACCCTGCAGTTTGGCCAGCAGCGCCGTGTATAATCCGGCGATGCCGCTGCCAATGATAATATAATCGTAGTTATCCATCTTTACAGCCTTCACTATTTCACCTTCAACATTCTATCCAGCGCACGCTTGGCCTTCACCCGCACATCCTCGCGAACCGTTATCACGTTGCGCATCTCCTCCATCGTCCGCACCACGCTCGCCAGCGTCGTTTTCTTCATGTTCGGGCACACCAGCCCTTCGGTCAGCAAATGGAATTCCTTAGCGGGATTCTCCTTTCCCAATCGATGCAGCAGTCCGCTCTCGGTGCCGATAACGAACAGTCCTGCTTTGCTTTCCTTGACATATCGCAGCATCTGAGATGTGCTCATGGCCGCGTCCGCCTTGTCGACGACGTCCGGCCTGCACTCCGGATGCACCAGTACCACACAGCCGGGATATCTCTCCCTGGCCAGATCGATATGTCTGGGAATTACTCTCTGATGCGGGGTGCAGAAACCGGGGTAAAGTATCATCTTCTTGTCGGTACTTCTCGATATGAAATGCCCCAGATTCTGGTCGGGGACAAAGAGTATCTCTTTCTCAGGCAACGACTGCACAACCTGCACCCCGTTAGCTGAGGTGCAGCAGATATCGCTCAGCGCCTTTACCGCCGCTGAAGAATTGATATAGCAGACAACGGCCGCCTCGGGATACCTTCGCTTCCATTCCAGAAGGTCTTCCTCAGTGATCATGTCCGCCATAGGGCAGCCAGCCTCCGCCTCCGTCAGCAATACTTTGCGATCTGGATTCAAGATATACGCGCTCTCCGCCATGAAGTGCACACCGGCAAAAACGATGACCTTGGCATCAACCTGCGTGCACTTGCGCGCCAGCTCGAGGGAATCGCCCACGAAGTCGGCTATATCCTGCACCTCGGGGCGCTGGTAGTTGTGCGCCACGATCACCGCGTTGAGCGACTTCTTCAGCTCAGCGATCCTATCCCTGGTACGCTCGATATCTTTGGAATCGGACATTATTTCGACCCTTCGCTATACCCTTACCGACTGCGTATATCATATCAGAATCGACAATACAATGGCATAAACCGTGGCGACAGGAATACACGGTAGAGACGCAAGATGTTGCGTCTCTACGTTTTAACCCTCGATTCTCCCCTGCAGCGACCACGGGCTCGTGCTCTCGATGCGAATATTCACCAGATGACCGAGGCGATCGATTGTATCGGTGAAAAACACCAGCTTATCCGTACGTGTGCGCCCCCACCACTTCCCCTTCTTCCTACCTTCCACCAGCACCTCGACCATACGCCCCTTAAGCTCGCTGTTAATCTCGCCGGCGATCCGCTCCTGCAGCGCCTCCAGTTCTTTGCGACGTCTTATTTTTTCATTAGCTGGTACATCGTCCTTAAGCTCCCGAGACGCGATCGTCCCTGCACGCGGCGAGTAGCAGGCGATATGCACCGTGTCGAAGCGCATGTCCTCGATCATTTCACACGTCTTCTTATACTGCTCTTCGCTCTCCCCGGGGAAACCGACGATGACATCGGTGCTCAGCGCTACGTCCGGCACAGACCTGCGAATGCGCTGAACCAAGTGGCGGTATTGCTCATTGGTGTAGCCGCGGCGCATTGCTTCAAGGATACCGTCGTCGCCCGCCTGGAACGGCAGGCTCAGATGTTCGCATACTTTATCCAATCGAGCCATGGCCGCGATAAGTTGCTCGCTCATATCCTTGGGATGCGAGGTCAGGAAACGGATGCGCGCCAAGCCGTCGATGCAGTTCAACTCCTCCAGCAGATCGGCCAGCATCGGGCTGCCCGCTAGGCCGCGCCCGTACGAATCGACGTTTTGCCCCAGCAGCACAACTTCCTTTGTGCCCACCTCAGCCAGCGACTGAACCTCACTCACGATATCGGCCAGCGGGCGGCTCACCTCCCTGCCGCGGCGGTACGGCACGATGCAATAAGAACAAAAATTATTGCAGCCATGCATTATGTTAACCAGAGAACTGACCTTGGGTTTAGATATAAGGTTTTGCGTAGCCGCGCTCGACTCTACTAATCCCCGACCCTGCAGATACGCCGACAGCGCCCCGACATCCTGCGGCCCGAAGAACACATCCACACGGGGGAAGCGATTTTGCAAGCCGTCGACCTTCGCATCGACAATGCAGCCGGTAACCGCCAGAACTTTATCGGCATCGAGGCGTCTCAGAGCATCGATTTTATTGGCGACTTTGCTCTCGGCGCTCTGCCGCACCACGCAGCTATTGAGCACAACAATATCGGCATTATCGATTTTTGAGGTTGAACTATAACCACACTGCTCTAGAAAAGCGGCAATGCTTTCGGAGTCCGCTTTATTCATCTGACAGCCGATTGTCCAAATGTGGTAATGAGGCATGAAGGCTCCAGATCGGGGATTTTCTTAGAATTTAGTGGCGGAGGGAGAGGGATTCGAACCCTCGACCCCAGTTTACCCAGGGTAACCGCTTAGCAGGCGGCCGCACTAGACCACTATGCGATCCCTCCTCGTGTCCAATATAACACAAGAGGTGTTGGTTTTTCAACGATATTGCCTTGCAAACTACCCTATGTTATACTATGCTTTGCTATTGTGCACATATAGAATCATCACGAAGGGGAAGCATGGAAGAACAGAAAATTGAGGAGAAGCCTGAGGTAAAGGCTGAACCTGAAGAGGTATCGATTAAATCACTCTTAGCCGCAGGTGCCCATTTCGGTCATCAAACAAGCCGATGGAACCCGCGGATGGAAAAATATATATTCACGGCCAGAAATGGTATTCATATAATCGACCTCGAGCAGACCGCAACGCTGCTACACAAAGCTGGCGATTTCATTAAAGACCTCGTCGCCAAGGGCGAAGATATTATTTTCGTAGGGACCAAGAAACAGGCGAAAGAATCCATCGAGGAGGAGGCCAAACGTTGCGGCATGCCCTATGTAAACCAACGCTGGCTCGGCGGCATGCTTACAAACTTCGATACGATACAGTCAAGGATAGACCACCTGGTACGGCTCGAAGATCAGAAGGCACGCGGCCAGTTCGAAGTTTTACCTAAAAAAGAAGCCCTGAAACTTACTAAAGAGATCGATCGTCTCAACAGACAGATGGGCGGATTCAAAGAGATGACCAGACTCCCGGGGGCTGTTTTTATCATCGACCCCGCCAAAGAAAGAATAGCAGTTACCGAGGCGCGGCGCGTGGGAGTGCCCATCGTCTCCGCAGTGGATACCAACTGTAACCCTGACGAAATTGATTATCCCATACCTGCCAACGATGATGCCGTCAGGGCTGTAAGGCTTTTATGCAGCTGCATAGCAAGTGCAGTTCTCGAAGGCCGTCAAGCCCGTGAGCTAGCCGCCATGGTATATGAAGAAGAGTCGGTTCACGAAGTGCTGACGTTTACTCCAGAGGGCGGGTTCGGTACGGCAAGTGAGATGGCAGCCGCAAGCAAAGCTGCAACCGAAGCAGAAGCTGCCGCTAAAGCTACGAATTCTGACATCGAGCCTGCACCAGCAAAGCCATCAGAAACTGAAGTTAAAAAAGAGGGCAATACCGCTTCTTAATCCAAATAACCTCTGAGGATAACCCTTAGCCGAAAGTCGAGATGCAATGACTAAAAGCAATGTAACAACCGAGACGATAAAAGAACTCCGCAATATCACTGGGGCCGGGATCTTGGATTGCAAGTGTGCCCTTCAAGAAGTCGATGGGGACATGATAAAAGCCCTGGAAATCCTGCAGAAACAGGGCTTCGCCAAGGCTGAAAAAAGAGCTCAGCGTGAAGCCCGCAACGGTTTGATCGACGTATACATTCATACCGGAGGGCGCATCGGCGCCCTGGTTGAGATAAATTGCGAGAGTGATTTTGTAGCACGCACCGAAGATTTCAAAGCGCTGGCCCATGATATAGCAATGCAGGTAACAGCCACCGACCCGCGCTTCGTCAATGCCGATGATATACCCGCCGAGATACGCGCAGACGTGAATCCTGTAGAGGTATGTCTGCTCTCCCAGCCGTTCATCAGAGACCCGCAGAGAAGCATTCAGGATATTATCACCGAGGTCATAGCCAAGACCGGTGAAAATATAAAGGTTCGCAGATTCGCTCGCTTCGAACTGGGGAAAGGGTGAACTTAACGTATGAAAAAAGCCCGGTACAAGCGCGTCCTGCTGAAAATCAGCGGGGCGGCACTAACTGGGGATAAACAATACGGCATCGACTTCGCCAGAGTATCTGACGTTGCCTCTCAAATAAAGCAAGTCGTCCAGATGGGAGTGGAAGTCGCCGTTGTCGTTGGCGGCGGAAACATATGGCGTGGCTCGACTGCTCAAGAGATGGGCATGGAGCGCACCAACGCCGATTACGCTGGCATGCTGGCCACACTGCTGAATGCGCTCGCGCTGCAGGATACCCTTGAAAAGATCGATGTAATAACCCGCATTCAAAGTGCAATACCGGTCGAAGCTGTTTGCGAGCCGTTCATTCGCCGACGTG